>Ga0224496_10001186_pt1 | contig 16537 bp, 16 predicted proteins | sample SF_Jul11_sed_USG_2_FD_168127 | JGI IMG/M metagenome (GOLD analysis project Ga0224496, IMG submission 168127) | Sediment microbial communities from San Francisco Bay, California, United States - SF_Jul11_sed_USGS_8_1 | ecosystem: Environmental > Aquatic > Marine > Sediment | place: USA...
CCCTGAACGGGAGGAGGGGCGTTCCCTGATCTTATACATCCTGGCGGTTATGACCGTGGGTGGCTTTTTGTTTCTGATGGTCATCCTGATAGTGATAGACAGAACCCTTACCATGCCAGTGATGAAAATCGCGGACGCCATAAATGAAATCAAGAACGAAAATTACATCATCACCCTCCCGGAAGTGGACACGCATGAGATAAATATCATGGCGGAGGTTGTGCGGGAAGCGGCGGTGGATCTATCCAAACGGCGGGATGAGCGCGAAAAAGTGATTTCCATGGAGCGATCCCGCGCCATGGAGATTGAAAAGTTCGTTCGCGGCAGAGCCTCCAGCCTGGGGCTGGATGTGGAGTCTGAGATCCCTGAAATCATGGGAAGGCTCACCTCGGCTGTGGACGAGGTGAAAAAGAAAAATATGGTCAACCGCGCCCTCCCCTATGTACACGAGGAAAGAAGCGTTATGACCATCCCCAGCGATCCGAATCTTATACCGGCGGTTTCCGCGTACATCGCCGGCCTGGTGGAGCGGACAATTGGCCCTGCCAAGGCCGGATCATTGGAGCTTACCTTGGACGAGGCGCTGAGTAACGCAATCTACCACGGAAATCTGGAAGTACCCTCCCAGATAAAGACTGAAGATTTCGATAAATTCTACGAGCTGGCCCGGGCAAGGCAAGAAGAGATGCCTTATTGCGAGAGGATGGTATCCATATGCTTTAACCATGACCAGGATTCGCTGAAGGTGCGGGTGACCGACGAGGGAGAAGGATTTGACTGGAAAGGCCTGATGACCTCCTCACCGGAATCCAATGATCTGCCCCATGGGCGGGGGCTGGTCCTGATGCAGGCTCTCTCCTCCCGGCTGGAGTTCAACAATCAGGGAAACGAGGTCACTCTCCATTTTAACGTGGAGAGCAGGCCGGTGGAGTCTTTGACCTAGTTTCCTTCCCTCTCCCTGGTCAGTCGGGTTTTTATGCCGGAGGCCACGGCAACCGCCACCTCATCCCATCCACCCACCACATCCGCCCAAAGAAATTCTATGGAGGGCCAGCGGGCTGAAAGCTCATTGGCAAGCATTGGAAAATCCTTTGCCACATGGCCACCTGGCGCCATGAACATGGGAACAATCAGAATCCTTGTGGCGCCTGCGGCGGTAAGCTCTTCGGCGGCCTGGGCCGCGGTGGGCTGATAATCCTTCAGACACGCTATCCGCGTCAGGACCGAAGGCTCGGCCAGGCTTATGGCTAGCTGTAGCTCTTTTGTGGATTCCATCCATTGCGGCTGCCCGCTCCCATGATACAGAAGAATGATCCCCGATGTTCCCGGTTCATTCTCTGGCCAGGTCTGGGTGGCGACGTTGTCAGATGTCGATGACATCGTTATCCTTTTCCTGATGGTTCCGCCCGCCGGGGCCTGGACGCTGTGAGTCACCAGGAATTGGACCTCCGTAATAGAAAGCGCCCTCGCTGGCTTGGAGCGACATAGTGATCCGAGCCTTTATGAAAGTTCTGAAATAGATCCTGGTGGGAGGCGCCACCAGCGCCAGGCCCAGCACATCGGTAACCACTCCCGGAGTCACCAGCATGGCCCCGCCAACCACCACCAACAGCCCATCGATGATCTGTTCTGTAGGCATTTCCCCCTTCTGGATCGCTTCCTGGAACTGCCGCACCACCGCCATACCTTGCGATTTGGCGAGAGCGGCGCCCGCCAGACCCATGATAATCACCATCAAGACCGTCTCCATGGCCCCGAATATCTGGCCGATCTTGATCAGAAGAAAAAGCTCCACCATCGGGGTGATGGTGAACAGAAGAAAAAGCTTTAGGAACATCGCCAGCTCTGCAGGCTCATCCAAATGCCTGCATGGCCACGCGGGACCGCGGCGAGAATAGCCCCGGAATCAATCGCATGCCTGGCGCACCTCGTCCTCAACCTCCCTCAACCTCGCCTCCCATTCCTCCACTAAATAGGAGTCCTTGGCTCGCTTGGCCTCTTTAATTTTTTCCCGAATCATTATTTTGCGGTCGCCGCTGGTCTTTAACCGTTTGCAATCCGCCTTAATTTCAAAAGCGGAATCCTCAGTGTTGGAGTAATCATACCTGCCCTTCTCGCCTTTCAATCCGCGGCTGGAATCGGGTAGTATGGATCTCTCGATTGAATTTAAAAAGGGAATATTCAAATCGGCCACATTGTTGACAACCACTGCCATAGTTAATCCTACCACCGCGTAAATCGCGATCTCTTTCGGCTGGAAATTCATTTTTCAATTACCTCCTGTTTTTCAATCATAACATAATCATTTCATTATTTTCCCGGCTCCACGGATTACGCTGGCAAACCTGGCCGTTACTCCGGCCATATCCCGGGCGCCGAATATAGCCCCCACCACGCCAACATACCTGGCGCCCGCCAGCACGACCTGGCAGATATTACGCTCCGTTATGCCGCCCATGCAGGTGACCGGTATCTTCACCCGCTCCATCACCAGGCAAAGCGGTTCTAGCCCGATGCCCGGCACTCCCGGCTTGGTGGCCGTGGCGAAAAGGGGGCCGATGTTCACATAGCTGGCGCCCTGGGCCTCCGCCTCCATCGCCTGTTCCACCGTGTGCGAGGATCCTCCGATCACCGCGTCAGGACCCAGTATACTCCTTGCCTCAGGGATTGGCATATCACCCAGGCCCAGGTGGACCCCGTCGGCGCCACAGGCCAGCGCAATATCCACCCGGTCATTGATAATCAGCATCATCCCATGTTTCCTGGTCTCTTCCCTGTATAAGACGGCCAGCCGATAGAACTCCAGGTCGCAAAGCCCCTTCTCCCGCAATTGCACTATCCGGGCTCCTCCAGCGGCCAATTGCGCTATAGCCTCTGCATCGCTGGCCCTTCCCAAAAACAACTTCCTGCCTGTAACAGGATATATATCTACCACTTCCGAGAATTTATTACCATCCAACGCCTGCTCAGCCTCCACCCATCATCCGCAAAAGCTCCACTCTATCACCAGGCTGCAGCCTGCGGGAGGCCAGTTTTTCCCGTTGGATGACCACATCGTTAACCATGGCGGCCACCGGGCCATCCAGTCCCAGCTTTTCTATCAGCTCGGACAGGTGGACACCATCGGAAACTTCGCTCATTTCCCCATTAAGTATTATCTTCATCTTCCGCTCCGCTGGCCATGGGCGCAGGCCTCAAGTTCACGTCCCAATCCTTGAAAACCCACTCCAGCCCTTTGCCTCTGATAGCTTCCACCACCTGGGCGGGAGTCCTCCCATCCACCACTGGAAACTGCTCCTCGCTCTTCTCCTCCAGGGTGTAGGCTCCAGGGCTGGTCTTGGAACCAGCGCTCACCTGGTTGATCCCCATGCCGAACAGTCTGTCGCGCAGTTCTGGAGCCTCCCTGGTGGACAAGGTCAATATCGAATCGGGAAACGCCAGCCGCATGGCGGCTATCAGGCGGACAAATCTTTGGTCGGATACAGGATGGGGTGCGGCGAATCCACCTGGGGCGGCATGGATCCGCGGGAAACTTATCGATATGGAAGTCTGCCAGTGATATTTCTGCATATGCTTCACATGGGCGGCCAGGGCCACCGCGTCCCGCCAATAATCTCCCAAACCGAGCAGAACTCCCATCCCTACCGCCCGGATGCCCGCCATTGCGGCCCGTTGGGGCGCCTCCATCCGGCCCCTATAATCCCGCTTTGGCCCTGTGGGATGCACCCTGGCGTATATATCCGGGTCGTAGGTCTCCTGGTATATGGTCACGGAGTCTAACCCGGCGTTGGCCAGAATCCTGTATTCGGCCACATCCAGCGCCCTGGCCTCCAGCCCCACCTGGACAAATCCGAGCCTCTTAACCAGCCGGATACTGCTCTCCAGATATTCAACCTCCCCCTTGCCTCCCCCCTCTCCTGACACCAGCAAAATGCTTCTATACCCATCCTCGCGCAAGATAGCGGCCTCGCTCTCCACTTCTTCCAGGGCAAGGGTCTTTCGGGGCGCCAGATTGCTCCTGCCAAACCAGCAATAGGCGCAGTCGTTCACGCAGGCGTTGGAGAGGTATAGCGGTATGTACATGTTCACCGTTCTGCCGAATCGCTGCTCCGTCAGACTTCTGGCTGTGGCCTGAATCCTCTCCTCCATATTTCCAGTGGCCTCCGATATGAGCGCCAGGAAACCGCCGAAAGAGACGGGGGGCCGCCCGATGGCGGCCAGAACATGGGCCTGGTTAGCGTTCTCCAAAAGCTCGACGGCCAAGTCCAGACCGGGGTATACTTGACTGGTCCAGAGTTCGTAAAATGATTTCTTCATTGCAGCAAGTTTTAAACAGGCTCTATGGATATCACCGGGGTTCGGCGGTCGCTTGTGGGTCTATTGTAACAGATACGCCAGCGACTGCGCATGATTGGCCTTTGGGCCCGGTTTTTACAGGAAAATGGCTTATGTCACTGATAGGATTATTCAAGGGAAAGGGGACTACCGGCTTCGGATACAATAGCTCCGCCGAGGAAGTCGTCAATGAAATGGATCTTTCCGGCAAATCATTTCTTTTGACCGGGTGTTCATCAGGTTTGGGCGAAGAGACGTTGCAAGCGCTCTCTAAAAGGGGCGCCCATATGATCGCTGCCGCCAGGAGTGTGGGCTCCGCCCAGGAGGCTATCGCCCGCACCGGAGCCAACGCCACCCCAGCCGCTTGCGACCTTTCCGATCCTGCCTCTGTGAGAGCCACCGTTGAAGCGGTTCAATCCTTGGGGAGGCCACTGGACGCGATCATCTGCAACGCGGGAGTGATGGCCATCGCCAGCGTCCAGCGCATCCACGGTATAGAGGCGCAGTTTTTCATAAACCATATCGGCCACTTTATTCTGGTGGCTGGTCTTTTGGATTCGCTATCAGCGGACGGGCGGGTGGTGATGGTCAGCAGCAGCGCCCACAACATGGCGCCTGCCTGGGGGATAGAGTTTGACGATCTGGGCGCGAAAAAGAATTACTCACCATGGGGGCGCTATGGCCAATCCAAACTGGCAAACCTGCTTTTCGCCAGGGAGCTGGGCCGCCGTTTCGATGGAACAGGGAGGAGCGCCAACGCCCTGCATCCAGGCGTAATCACCACCAACCTGGGTCGGCATATGAGCCCTATAGCCAGGACCGCCATGGCGCTGGCCGGCCCCTTGTTTTTGAAAAACATCCCCCAAGGCGCCGCCACCCAGTGCTATCTTGCCGCCCATCCGGAGGCCTCCAGATATAACGGGGAATATTTCGCGGACTGCAACCCCGCCAAATCGCGCGTTATCGGCTGGGATATGGAGCTGGCCGCCCGGCTGTGGGCAAGATCCGAGGAGATCGTGGCGGGGATTTCCTAGATAACAAACCGCGCGCCGGAGCGGAAAGAGATTGAAAACAACCCCGAATCTTGTAGAATGGAGATCGTTGTTTCTTGGTTATCACCATTAAATCGCTCTATTTATTACCCTGATGAATAATAAGCCCCGTTACATCCTTGGCGTTTCCGCCTTCTATCATGACTCCGCGGCGGCCCTGCTAAAGGATGGCCAGATTATAGCTGCCGCCCAGGAGGAGCGGTTTACCAGGATCAAGCACGATCCGGATTTCCCCTCCAATGCCATGCGGTTTTGTCTGGAGAGGGCTGGCATCCAGGAGAAGGACCTGCACGCCGTGGCGTTCTATGATAAGCCATGGATCAAGTTCGAGCGTCTGCTGGAGACATATGTCGCATACGCCCCATGGGGGATAAAGTCCTTTTTCGCCGCCATGCCGGTGTGGATAAAGGAAAAGTTCTGGATCAAGAAGCTTCTTCGCCAGAAGATGCCTGAGTTCAAGGGAAGGCTGGTCTTTCCGGAGCACCACGAGTCCCACGCGGCGTCCGCCTTCTTCCCGTCACCATACGAGGAGGCGGCGATATTGACAATTGACGGCGTGGGGGAATGGACCACCACATCCTTCGGTGTGGGCAAGGGGAACAAGATAGACCTTCAATACGAAATTCGCTTCCCCCACTCCCTGGGGCTTTTATACTCCGCCTTCACCTATTACACGGGATTCAAGGTAAATTCCGGCGAGTACAAGGTGATGGGCCTGGCGCCCTATGGCGAGCCGAAATATGTCCAGAAGATATATGACCATATCCTGGACCTGAAGGAGGATGGCTCCTTCAAGATGGACATGAGCTACTTCAATTACTGCGCAGGGCTGACCATGACCAACGACAAATTTCACGACCTGTTCGGCGGGCCACCCAGGCAGCAGGAGACAGAGGTCACCCAGAAGGAGATGGATCTGGCCCGTTCCGTCCAGGAAGTGACGGAGGAAGCTGTGTTGCGCATAGGCCGACATGTGGCCAAAACCACCGGGATGAAAAAGCTGGTGTTAGCCGGCGGCGTGGCCCTCAATTGCGTGGCCAACGGCAAGCTGGCCCGGGCGAAAGTGTTCGATAGCATATGGGTTCAGCCGGCGGCGGGAGATTCCGGCGGAGCGCTGGGCGCGGCGCTGGTGGCATGGCATCATGTACTGGAGCAGCCACGGACCGCTCATGGGACCAGGGATTCGCAAAAGGGCTCATATCTGGGGCCCGATTATTCGCCGGAGCAGATCGCCGGGTATCTGGATTCCAAGGGATACCCTTACAAAAGATTTGACAGCGACAAGGAATTGGCCGAAGAGGTGGCCGCGCAGCTGGCCCAGGAGAAGATTGTCGGCTGGTTCCAGGGGGGGATGGAGTTCGGCCCCAGAGCCCTCGGCTCCCGCTCCATCATCGGCGACGCCCGCTCCCCCAAAATGCAGTCCGTGATGAACCTGAAGATCAAGTTTCGGGAGTCTTTCCGCCCATTTGCCCCGGCGGTTCTGCGGGAGAGAGTGGCGGATTATTTCGAGTTCGAGCAGGAGAGCCCATATATGCTGATGGTGGCTCCTGTGCGGGAGGATCGCCGCATACCCATGACCGAGGAGCAAAAGGCCCTCTTCGGCATAGAAAAGCTGAACGTCCCCCGCTCCGATGTTCCCGCCATCACCCACGTGGACTACTCAGCCCGGCTGCAGACAGTGGATGGGGAGAGCAATCCTTTGTTTTATGCCATGATGAAAAAATTCGAGCAGCTATCCGGCTGCCCTGTGGTAATAAACACTTCGTTCAACGTGCGGGGGGAGCCTATCGTACAAAGCCCGGAGGAGGCCTACACCTGCTTCATGCGCACGGACATGGACTATCTTGCCCTGGGGCCGATACTGGTGGACAAGAGGGACCAGCCCAAGTTCGCCGAGGATAAAGACTGGAGAAAGGAATTCGTGTTGGACTAATGGCTATTGGAGAAAGTTTAAGAGAAGTCAGGATCACCTGGTACGGCTTCACCGGCATATTCGCTCTGTTTGGTTCCATCTCCCTGTACAAGGGAGGGGCGGCGTACCCCTATCTATATTCGATATCTGCTATGTTCGCCCTCTTCGCAGTCGCGGCGCCGATGGCCCTTCTCCCGTTGTATCGGCTATGGGTGAAGTTCGCCATGAAGCTGGCCTGGTTCAACACAAGATTGCTCCTGGGAATGATTTATTTTCTGATTATAACTCCTGTGGGACTGCTGTCCAGGATCCTGGGCAAGGATCTGCTGGACCTGAAGATCGACAAGAGCGCCACGACCCATTGGAAGAAGAAGGAACACAACACCAGCACGGCGCGGTACGGCAAATCCTACTGAGGCGCGATCGCGCTCGCCGGAGACCCGGTGGGCTGCCCCTGGGCCAGTAATGGGACTGAGTTGAATGCATACCGTTAAAAACACTCTGCGTTACGCAGCCGCCGCGGGGGGCGTACTATATCTTGCGGTGACGCTCTACTACATCTTCGTTGGACCGTTCGACCTGCGCCCACACGGCGTGGAAGTGTATGTGGCTGGAGCGGAAAAGCCTTTTTTGTGGCTTTTAGCCCTGACCACCCTCTTCCTGGCCCTCTCCCCCGCCGGGATGATTCGCCGATGGGCCCAACGCGACCGGCTGTACTTTCTCCCCGGTGTCGCGCGAACGGCGATAGCCCTATTGCTGGCCATTGCGGCAGTGGCACATGCTTTGGCTTTTCTGACATATGGGGTCGTTGGAAAAATCATCCTCTCCACACCCGTGGGGCAGATTCCAATAGATAATTGCCTGAAGCCTGGCGCGTTCACCCTCCTTGGCATGTCGGCGGCTTTCATCGCCCTCTCCGTCCCGGCCCGCCTGCGGGTGATGGACATTATGTGGGGCTGGAGATTTCACATGGCGCTGGCGGGGCTGACCCTGGCCCTTGGTTTTGCCACCGCGGAGATCGCCGTCCGAATAGCCACAGGGTCTTTGCCCGGTGTTCGATACATGGTATTCGTGGGGGAGGAAAACCGTGACGTTATCTTTCCCGACCTGGAGACATACCTGGCCTCCAAGCCGGATATAAAGCCGTTCATGCCGCTGCTCAACTACTACGACAACTCCCTGGGGATGCGCGATACAGAGTTTGAAACTCCCAAACCCGATGGACGATACAGAATCATGGCCCTGGGGGACTCCTTCACCTATGGAATGGTCCCATATCCGGAGAGCGTGATGACCCTGGTGGAGAAGGAGCTAAAGCAATCGTGTGGCGGAAAGGACCTGGACCTGCTCAATTTCGGCCTGACCGGTGGCGATCTGTGGGACTACAAAACCATTTACGAGCTGGCGGAGAGGAGGTATCAGCCGGACATGGTGGTCCTCCACTTCTACATGGGCAACGACGGCCCGAATATCTATTACAACTCCATCCAGCTTCCGGAAAAGCAGAAGCACCCGAAGGCGCCAGTCTCCTACCTGCTAAAGTACCTGGGGAACATGCTCACGGTGGCCAGGAGCGTGGAAACCGAACGGCTGCTGAGTGAATGGTCCGAATTCGGGCAACAGAAGAGAGTAGAAAAAGCGTGCGGAGGCTGCCCGGTCACTCCAGGGCAGGTGGTCACCGACGATTCGCCTGAACTGAAGAGCCCCTATTTCGTGCCCACCAGGTGGATTTTCTATATATCCATTATCGAAATCGGTGTTATGTATATACATGATACTGCTGAGGCTGAAAAACAGTGGGAACCGGCATTTGAAATCCTCGGTCAGATCGCAAACCAGGTGGAGCAATCCGGACGCAAATTCGCTCTGGTCATGTACCCCTCCTCTTTTCAGATATATCCCCGGCGTATCGATGAGTTCATTGAGGGTATTGGGGAGGTGGATAAGTTTATCGACGACCTGCACAGCCCCGAAGATGCGGAGAGGTTCAAGTCCATCCGCCGGGAGTTTATCAAAACGGACCACCCGAACCTCATGCTCAGCCGGTTCTGCCAGAGCCGTGGGTTGGACTGCTTCGATGTCACCGCGCCCCTTCTGGCCGCCGCCTCGGCGTCGGAAAAGCCGTTATACCGGGAGAGAGAAACCCACTGGCTGATCCACGGCAACCGGGTGGCGGCCCGCGCTGAGGCAAGATTTCTGAAGGATCTGGTCTGCCCGTAGGTTATAGCTTTAGAACGGCGGCGGCTTTGGAACCATTCCTCGCCGCTTCCGCCATGGTTTCCCGATCCACCAGTTCCTCATATGCGGCTGAAACAGAGAGGAATATAGGACCAGGCGGGGGAATGATGGTGTCCCGTCCATCGACCCGGAGGATGGGGATCAGCCCGGCGCCTGTTCCAGTGAGGAAAATCTCATCCGCTGTGTAGAGGTCATAGAGGGCCAGACGGCGCTCAAATGCCTCTATCCCCAGCTCCCTGGCCACTTCCAGCACGGCGCCACGGGTGATACCTTCCAGAGCGCCATCCGAAGGTGGAGGGGTGATTAACACACCGGCGCGGGCGGCGAAAATGTTCTGTGCCGTCCCCTCGGCCACATAGCCAGCCGGATTCAGCATCACAGCTTCATCCGCTCCGGCGGCTGCCGCCTCCATGCGGGCCATGATATTGGTCAGGTAATTTAGCGATTTGATTCTGGGGTCCAGGCTGGCAGGCCCTGGCTTCCTGGTGGACGCAGTTATCAGGGAGGCGCCCTCGGCCCGCACCTTTTCGCCGACCATCGTTAGCTCCCCGGCAATCATGTATATACCTGCTTGAAAGCAACTGCCCGGATCGATACCGAGCTTACCCACACCCCTGGTCACCACCAGGCGGATATATCCAGCTGCTCTCCCCGTGGAAACTGTATATGCACTAATCAATTCCTCCACTGCTTGCGCCATTTTATCGCGGCTCAGCGGTGGACGCAGCCCAATTGCCGCAGCCGACCGGAAGAGCCGGGCCAGCATGGAATCGAGCCGAAAAACCCTTCCGTGGCGAAACCGCATTCCTTCAAAGACTCCGTCCCCATACAGCAGCCCATGATCCAGTACGTTCACCATCGCTCGCCGGAATTACGGCGCCGTTTATCCAGCATAACTCCATGTCACACCTCCTCCGCCGCCAGGAAAACGTCCCGCAGTCTTTCGTAATTATCGCCAAACTTCTCCCGCATCAGGTCGCCCATAATCGCGGTCACCTTTGTTATATAGACATCATGACGGATGAAATCCTCCGTGGCGGATACGAAGGCCCTGTTGCGGCTCCATGCTCCCTCCACCTGGCCCGATTCCATAAATGTAGCCATCATCGCTTCCGCGCCATCCACCACCAGGATCAGTTCCCGCCCTCCCTTTTCCCTGTAAATGGCCCTCTCCACAGGGTGGTGGAAAGTGGCGCCGATGCTTGTCTGGGGCTTGCCGAAATGAACAACTGCCACCTTTAACCCCCGATCGAGAGCGGATTCCAGCTCCTTTTGCAGATGCTCATATTCATCCGGCCAGAGTGAAACCAACGCTCGGTCGCTGGCAGTCGTCAGCATTTTCCTGGCGCGGGCGATCACCACATCCGAAGTAGCCATGGGCCACACATGCCCGATCTCCCCGGAAGGCGCCAGTTGGCGGAGTAGTGGCGCCAGCGAGGCCGTGGTCCGAGCCATCTCCTCTTTTTTTGCAGCCAGATATTCATCAGGATCAGAAGCGGCGAACTTGCGGCCCCGCTCCTCCTTTCCAGCCAACGGTATGGCCATTCCCTTCTCCTCCAACTGGGCCAAAATCTGGTAAATCCTGGAGGTGGGCATGCCCGCCCTTTTTGCCAGTTCATACGCGGAAGCGGGTTGGGCGGCGATGAGGGCTGTGTATGCCCTTGCCTCGTACTCGGAAAGGCCGAGAGAGGCAAGAAGCTTTACGGGGCTATTATTGTCTACCATGGTAGTTATTATATAACGCCGGAATTATTTTGTCAACACCCCGGAAAACTACCTTAAGTCATAACTTATTGAGTAAAAAGCTTTCACTGGGCAAGCCGTGCTCAAGAAAATATATTTTGGAGTTTTTTCCATCGAATAGCCTTTTATCCCGCTCCAACCACTTTCCACAGAAGCTGTGGATAACCTGTTCCAAAGCCTGTGGGTTAGGCCTGTAAACTGGTTAATAATTAAAGGGTTATCGCAAATTGACGCAAACCTGGGCATGGATATCTCATTGATATATATATCGTTATGCTTGTTTGCCTACGCCAATCGGTCGCTCTGGCGTTCCTGTTTGTATTCTGTTAATCTTTATCAACAAGCAAAAGATTAACGAGAAAAATGATTGACTTTCAGATGAAGCTGGATTTTCCCCAGGATAGGAACGATTCCTTCCAGAACTTCATTCTGGGCCCATCAAACCAGACTTGCGCTGAATTATGCCGCAGGTTCGCTTCCCTGCAAGATAAGGATCCGAAAAGCCTGGTGATCCATGGTCCTCCCTTTAGCGGGAAGACCCATCTGCTGGCTGCCATGGGGAAAGTGGCGGGCTGGAGGGTGGGGGCCGGGGCGGCTGTATACATAGATTGCGCTACGCTGACAGGTGGAAGGGGAGAATCTGACATATTCGGCCGGCTGAAGGAATATGTCTCCGCCCTGGACCAGTCGCTCTTCTTGACCGTAGACCGGCTGGAGATAGCCCAGAAAAACGAGGAGTTGGCCAGCCTGGTGTTTCATCTCTACAATGAGGTCACCGCCAGAGCCGATGGCCGGTTTGCCGCCGCATTGTCAGTGGGGCCGTCTGATTGGAGCTTTCCGGAGTGGTTATCCACCCGGCTTTTGTGGGGGAGCGTTGCCGAACTGCGGCCCGTGGGGGATGACACCAGGCCGCAAGTGCTGATGAAAATGGCCGCGGACATGCGTATGACCTTGCCGGCCGAAGCGGCTCTCTGGCTGGTCACTCGCCTGCCACGGGATCCTTCAAGCCAGATGCAGGCTCTGGCCCGGATCGACCGGCTCTCCTTGACAAAGGGGAAAAAAATTAGTATACCTTTGATAAAAGAAGCAGTGAGGCAAGCCGATGGCGGGTGATCAATCTCCTAAAGATTTTCCGAGAGTGATGGGCGATTTTATCGACTGTCCTCATTGTGGGTGCCCCAACAGGCCCACAGACAATCTTTGCTCTTTCTGCGCAAAAAACCTCTCCAGCTCTCCCGGTGTCTCCTCCAGGATCAGGAAAGCCGTCGAAAGGATGAAATGGCGCTACAAAATGCGCCGTGGTCATGCCCCCACCGGCAGAAGCGTGGCCGCGTCTGTGATGACCCTCGTTCTGGGTTTGTCCCTGGCAGCCCTGGGTGGCTATTTCACACTCCAGGGTATAACCGGCGGATCGGTATCCTGGACCCTGATAGGGGGCATATTCGTGGCGTACGGGCTCTATTCCGTGGCATTTATCCTGAAGGTCGTTGGGAAATAGGCCACAATTATTTTCGGTCTTCCGGATCATGAGGGCAGGCGGCACATAGTGGTGGATGCGCTGTAGCCGATTATCACAACTATCCATGGTCTAATGTATATTTTCTTTATGCCGGTCATGGATAATATGTATGATGGTGTAATATAAACACAAGATTTCCCTTGCCAACGATGGTGTCATGGCGTAAGTTAGTTATGACTGGCACACATGGGATTTAGAGTGTTTGCATGAAGCTGGTACTTTTTTCGTAAGCGCGAAGAGGAGAGATCGGTAAGTCTTTACAGGTTGGGGATGACCTGGGATTTGGTCTGCGTAGGTCATGGGGTCTGGTGTCATTCTGGAGCAAGGCGAGCTTGCCCATGCTGTAGTGGATTTGTGTAACCACCGGGATGGAGGGCGCCGCCATGATAAACGACCCTGGATTGACCAAGCTCGAGTTCGACCCAAAAGTACTGCAAAACCCAACCACGGCCAGCCGTGTGGCCCAGGGCGATTCCTCATTTCTGGAAATCACTACCCTGGAACTTCAAGAGCTTGAAAAGCTTGTAGTCGACATCGCCTCACTCCCATGGCTTGGTCATGGGGATTTAGGCAGGGCTATGGAGTTTTTACAGCCGATTAGTGAGCCAACACGATCTTACTTGTGGGCCTTGGGGCATGCTGTCAAGGCGGGCAACTCCGCCCATTCCGCCGTTCTCTACAGCAAAGCGATTAGTGAATTCAATCGTCTGCTCAAGTCGACGCCCGACAGCATGGATATAATTTTGGCGGTGAAAATCCATAACGGCCTGGGCAATTGCCTGGCGGCCCTTGGTGAAAGTAGCAACGAAGGGGATGCGATCCATCTTCTGCTGGACGCTGTGGCCTCTTACAAAGAGGCTCTTAACTGCTTTCCACGGAAGTCGTCGCCTCTTCTGTGGGCGAAGGTATGCGCGAATCTGGGCGCTTGCCTGCAAAGCCTGGGCGAAAGGGTAACCGGCCTGGAGGGTACGCGCCATCTGAGGGAATCCGTGGCTCTGTCCACCGAAGCCCAGAAGGAATATAACCGGGTGGAGAATCCGCAGGAGTGGGTCGATACGCATCAGAACCTGGGGGCGGCTCTGCTATCGCTGGGGGTGCGCACAGATGGGGAAGAAGCATATCACTACATTACAGAAGCCAGAAAAACGCTGGAAGAGGCGCTTGCTCATTTCAGCGCCGGGGAGAATCCTGTAAAATGCGCTAAAATATCCATGAACCTTGGTTTGGCCCTATGCCGACTGGGGGAGATTTGCGAGGGTGATGAGGGGGTTATCAGGCTACGGGAATCCATTGCCCTGTTGAATAACTCAGCCAATGAATTCAAGAAGGATTCCTATCCAGTGATGTGGGCGCAGTCGCGTTCCTGCCTGGGCAGCGCTCTCTCCCTCCTTGGAGCCCGCCTCGGTGGCAAGACAGGCCGGGCATTGCAGGAGGAAGCTGTAGAGTTTTTCCGGGCAGCCCTTACAGTAAGGACCAGGGAGAAATGGCCTCAGCAATGGGGGATGACTCAAATGGGAATGGGCAATGCGTACCTGAGAATCGCCAGAATCGAAGATGGCGGAGTGGGCGCCGCAAATATCCTGCTGGCCCTCTGGGCATTTGACAAGGTCCTGGACGCCTCCGATGAAAACCTGTCCCATATAAGGGACATTGCGATTAATGGAAGGATAGCCGCCTTGAAGCTTCGACAGGTCCGCAACCTGGATCAGTCATGGCCCCTCACGGGTGAGCGGGATATGAAGGAGGGCTCCTCTCTGGGAGACCAGGTTTCCTAGCCAGGCATTGGCCCGATCAATCCCTCAAGATTCAGCTCGTCGTTGCTGCGCTGGTTGTAGTGGCGCCATATCCTTCGATATTCCTTCGGGCTATCCCCAGGTGGGCCATCAAGGTAAATGAATCGGGAATACCATCCCAAACCCGTCCGCACATCCTCCATAAACCAGGCGCCATGCTCCCTGCACCGGTAAATTGCGAACAACAGATCATCGTCTTTATGGATAAGCTCGAAGATGGCCATCTTGCCGCCAAAGCATGGATCTTTTTTCTTCAGCTCCCCGATGGGCGCTGGTGGAACAGGGGTCGCAGTGGCCATTTGCGCTGGTATGATGAAAAAATGGTCCTTGTTCTCCACTTTCATTGTTCCATCCGGCAGTATGCTCCAGAGCCATACATAGCTCCTTTTCGGCAGAAGGATCCCCTCCGGTGAGTGGAAATCATCCAGGGTGATCAACCTTTTCCTGTCCATGGGCACTATCGCCTATCCACGGCGCCCCGTCCTCCGAGGGCCATGGCTGCCGCCATTCCAACCAGGAATATGGCGCAGGTGCCAAAAACGATGGTCATGAATGGGTGGAACGGGTTCAGAGGCAAGCCCCAATATCCATCCAGGGAGGCCCACAGTATCACCATCAGCCCCGCTGTCACCCCCATGGCCGCATGGGCGCTTTTGACGGCGCGGGTCATGATCCCTAGCAGGAACAGGCCCAACATTCCACCACTGAAAATACCAGCCAGCCTCCACCACTGATCCAGAGCGCCTTTGTTTTCGATCATAAGCAACGCCGCCACTACCCCAAAAGCGCCCAGCGCCAGGGAAGATAGCCTCAAGAAGATGGTTTTATGTCGATCGTCAGCATTCGGGGCGACAAACCTTGCATATACATCTGTCATCAATATCGTTGACGAGGAGTTTAATGAACTGGATACCGTGCTCATCGCCGCAGCCAACAAAGCCGCTATTAACAACCCTTTAACACCATCCGGAAGGTGGGTCATCATGAAATGGGGAAAAACCTTGTCGCCTGCCAGCCCTGCGGGAAGCAATCCTGGCTGGAGGGAGTAATAGACGTATAGCTCCGTGCCGATAAAGAAAAACAGGGCGCTGATCGGTATATACAACAGTGCTCCGAACCATACGGAGCGATCCGCTTCCTTCTGCGATTTCGCCGCCAGGTATCTTTGTACATAGTTCTGGTCGATGCCGAAATTCTGCAAGTTGATAAAGACTCCATATATGAATGTCACCCAGAAGGTGGTTGTGAAGAGCGACAGGCCGTAGGGGCCCATGGAGAATTTGCCGCTATCCCAACCGATCCTGAAGATTTGGCCCGGGCCGCCGGGGACACCGAACATCAGTATACCAGCGCAAGCAAGGGCCCCGATTATCAGGACTATGCTTTGCACCACGTCTGTCCATATCACAGCCTCGATGCCTCCCACCATCGTGTATATGGTCACCAACACCCCCACCACCACTATCACCATGCGGATATCCCACCCCACGGCGCTCTCCAGGGTCAGCGCCACCAGAAAGGTGATGGTCCCCACCCGCGCGAACTGGGTGAGCAGGTAGAATGTCATGGCGTATAGCCTGGCCCAAACACCAAACCTGGTTTCCAGGCTGGCGTACGCGGAGAGCTGGCCCGACTCCCTGTAAAATCGGGTGAACCAGCGGACCGCCACCCACGCGGCGAAAGGAAGCGACAGGGAGAAGGCGAACCTGTTCCACCCGCCGGAGTATGCCGCCCCAGGCAGGGCGATAAACGAGATGGAAGAAAGATAGGTGCCGAAGATAGAGAAGCCCACCACCCATCCCTTAAGTTTCCCCTCTGCCGCCACGAATCCCCGTGATGTGGAGGCCCTTTTATAAAAGAAGAATCCCATGGCGGTGACACAGGCCAGGTAGACGCCCACGATTGAAACGTCCAGTAAGCTCATTCCCCGGCCCCCGATGTCACC
>Ga0224496_10001187_pt1 | contig 16526 bp, 11 predicted proteins | sample SF_Jul11_sed_USG_2_FD_168127 | JGI IMG/M metagenome (GOLD analysis project Ga0224496, IMG submission 168127) | Sediment microbial communities from San Francisco Bay, California, United States - SF_Jul11_sed_USGS_8_1 | ecosystem: Environmental > Aquatic > Marine > Sediment | place: USA...
AGAGACGTACCGAATCAACAATCGCCTCGTCCATGATCTGGACACCATGATGCGCCTGTAGCATAGGGGCAATGGCATGCATCATATCGATACCTTTCTGCTCATCCGGTTCTTCAATCTTGACCACCTGGAAACGGCGGGTCAGGGCAGGATCGCGTTCAAAGTATTTTTTGTATTCGGCCCAGGTGGTGGCCGCAATCGTGCGTAATTCACCACGGGCGAGGGCAGGCTTTAACAGGTTGGCCGCATCACCCTGGCCCTCTTTACCGCCGGCACCGATCAGCGTATGTGCCTCATCGATAAACATGATTATGGGTTCAGCTGAGGCCTTAACCTCGGCAATGACAGATTTCAATCGGTTTTCAAACTCGCCCTTAACACTGGCACCGGCCTGTAGTAGCCCCAGGTCCAGGCTGCGAATAGTGACGTTCCTCAGTGGCTCGGGTACATCACCCGAGGCAATACGTAAGGCAAAGCCTTCAACGACGGCGGTCTTGCCGACACCGGCTTCACCAGTAAGAATCGGGTTGTTCTGGCGACGTCGAATCAGGATATCAATAATTTGTCTGATCTCTTCATCACGGCCCAGTACCGCATCGATTTTTCCCTGTTTTGCATCTTCGGTGAGATTGACCGTGAATTTATCCAGGGCCGGTGATTTACTGGGTGCCGCTGGCGATGAGCTATCCGATGAACTGGTATCCCCGAGGGTGTTGTTGCTGGATTCTGAGGTTGTACCCACGATGGCGCGTGTTGTATCGCGTAAGGATTCAGGGGGAATTTTCTTTAACTCACCAGAGGAGACCTCTGTCTGGCGACGTAAATTATCATCCATTAACAGGGCAGCGAGAATATGTGCCGAGGTCGCCAGGGGATGACCGTATTCTACAGAAGCCAGCATCCAGGCATTTTTGGCCAGGTCAACAATCGAGGGTGAAAGTGCAGGCGCGCGTGAGTTACCTGATTTGATACGATCCAGTTCACGATTTAAATCCTGCATCAGCTTGCCTGTATCTATCTCGAATTTTTCGAGTAAGGCAAGTAAATCACTGTCCGCTATTTCAAGCAGCTTTATCAGCCAGTGCTCGATTTCAACATTATAGTGTGTCCGGGACAGGCATAAACCGGCGGCACCCTCGAGTGCATTACGTGTCGGTTCATTAAGCTTGTTAACCAGTGATTTTAAATCGATTGATATCATTATTTTTTCCTTTTTCCTTTTTGTCGTCCAAATCCCATAACTGCTTTTACTTAATAAAGACAGGAGATGGTTGTCATCATTTTAAATTTATTTAAATTATTATTTAAACCGGCCGGATGAGACTTTTATATCCAGTGTTTCATCCTGGCTGAATCGTTGGGCTTTACTTGATAGCCATGTGTTCCATCCTATAATCGGGGCTGTTTTTCCTCCCATTTGAATTTTTTCAGGTATATTCTGGCGCTTAATACGTATGATAAAGTCGTAGTCGTGTTCCATTCCAAGATAAAGCCTGACAATTTCATTGAGTGCCTGCAATGACGTTGTTCCAGGTGCAAAACTTTCAAACTGTTTTTGATTTAAAGGTCCAAGAATAATTCGAATTTTACCCTGCGCAAACCAGCCCTGTTTGCCGAGCATGACAGATTTTCCAAGACGGTTGTTCCTGCCGCCAGGTGTGATCCGTGATGGCAGACAGGTTCGTACGTCATCGATTAAATATTGCCACTGACCGATAAATTCCTTTATATCGACAGGAACATTAAAATGGCTCTGGATAATCTGCTTCAGTGCAGATGAGCTCTTTATGCTGTGACTAAACAGGCCGCTATAATAAAGCAGTGACTCATCCCTGGTATGCAACCTGTTGTTAAGGTGTGCTGTACCCATGCCAATGATTGATAAAAGCGCCTTTGTATGGCTGTCATATTTCTCGACCAGAGGAGGATTTAATTTCTTACGTTCGTAATCCAGTGGCATCCGGTACTTTGTGCCAGCCTGGTAGAAAAGCGAAATAATTCGATGATTAAACAAATCGAGAAATTTATAAAGCGACTCATCTTTCATCTTGAGTCGCTTTAAAATCATTTCTGTATAGTGATAGGGGAGTACGCCCATGGCGCCTGTAAGGCCAATAAAATTAACATACATATCCCATTGCTTGCCTTCATTTTTAACGCGTTGGCTGATCTTTTTAATCTCAGATGATGGAAAGCTCAGGCTTTGGTGTGTATGAAAGCGTATTGCTTCAGTGGTAGGCTTAAAGAAATTGGCAACAGGCTTTGACGTGATCTTGCCATCTTTTATTCTGGCGAACACAGAGGCACGTTCAAGCTGTCTAACAGCCTGAAAAAAAGCGTATTCGCAGGATCTTTCGGTAAGATCCTGGGTTACAGGAATATGCGTTCGCCGGCCCGTGGTGGACATTTTTTTAAATAACCTTCTTTGCTTTTTACTTTTACAAGGACACGTGTGAATGAATTAATCGAACAATAAAGCCCAAAAAAGCTTTCGAGAACACTTGCAAATAGATAGCTGCTGCTCCCCGCCAGTTGTGTATCATCCAGTTCTATTTCTACTTCCATGCCACGGCACATGGTGGCATGGCCATCAATTGTTAAGGGTGCACTTATGGGGCGCGCATCAACATTCAGTATCGATGAAATTAATGCACGTGTTGCCGATGACTCCTTAAAGTCATAAAGACGCAATATTTCCTTGAGTGCCTCTGTTGCATCATCCCGCCCCGTCAATGACAGATAGTTGAGGTTAAGGTGTGAAATAAGGCGCCAGCGTGCATGGTTTCTCAATGGTGGCCGAATAGTCTGTGAAGGCTGCGTTAAGCAACGAATGCGTTCACAGGGTGGTGCGCTATCAATGCATTGCAGTTTAGGGTGGTCCTGGTTAAAGGGTAGTCGTGCGGGCAGGTCCCTGTTGCTACAGGTGGTATCGGTAATAATAGTGGTATCGGTGGCAATGTTAGGATTGAATTGAAGATCAATCAGGCTAAGGAATACATCGGTGCCTTCATCGCGTTGAAAATTTCCCATCTTTGAGTCACGCCGCTGTGCAAACCAGAAAACACTGTCAGCTGACTGTTGCTGCTCATGGTTTAGACCATATAGTGGCCTGTATTCCCGATCATTTCCCGATGAGTCTGATGCAACGACTTTATCAATTGAATAAATTTCATAACCTATGGGGCGCCGTGTATCCGGTATTACCTGGTATTCTGTTTCAGTATGATCCAGTTTTACCGGGTCAGCCTTGTGTTCAAACAGGTTGATAACGGGGGTGCAGCCCATGACAAAACTCTGTTCAGAAATATTGTGTTCCAGCTCGACATCTGATGAATCAAGATAGACATAGATATCCAGCTGGCTACCGGCATCATCTGGAATACTTGCAGCCAGGCCTGTAAAGTCAATAAACATGAATTTTTCAGGAAACACAAAATATTCAGTTAATAGTCGATAACCCATAAACGATGAGGCGGGATAGGGTAGTAGCCCCTCGTCCATGTTGAAGCCCACGGGCTTTATTACCTGGTTGCCCATAAATACAGGCGATGGATCTGTTTCTGATTGTGATAAGACGACATTCTGGCAATTATTTAACAGCAATTCATAGAGTGGGTGTATATGTTGTGGCTGGCCCTTTAAATAAAAACGTAAATTATCGGGTTTGAGTTCTGCAAATGTAATTTCGTCATTAAATGTTTTAAGGCTCAGTTTAAGTACGCCGCTGGCACCACGTACGCTACCCGAACCCGGTGTCGTAAACGGGCGCCCCATAATACTGGCCGAGACGATACTGATCGGTAAAAGATGATTGTCATATACCGTTGAGAAGCGACAGTTTTCACCCTGGAACTGTTCGGTTTCAAGTAGTGTATTGGCTGCAATTGTATATTTCGATTCAAGTTGTGATTGATCGGCCTTAAATTGTACGATAGACATCGAGGGAATCGGGCGTTGATAGTGTGGGAATAGCACACTCAACATGGCGTCACTTAATTCGGGAAAGTCATCATCCAGCTTATGTTGTATGCGCGCATTTAAATAGGCAAAGCTCTCGACAAGGCGAGAAACATGGGGGTCTTCGATGGTGTCGGAACTGATACCAAGTCGTCCGGCAATTTTTGGGTGTTCATCAGCAAATTCCGCACCCATTTGACGAATAAATGCCAGTTCCTTTTCGTAATAGGGGAGTAACTCATCGGCCATGGTTGCTATCTTCTACGCTTACGGTTCGTGTTACGGGTTCAAGGACGGAATCAAAAATAACCGTTTCAGGCGATGGATCCGCATACAGGGTTGCATCAATCCTGAATCTAAGTGTCTGGTCCTTGTCATCGGTATTATCGGTATAGGTTATGTTTACTGATTTAAACCTGGGCTCGAACATTTTTAATGTTTTTTCAAGCTGTCGGGTAAATTCCTTGCGGCTATTTTTGTCGACTATATTTATAGTGGCAAGATCTGGCAGGCCATAATTCATTAGAGAATTTTCAAGTTGCTCAAATTTTTCTGTTGGTTCGATGATCCGATAGCGTGTATTCAGCAAGTTCTCCAGGTCACGCCTCACACTATTACGCAGGTCCTTGAGATGCTGGTGTTCACCCGGATCCAGCTCGACCTGGTTCTGTGGTTCGTTATCCAGTAAACGATCCAGTATCGATGGCCTTAATTTTTTCTGTTTATCTATACGCGCCATATTTTATCCTGACTGCGATAGTTCAGTTACAAGTTCGAGTTCGGACACCAGGTGATCCAGTTGATAATGAGGCCTCAGGTGGATAACACAGTAATAGTTCCCGCTTTTATGTGGGTTATCTTTTACCTGTACTGCGGCCTCTCTCAGGGGGTAGCGTGCCTGCTCCTCCCATTCAAGATCTTCACGCCCAGTGGTGTATTTGAATAACCAGTTACGTAAATAGTCTTCGCATTCTTCTGCTGTGATAAATGAACCAATTTTGTCGCGTATAATAACCTTAATATAATGTGCGATGCGTGCACCACAGAGTACATGTTGCAACATGGCAGAGAGTTTTGCGTTGACGTTCGCTTCCAGGGTGCTTTGGCGCCTCGGTACCTGCAATGACTGGTTACTATAAAATGCGGCAAAGGGTGTTGCGTAACACTGACATAAAGGTATAAAGCCAAGGTTGCTAATATCTCGCTCGACCGTGTCGGTAATAATAACGTCAGTGAGAGGTTTACTTGCAATGTTTATTGAATCTGTTTCAAAATGATCAACAGGCAGCGTAGTTAACAAGCCGCCACCTAGCTGGTTTCTGGGTACACCACGAATGTGTCCAAACCAGCCAACATTAGCAAATTCGCGAATTAAAATGCCACCAAAGGCGTAACTGGCATTGCCCCAGAGATGGTTCTCCTGGTTGCTGCTGTTTGATTTTTCATAAAAGTAAATCCCTTTGTAGCTACCGGGCCTGGTGCGGTACGGTAGTCGCATTAAGGTCCTGGGTAATGTGAGTCCTATAAAGCGCGTATCGGCCTTGTCGCGCAGGCTGCGCCACTTGATGTATTCCTGCTGCGAAAAAATATTGTCCAGGTTAAGGGGTTGTCCCAGTGATGAAAAATTGTCCATTCCAAAAAGTGCGCTCGAGGCCGAGGCTATGAAAGGTGAAAATGCAGCAGCAGCAACCTGTGAAATAGCATCCAGTGTTGAGATATCATCGTAGGGATGTTTTTCTGATATGCGGTGAGAAATCTCATAATCACCAATCAGCACACCATAGGGTTCTCCACCGGGAGATCCATATTCATCGTTATAGACCTTCTGGAATAACTGGCTCTGGTCGAATTCTATGGCGCGCCCCATATCTTTCACCAGTTCGCTCCAGTTGATATTCAGTACCTTAATTTTAATATCACGCGCACCATCAGCCTGGACGACCAGGTACCAGAGGCCACGCCATGATGCCTCCAGTTGTTTAAACTTTTCATTATGAATGATGATATTTAACTGGTCATTGATGAGCTCATCGAGTGCCGCAATGGTGCGATGGATGACATGGGTTATGTCATTGGTACTTTTTAATTCGCTTGTTTGCGTGAACTGACTGAGCCAGTAGGCCAAGGCACACTTAAGGTCATCTTCTGCAAGGAAGTCGTCGAGATTAGTCAGGTAGGCCCGTTGTGCGCAGACAGTATCAAGATCAACATTGCCTGTTGATGATGCTAACTGGTAGGGAAATGACTGACCACTTAAAGGGGACACATGAAGCCTGATGAAAAAAGTCGGGGACATAATGTCCCCGACAGTTTATGGATTAACCAGCTTTAGGAATGCTGGCTACAAGTCGTAGTGAAGCGCTGAGCTCTTCCATTTGTAACCAGGGGCGCATCCAGGCCACGGCGCTATAAACGCCAGGCTGTCCGGGGACCTCCTTGACTTCGACATTGGCTTCAGCCAGTGGGAAGCGGGCTTTCATTTCTGCACTGGCACCAGGGCTGCCATTGACATAAGTTGCAATCCAGCGATTCAACCACTCTTCTGCATCAGAGGCTTCCATAAATGAACCGATCTTGTCACGCGCCATAACCTTCAGGAAGTGAGCAATCCGTGAGGTTGCCATGATGTAAGGCAGGCGTGAAGAAATAGCTGCATTTTCAGACGCACTGGGATCATCATATTTCTTTGGTTTTTGCGTAGTTTGTGCGCCAAAGAATACGGCATAGTCAGTATTTTTGTAGTGACACAGGGGCAGGAAACCCAGGTTGCTGAGTTCTGCTTCACGTCGATCAGTAATGCCAATTTCTGTAGGGCATTTTTGATCCACATCACCATCATCACTGACAAATACATGGCTGGGTAAACCTTCTACCTTACCGCCACCTTCTGCGCCACGGATACTGGTACACCAGCCATATTCTGCATAGGACTGGGTCAGTGTTGTGCCCATGGCATAGGCTGCATTCATCCAGCAGTATTCGTCATGATCTGATTCCAGGTGACGACCTTCTGAATCTACATTGGCCTCTTCAAAGTTAAAGGCTTCAATTGGTTTTGTGGCTGCACCATAGGGGAGGCGAGCCAGTACGCGAGGCATGGCCAGTGTTACGAAGCGAGCGTCTTCACTGTCTCTAAAGCTGCGCCATTTCGTATATTCAGCCGAGTCGAATATTTTTTCCAGGTCACGTGGTTTTGATAATTCAGTATAGGACTCAAAGCCAAACATGCCGGGACCGGCTGCCGCAATAAAGGGACAAAAACCTGCTGCGCCAATATTTGACATGCCGGTGAGCAGGTCAATATCATCAGGATGAGCAGTGAATTCATAATCTCCGATCAGCGCCGCATAGGGTTCACCACCGGCGGTACCAAATTCAGATTCATAAATTTTCTTGAAGGTCTGGCTCTGGTCAAACTCAACTGCCTTTTCAAGATCTTTACCCAATTCTTTCTTGCTGATATTCATCATGCGGATTTTTAAACCCGCACCTGTTTCAGAGTTTGATACCAGGTGTTGAAGACCGCGCCATGAACCTTCCAGTTTCTGGAATTTTTCATGTTGCATAACCGCAGATAGCTGCTTCGACATGATGTTATCAATTGCGGCAATTGCAGAATTAATGGTAACGGTCAGGTTTTTGTCCCACTTAACAGTACCGCTCAGGGCTTCCTGGGTAAGGGTTTTTAGCAGGTTTTCTGTTTCGTCGCGAGGTGTCTGTTTGGTTGCTGATATTGCCTGCTCCAGGAAACCAATTTCCTGTGCTTCTGCTTCCAGTACCTCTGACTCTAGTTCTTTCTTAGTCATTACTTATCACCTTCGTTATCTTTGTCCAGGCCCAGTTCACTGGAGAGTGAGGCCAGGGCATCGGTGTTTTTCAAAATGTCTTCAAGTACTTCTTCAAGTTTGTCTGAACGATCGGCCTTAGTTAGCAGGTCACGTAATTTATTACGTGTATCCAGTAATTTTTTGAGTGGCTCAACCTGGTTAACGATATTCTGGGGTTCAAAGTCTTCCATGCTCTTGAAGTCGAGGCTAACTGAGATTTCACTGCCATCGCCTTCGAGTGTGTTTTCAGCTTTCATTTCAACCTTAGGGGCGATATTTGTCATGACTTCATTGAAGTTGTCACGATCTATCTGGGAGAATTTTCGATCTTTAAGAGCCTTTTTGTTTTCAGTGTTGTCGCCTGAATAGTCACCCATAACGCCCATAACAAAAGGAATTTCCTTTTCTGCTACAGCGCCGTTTGTTTCAACCTCATAGGTAATATGTACCCTGGGTTTCCTTACACGTTTCAATTTGTCATGGATACTTTCAGACATAATTATTTCCTCAATTTAAAGTTTCTATTTTATGGGTCTTTGTACATTAATAATGACTAGTTCAGAGATTCCCTAATATTCATCATTTACCTTAACGCCGGTTAAAGAACTATAGAAATCACGGGATGATGAATCCGGAATGAGTTCTTTAATCAGGTCGCACAACGGCATTTCGCCCCAGTTAACGGCCTTCTGCAATACATACGAAATGGGTGAGTGGGGTTCAGTTTTACGGAAGAAGTCAGCAATTTCATTGAGTTGTCTGAAGGCGTCGTCTCGATTCTGTACCGGGCCTTTTGCGACGACTGTCGGTGCAGCACCCTGGTTAGTCATTTCCGTATTTTCTACGCCTGTTTCGACAATTTCTTCGGCAGGTAGTTTGTATTTGGCCAGGTGGTTGATGCTGCCCAGGAAATCCTGCAGGGTATTGACAATATTACTGGTGGGTGGTGCCTCGTGGATGCCACAGCGTTCATCAAGCATGGAGCCGATCTGGCGGAATTCTGCAATAGCAGATTCCAGATCATCAATCATGTCGATATAAAATTCCTGGGATGATTCAGAAACGGCGGTATTAACGTCATCGATGCTGAAGCCATTTTTGGCTATACGCTGTGTGCGTTGCTCTTCATCAATAATTTTTTGAATATCGAGTGTTTGCTGGTACTGCCATAGGGTATAAGGGCCCACGGACTGGCCCTGCGTCAGTTTAACATTACGAATCGGTGTAATCAGGACGCCTTCAGCGCCTTCGCCATTAAGACCAATAAGAGGGGCAATTCGTGTTTCGATGCCATCTTCATCGGGTAGTGGGTAGATGTCATCCCAGTATTGTTCGATTAGCTGGCGGACAATTTTAAAGCCATCGCGTAAGCCCTGGAAGCTGTGACTACGGATCAGTGCTTCGCAGTACCAACAGGCAACTTCGAGATCCTTTGCCTCATCTTTTAGAATTTTAGGTGCTAGATCACGGATTTTTCGCCAGTTATCATCGGCTTCAGAACTGCCACCATCAAACATGCTGTTACGTTCTGCGGCGCGGGCAGCATTACGAGCATCTTTTAACGTGTAGTAGCTTGAATTCGGAGAGGAATCTTCACGAATATCGTTACCGACCGGCTTATCATCCGATATCGGTTGCAAAAGACTATCTATATCCACAGTCTCAGGTGATGCCATTGTTTTATTCTTCCTTAATACATCCGTTTAAACAGGCAATTCCTGTTATTTATCATCTAGTAATCTGATTTTTATCCAGATCAGGTAGGCATTTATATGCTATCAGGCTAATGATGTAAAGTTGTATATCTTTTTTTGCGTTGACATATCATCGTCAAAATATGCTTTAAGAGCTTGGAACAGATCAGCTGAAACGGTAATATCTGCAAATGTTTTGAATCATAAATCAAACACGATTATACTGTGAAATTCTTTGGCGTAGTAATAAGTAATTGAAAAACATGTGGATTTGATTTTTTAGTCAGGCTTATCAGGATGATGTATAGATGTCTTTAGTATTAACCATAATCAAATCACCCAGTCAAAATAGTGCGGCAGAAGCGACAAAGACCTTCAGTCAGCAGGGTGGAACCATAGGACGAGGCAAGGATAATAGCTGGGTTATGTCTGATCCAGAGCGCTATTTATCCACCTGTCATAGTGAAATCACTTACGAAAATGACCAGTATTTTTTAACCGATCTCAGTACTAACGGTACCTTCTTTAATGGCTCACGTGAGCCAATGGGTAAGGGCAATCGGGTTCAGCTTAAGGATAGCGATCATTTCACTATCGGTGATTATGAGATCAAGATCAGCCTCTGGTCATCGTCACAACCGGTGTACGATGATCCCTTTGCGACCGCAGCTGTCGATGCCGGGCCTTTTTCCGCTGCAAATAATTTTGATGCCGATCCTTTTGCCATGCCGCTATCACAGGGCTCGCCCTTTGATGGGCCCTCTATGGCGCAGATTCCAGCCGATGTTCCCTTGTTCACTAGTGAACCCGCCGAAACAGATCCACTGGCCGCACTCGACAGGGCCAGTTCCGGCTTCAATAATAATGCATCGCCGTCCAATAGTTTTGCCACCCATTCTGACCAGGCCAATGCACTTAACCAGGCCGTAAACTGGCCCAATGCCATCCCCGATGACTGGGCCGATGACCTGGATATTGCGACACCCGTGGTTGAACCCTCGCGACCACTGACCGAACCACCACAACAGGTCGCGCCATCGACCGTCGCACCACAGAATAGTGTCGATGAGGCGAAATTACGTGCACTTGAAAATGTAAATAACCAGCTTCAGGCTGAGCTGGATGCATTGAAACAACAGATGTCATCCATGAGTGTCAGCGCTGTTAGTCCCGCGGCAGCTACCACGGGTGAACTGGATATGGCACTGGTCACGGCACTGGGGATTGCGGACAAAAACCTGTCCGATGCGGATATCAGGGCCTTATCTGCAACTGTTGGCGAATTGATGCGCGAGACCATTACCGGCCTTATGCAGGTGCTGAGCTCAAGGAGCAGTATCAAGAATGAATTCCGTATGAACGTAACGACCATACAGCCAATAGAAAATAACCCGCTAAAATTTTCGGCCAATGTGGATGATGCACTGGAAAATATGTTTATTAAAAAAGGTAATTCATATAAGAAACCCGTCGAAGCCATCCGTGAAAGTTTTGATGGAATAGCAGAACACCAGGTTGCAATCCTGGCCGGGGTACGTTCGGCATTTAAGGGCATTATAGAGCGATTCGACCCGCAGCAACTTGCAAAGCGTTTTGAAAAACAGAGTAAGGCCAGCCTGATACCCGGCAGCCAGAAAGCGAAGAACTGGGATCTTTTCAATGAATATTACATGGACCTTATCGGTGACATGGATAATTCATTCCAGTATTTATTTGGCGATGAATTTGTTCGTGCCTATGAGGATCAATTACAAAGACTCGCTATTGCACGAAAATCACAAAATAAATAATGCCTGATAATTTACGACTCAAGGAATGTAAATGTTGTTACTCAATAAATTTAAAACCCTGTATATTTTAACGCTGGTACTTGTCTTGTCGTCCTGCGCTGCCGTCAACAGTGGCGTAGGCGGTTATCTTGGCCTGGATACAGATCTCGAAGTCGTTTTTAGTGTTGATGCGGATATAAATCCAGATGAAAAAAACAGGCCGTCCCCATTATTTATACGAATGTATGAACTTAAGTCACCAAAGATGTTTAATAAATCAGACTTTATTGGCCTCTATGAGAGAGATGCCGAGTTACTGGGTGCTGATCTTGTCGCCAGCCACAAATTAAAGCGATTAAAGCCCGGCGAGGGCAGGTCAGATCATTTTGTCCTTAACAAGGATACAAAATATGTTGCATTTTATGCTGAGTTTTTAAAGTACAAAAATTCAAAATACAGGCTGGTAATGCCCGTTACGCAGAACAATATAGTCAGGACCACGGTAGCTCTTCACGTGGCCAGCAACAAGATTTCAAACCAGGATAATACGGGTTACTAGTCCTTTTTAAATGGGTCCTGTTATATCAACTCTGTAATAACAACAAAATGGCGAATACTAAATGTCTTTAGATAGCAAGGTAGTCTGGTCCGAAGGGATGTTTCTTAACCCCCAGCATTTTCAGCAGCAGGAACGATACATTGAACGTTTTGTCGATGGCAAATATTCGGCACTCGGCGCCTACGGTTGGGGATTCCACCATGTTGAAATTGACCAGGAACTACTTAAGCTCGGTAAGGTGTCCATCATAAATGCACGTGGTGTATTTGCTGACGGTACGCCCTTCAGCTTTCCAGATAATGACGATGCGCCCCCCGTTTATGAAGTGCCCGAGAATACCCACAATGCAATACTCTATCTCGCACTGCCTGTAAAACGTCCGGGTGCTGTTGATGTACTTAGCCAGGAAAATACGCAGGGCCTGGCACGATACTATTCAGCTGAACAGGAAACGCGTGATGTTACCGTGGATGGTGGCGAAAATCTGTCCCTGAATATTGGAAAATTACGTTGCCGTATCCTATTGCAAACCGATGATATGAGTGGCTACACCGTACTTGGTGTACTACGCATTTCAGAGTCTCGTGATGATAAGAATATATTGCTCGATGACCAGTACATTCCCAGTTGTTACGACTGCAAAGCCAGTCCCAGGCTATCCGGTTTTTTATCAGAGCTGGTAGGCCTGCTACATCATCGTGCGGAAGCAATAGCGGGTCGTCTTGCGGATGCCAACCGTGGTGGTACAGCGGAAGTTGCCGATTACATGATGTTGCAGTTAATTAATCGCCTCGAACCACTGGCGACACATTTATCCACCATTAATGGTCTGCATCCGCTTGATCTATACAGCGAGACAGTACAGATGGTAGGTGAGTTATCAACCTTTGTGAGCAAGACCAAACGACCACCGGCATTTCCTGCCTACTTACACGATAAGCTACAGGAAACATTTTTACCGGTTATTACTACCCTGCGCCAGGGACTGAGTACGGTTTATGAACAAACAGCTATCTCACTTAATCTGGTTGAAAAGAAATACGGTATTCGTGTTGCAGAAATTGCAGACCGCTCAATCATTGGTAGCTCTGTTTTCGTGCTCGCCGTACGAGCGGACATTCCGGAAGAAAGTATCCGCAGTCATTTTCCTGCACAGATTAAAATCGGTCCAGTGGAACGTATACGCCAGCTGGTAAATGCTGCTATGCCCGGCATTACGATTAAACCCTTGCCCGTAGCACCGCGACAGATTCCCTATCACTCAGGCTTTACTTATTTTGAGCTGGAGCGCCAGAGTGAATTCTGGAAAGAGTTACAGCACTCCGGTGGATTTGCCCTGCACGTGGGTGGCGACTTCCCGGGTCTTGAAATTGAATTCTGGGCAATCAGGCAGTAGTTCTAAAAGGAGTTGTTTGTATGTCTAATGATGAATCAGATAAAACGGTATTCCGCCAACCCTCTGCCGATGGTGACAGGACGGTACTAAGGCCTATGCCCGGTGGACGAGGTGCTACAGCGCCAACACAGGCTGCGCCACCGCCACCGCCGGTACAGCAAAGCCCCTACGCGGCACCCCAGTCACCAGTACAACCTGCACCGGTTCACGTTGATAATGCTGCGGCCTATTTTAGGACCAGCCAGGGCTTGAATCCCCTGGTTAATGCTGCATCAACATTAATTGCGGTATTTGAAAAAACACGTCATTCCATGTCCCACCCCGATGTGGGTGGGCTCCACCAGCGACTGGTTAGTGAGATTCGTTCATTCGAAACACAGGCCAGGGAAAGGGGTATAAAGCCGGAGATTGTACTTGCGACTCGTTACCTGCTTTGTGTCTGTCTTGATGAGGCCGTTCTCAATACCCCCTGGGGAAGTGAGAGTGCCTGGACCCAGCGCACCCTGTTGAGTACCTTCCACAACGAAACATCAGGTGGTGAAAAGTTCTTCGCCATACTCGATCGCATGCGACAGACACCGGCAGAGAATCTCGAGATCCTCGAGCTGATTTATATCTGTCTAAGCCTTGGCTTTGAAGGTAAATACCGGGTTGTTAATCGGGGGCGCGACATGCTAGATCAATTGCGCGAGGAATTATTTAGTATTATTCGAAATTACCGCGGTGAATACGAACGATCGCTATCACCAAGCTGGCATGGCCTGGGAAAAATCCGTAATTCACTAACGGAATTTATACCGATGTGGGTAATTGCGAGTATCGTCGGTGCGGTACTGTTTCTCAGTTATTCAGGTTTTAGAATCTGGCTATATAACTCGTCGTCGCCTGTAGCGGAACAACTGGTGACTATTTCTGAGCTAAAGGCCGTTAGTGCACCGGGCACTAACCCATCTAGATAAATAATTGTAATAATTATAACGTAGATAATGAGCTGTTAAATGAAAAGAATTATTGAATTTTTGAAAAACAGGATTGTGATTTCATTAATTGGTCTGCTTGCCCTGTCCATATTGATCTGGTTTGCAGGACCCTATATAAAATTCGGTGATAACAATGCGGCGCCCCTGGGTTCTGCAGTTGCACGTCTGGTTGCCATATTAATAATAGCGGTTATCTGGGGGTTAAATAACCTGCGCATCCAGATGCAGAATAAGAAACAGAACGATGATCTTGTCGAAGAGATACAGGATAACCAGCAGCAGGACATGACCTCTGAGCAATCGGCGGAAGAGCTGCACCAGATAGGTGAACGCTTTGCCCAGGCGATGGCGACCTTGAAGAAGCTTAAATTCAAGGGCGCAGGTGCTAGCAAGGCCCTATATGAATTGCCGTGGTATATTATTATTGGTCCACCGGGATCCGGTAAGACCACGGCACTGGTCAATTCAAGCCTGGAGTTTCCACTGGCCGACAAATTTGGAAAAGAGGCACTGCATGGTGTTGGCGGTACAAGAAACTGTGACTGGTGGTTTACCAATGATGCGGTACTTATCGATACGGCTGGCCGATACACTACCCAGGATAGCCACCGTGTTATTGACAGCTCAGCATGGGAAGGCTTCCTCAAGCTTTTAAAGCGTAACCGACCCAGGCGGCCTATTAATGGTGCGATCATCGCTATCAGTATCCAGGACCTGCTGACACAATCCGAGGAAGAGCGCTCACAGAATGCGCGGGTCATACGTACACGTATTGACGAGCTGATGGAAAAGCTCGAGATACGTTTCCCCATCTACCTGATGTTTACCAAGACTGACCTGGTGTCCGGCTTCTCGGAGTTCTTCGAGGACATGGGCAGGGAAGAGCGTGAGCAGGTCTGGGGTGTCTCGCTACCCAATACACCCAAACCGACCGAGTCACCTGATCTTGAATTTATTAACCAGGAATATGATCACCTGCTGAAACGAATTTATGATCGCGTATTGTCACGCGTACACCAGGAAAGAGACGCAAAACGGCGCGGCGCTATCCAGGGTTTTCCACAGCAGATGGAAAACCTTAAATCGGTGATTAATGATTTTGTCAGGCAGGCCTTCGTTAAAAATCGTTACCAGTTCCAGCCTTACCTGCGTGGTATATATTTCACCAGTGGTACACAGGATGGAACACCTATCGATCGTTTAATGACCTCGGTCTCGTCCAACTTCGGATTTTCCCGTGAAGTTGCCCAGTTACCCCATCAACAGGGGAAAAGCTTTTTCCTTGGGCGCCTGTTCCGCGAAGTCATTTTTCCTGAATCTGAACTGGTTGGTTCTAATGTTAAATACGAAAAGATAATTCTCTGGGCACAACGTGCTGCTCTCGCAGGACTAGCCATAGCAACCGTAGGCCTGCTTGCTGTATGGACCGGTAGCATTACCCGCCATGAGATGTTTATGACGGACGTGCAGGGCTATATCGCTGAATATAACAGTGAGAAGAAACGCATCACCGAATGGAATAAAGACCCTCGTAGCGTGTTGCCTGCATTAAACGCGTTACGTAAAGCCAGTATTGTATACGATCAGGAAGAGCATCCCTGGTTAAGTGGCATGGGGCTTTATGATGGCAACGTCGATAATGCTGCGGATGATGCCTACCACACACAGTTGAAACAATTGTTGTTGCCAAGAATCCTGTATTACCTGGAAACCTATATCAAACAGGGACACAGTGGCGGTGATTTATACAATACATTCAGGACCTACCTGATGTTTGAAAAAGTTGACCAGTTGAATAAGGGGCTTGTTGCCGACTGGTTCAGGTCAAGCTGGTCAAAAAACTTAAAAGGTGAGGGCACGCATAGAAAGGAACTCGAGTCCCATCTCGATGCGCTGTTATCGCTTGAGCTGGAACCGAGCACACTTAACCAGCACATGTTAAGCCAGACACGCTCCCTGTTGCTCCAGGTGCCCGTTTCTCAACGTATCTACGGTCGTATTCGTACGAACTCTGAATACACGCAGCAGGTCGATATGTTGAATCAGCTGGGTGAAACAGTGCGTAATGCATTTAAGATATCTGACAAGTTACAACAAGTGATGCTGGTTCCCCAGATGTTTACCCTCGCGGGTTATGAAAAAATTGACATGTCTGCAAATTCCTCCCTGATTTCAGATATCGTAAATGAACGTTGGGTGCTGGATGATGCGAAAAACAAGAAGGTTGATTTCCTCAAGGAGGATCTCGACGAGATTAGTAAAAAAGTCAAGGATCATTACCTGGCCGATTATGTCAATTACTGGAATGGTATCTTTAGTTCGCTGGAAATTAATTCATTTACCG
>Ga0224496_10001188_pt1 | contig 16524 bp, 10 predicted proteins | sample SF_Jul11_sed_USG_2_FD_168127 | JGI IMG/M metagenome (GOLD analysis project Ga0224496, IMG submission 168127) | Sediment microbial communities from San Francisco Bay, California, United States - SF_Jul11_sed_USGS_8_1 | ecosystem: Environmental > Aquatic > Marine > Sediment | place: USA...
GGCAACAGGTTCTATTATCCGGTGTGACGACGGCTATCGGTTTCCTTGGAGTAGGAGCCAGTCGGATTGCCGCGCTACAAGAAGTAGGCGCCCTTGGTGCGGTTGGAGCCCTATGTAGCGCGGGTGCGTGCTTGAGTCTGCTTCCAGCACTCAGAGTTTTGGAACGACATAGCGGCATTGAGCAACTAGTAGCGAGGGTATTTCTTATCAATCGCTTGATTCCGCGTGTACTGCAAATAGTTACAGGTCGGCGCGTTCTTATTCTGGTGACAACAGCGAGTGTGTTGGCGTTCTTAAGTGCAGGATGGAATCGAATTATGTTTGAAACGGACGCGACGAAGTGGTTCGTCCAGGGGACTCAGGTACGGGACGCATACGAAAATATTCGACGAAGGCTTTCGGGTATTAGTCCGGTGAATTTTGTAATTCAGTCAACTGGCGAGCGGCGAGTCACGGAGCCGGCAATATTGCGCGAAATTCAGCGACTTTCGGCGTACGTGGGAAGCCGAAAGGACGTGGGGAAGATTATCTCGATTGTTGACGTGATAAGAGATGTTGATCGAGTGTTTGGGAAAAAGGAAAGTGGCGAGATTCCGGAATCGGAAGAGGCGGTAGAGCAATTTCTGTTGCTTAGTGGCGGGAATGAAAGACTTGGTGATTTCTTATCGAGTGATCGAAGATCGACAAATCTGCAGGTGCGCGTAGATGACAACGGATCGGGCGCCCTCTTGAGAATCGCTAGGGAAGGGGAGGAGTTTTGGAGCGAGCTCGGAGTGGAAGGGATGTCGTTGTATGCAACTGGAATCATGTATGAATTTGCCAGGGCGGAAGAAGAAATTTCGAAGAGCCAGGTTTACGGCCTAGCAGGGGCAATTGGGCTCATAGGGTGCTTTTTAATGTTCGCGCTAGGTGCACCGTGGATTGTATTGTGCGCGTTATTAACAAACGCGACTCCGATTGCTTCGGGTTACGGAGTGATGGGAATAATGAACATTCCGTTGGACGCAGGAACTGTCCTGATTGGGAGCTTAGCGCTAGGAATAGCGATTGATGACTCGATACATATTGCAAGTGGATTCCTGCTTGCAGAAACTCGTGGAGTTACGGCGGCATCAAGACTGGAATTTGCACTGAATAGGTCGTTTGGCCCGGTGTTGGTCTCCTCGGTGGCTCTTGGTTTGGGATTCCTAATATTCGGATTTTCTAGTTTTGCTGTTACTAGGAATCTAGGATTTCTAATGTCAGGCGTCCTATTCATGTGCTTGGTCTCTAATACGTTCTTGCTGCCGGTTTTGTTGACGATTGGATCGAAGGGGGAAAGGCAAAGCCGCGGGCAATGGCAGTCCTTAGGCGAGGGGTAATAAGGGGAGACATTCCAGGACGTTAGTTCAAGATTGTGCGAGGGTCTGCCGATCGGATAGGCATGAGGGCGGGCTCAGCGCAGAGCGGACCGAGCTATCGAGAATATTGGTCGGCCTTTGGTAGGCAGCGCTCAATCGAGCAACTGAGGGTTACGTGTTATTTCATTCTTGGTCTGCAATGCGTGTTCATAACTCTTGATAGATGGATCTTTCCGGAGCACTTTCTTGAATTTTTCTTCTTCAGGGTAGCTGTGAACTGTGTCGTAGTTCTTGTGCTTGTACGTGGTCGGTTCTTTGCGCCCCGCAGTTGTGAGTATTGTGTTTGTGCAGCAGTGGGCGCCGAAGTGTTGGCAATGGTTTGGGTGACGTCTCCGCCCACAAGTCCTTACTATGCAGGTCTTATTGTGCTTTTTGTAGGTATGCCTGTGCTTCAGCCGTTGCGTGCGGTGGATGCGCTGGTGATCTGCGGGATGTGTTGCGTGGGCTTCGGAGCTGCGACAATCTGGCGAGGGGCGGCTGGTGACGAGAGGATGTTGTGGATACACGGAGTGTTCTTGTTTTCGGGAGCAGTCGAAAGTGTTGTTAGTTGTTCTGTGTTGTCGCGGAACCGGTTGAGGGATTATTCGCGAAGGCTTGAGCTCGAGCGGGCTCGCGATGAGTTGCGTGAGCTTGACGTTGCGAAGTCGCGGTTTACAGCAAATATTCACCATGAGCTGCGGACGCCGCTTACTTTGACACTGGCTCCAGTCGAGGCGTTGCTGAGTGGCGAGTTTGGGCCGCTGTTGGAGCTGCAGCGCGATTATCTGAGGACGATTCGCACCAATGGCCTTCGGCTGCTGAAGCTGATCAACAACCTGCTTGATCTCTCGAAGATCGAGGGAGGGCAGATGGCGGTCAAGCGGCGGCCGATGCGCATCGGCGCGACGGTCCGCGAGATGGTCGAGGGCGCTCGACCGCTGGCGGAGCGGAAGGGTGTTGAGCTGCGAGTGGAGTCGCTGGACGGCTTGCCGGAGATCAATGCGGATCCGGAGGCGGTGGAGAAGATTCTCGTGAATTTGCTGGGAAACGCGTTGAAGTTCACGAGGGCGGGCGGGCACATCGCCGTATCGGGAGAGGCGACGTCAGAAGGAGGCGTGCACCTGGTCGTCGCGGATTCGGGCGTGGGCATTCCTCCAGACGAGCTCGAGAGAATCTTCGATCGCTTTGCTCAAGTGGACGGCTCCAACACCCGGGCCTACGAGGGCACCGGGATCGGGTTGGCGTTGGTCAGGGAGCTCACTGGCCTCCACGGCGGCGAGGTCTGGGCCGAGAGCGAGGGCCGGGATCGCGGATCTCGGATGCACGTGGTGCTGCCCGCCGGCGAGAGGGATACGGAGGGGGAGGGGGCACTCGCGGAGCCGATGCTCGCGGGTCCGGATGGCTCCGTTGTGGCGGTCGGAAACTCGATGGCGGCCATGGAGGCCGAGCTGGATTTCGACGACAGCGAAGAGGTAGGTCGACGGAGCGGGGAGCTGCGCCTGGCGGAGATGGAGCAGAGCGTGGAACGAGCCGAGGGCGCGGTGGCGCCGGCACAGTTTGGCGCCTTCATGCCCGACGGGCAGGTGCCGCGGGATGCGCCGGAAGTATTGGTTGTGGAGGACAACGCGGACATGCGCCGCTTGCTCTCCTTCCTGGTTGGACGCGAGTATCGGTTGCGGATCGCACGCAACGGGCGGGAGGCGCTGCAGGAGGTGCGCGAGCGCAAGCCGGATCTGGTGCTCACCGATGTGATGATGCCGGAGATGTCGGGCACGGAGCTGTGCGCAGCGCTGAAGCGCGATGCCGAGACCGCGGGGATTCCCGTGGTTCTGGTCACCTCGAAGGCCGAGCGCGAGATGAAGATCCAGGGCCTCGAGCTCGGCGCCGACGATTACGTGACGAAGCCGTTTCATCCCAGGGAGCTGATGGCGCGCATCCGGTCGCTCGTTCGATTGCGACGCCTGCAGGAAGAGTTGGCGGAGCGCAACGAGCTCGTGGAACGTACCAATGAAGAGCTGCGGGAGACGCTGGCCGAGCTCAAGGAGGCAAGCGCACAGCTCGTGCACGCAGAGCGCCTCTCGGTTCTCGGAGAGCTGGCCGCCGGCGTGGCGCACGAAGTCAACAATCCGGTGAATTTTGCGCTGAACGCAGTCAAGGCGCTGCAGGAGTGTGTCAGCGAGGTCGGAGAGGTGGCGGCCAAGATGGCGGAAGTCGACACCTGCGATCCGGAGGAGTTCGGGAGAAGGATCCGCGAGCTCCAGCTGATGCGCGATCGGCTCCAGTTCGAGGAGCGGGCGAACACGATGATGGAGCTCGCGGGCATTGTGGGAGAAGGCCTGGAGCGCACCTCCCGGCTGGTCGGCGATCTGCGCGATTTTGCCGCGCCGGACGATCGGCCGCGGGCCGATCTGGACGTGGCCCGGGGCCTGCGCTCGACGGTCCAGCTGGTCCGGCACAGCCTTGCGAGCGCCGGAATCGAGCTGCGGGTGGAGATTCCCCCGGACCTGCCGCACGTCGCAGGAGAGGCCCGCGCACTGAATCAGGTTTTCCTAAACCTGATCAAGAATGCGGCCGAATCATTTGCCGGTGAGCGGGGGAGCATCGACGTATCGGCGCGTGCGGAGAACGGCGCGGTCGTTGTCGAGGTGCGCGACGACGGCCCCGGCATTCCGCCGGAATTGAAGGATCGCATCTTCGAGCCCTTCTTCACCACGAAAAGTGCGCAGCGCGGAACCGGACTCGGCCTGTCGATTTGCCATCGCATCGTGATGCAGCACGGAGGCGACATTCAAGTGGAATCGGGACCGGATCGCGGAGCGATCATGCGCGTGCGCTTGCCCATTCGAAGGGTCGAGACCAGCGAGAGCACGCATGCGTCCTAGCCCCGAACGCCTCACCGACTACCGCGAATACCCGATTCTCTACGTCGATGACGAGCCGGACAATCTGCGGATCTTCGAGCTCACGTTCGGGCGAGAATTCACCATCTTCAGCGCCAAGAGTGGTGAAGAGGGAATCGAGATCTTGAGCCGGCGCCCCGTGGCCCTGGTGCTGTCGGATCACCGCATGCCCCGCATGACCGGGACCGAATTTCTCGCTCGCGCTGCGGAGATCGATCCGAAGACGATCCGGGTCATCGTGACGGCCTACGGAGACGCGGAAACTCTTGGGGATGCGATCAACACCGGATCCATCTACCGATACATCCCGAAGCCGTGGACCCCCGAAGACGTGCGGGGCACGCTGCGACGCGGCATCGAGGTCTACGCGCTCGACCGCGAGCGTGAGCAGTTGGTGCGCGAGCTGTCGCTGCTGAATCGGGTGTCGTGCTCCGTTGCGCAGGAGCTGGACATCGAGCGCCTGCTCGATCTGCTGCTCGGGACGCTGGTGGACGAGATGAGCTACGACGCCGCCGGCCTTCTCTTCTTCGATCTCCAGTCGAGAGCGCTGCAGTGGAGCCGGATGGCGCCTGGAAACAGTGCGGCGGATCCGGTGCTGCGTGCCCTGCGCATCCAGCCCGAAGCGGCGCCGAAATTCATCCAGAAGCTGGCGGCGGGCACGACGCAGATCCTGCGCAGCGCGGACGTGCTCGAGTACGAAGGGCCGGTGCGTACCTGGGTGAGCGAGGTGGCCGCCAACGAGATCATCGTGACGCCGCTGCACGGAAAGGAAGGCACGATCGGTGCTTTGAGCGTGGACAACCGGCGCGGCGGGACCCCCTTCACCTCGGACGACTGCACGCTGCTCGAGGGTCTCGCGAATCAGGCGGCGATCGCCATCGAGAATGCGTGGCTGGTCGACGACCTTCGGCGCTCGCGCGAGCAGGTGCGCCGAGCGGACCGCCTCGGAACACTCGGGACCCTGGCGGCGGGACTCGCGCACGAGATCAACAATCCGCTGGTATGCATCAATACATTCCTGAGCATGGCGCCGGAGAAGCGCGCGGAAGACGATGCCGAGTTCTGGGGCGAGTACCACGCCCTGGCTTGTCGGGAGGTCGAGCGCATTCGGCGCCTGGTCGAGACCATGCGCCGGCTCGGGCAGTCCAGCACAGACGGCGCGCCACGCGAGACCGTACGCGTGGATGCGCTGGTGAACGAAGTGGTGACGCTCCTGTTCCGAGAGGCGGAGCTGAAGCGCGTGCGGCTCAGCGCCGAGTGCGATCGCGAGACCCCCAAGATCATCGCGGTGCGCGATCAGCTGCATCAGATCGTGTTGAATCTCGTGTTGAATGCGATCGCAGCCACGCCAGCCGGCGGTGAGATCGTCGTGCGCGCCGGGCCCATGCCGGATCTCGAGGGCATCTGGCTGGAGGTGCGGGACACGGGGCCGGGAATCTCTCCCGAGCATCTCGATCAGATCTTCGACCCCTTCTTCACCACCAAGGGGCCTGACCAGGGCTCGGGCCTGGGGCTCATGGTGTGCCACCGCATCGTCACGGATCACGGCGGCACGATCGAGGTGCACAGCGGAGAGGGCGAGGGAACGAGATTCACGGTGCAGCTCCCCGTGGATGGTCGGCGCTAGGCCGGGCGCGCCGCAGCTTGACCCCGCTCTGGGGAATTGTTAGGAATCTCGGTGACTTCCCCCCTCGCCGCGGCCACCGCGGCGTCTCGTGAATCTTCCCCGGATCCCCCCCGTGCAGAACGCTGTGGAAGGAGAACTCGAGTGAGAGCATGCGTTCTCGCCGCCTGGTTGGTTGCTTCCGTGCTCGTCGCGCCACGCGCCTGGGCACAGGACCCGGTGCGCATGGTCATTCTCCCCGTCGTGGTCCACCGCGACTCGAGTGACTCGAGCTACGTGAGCCGGGGCATCGCCGAAATGCTCAGCGCGCGACTCGAGCAGATCGGCGGCATCGAGGTTCTGCGACTGGAAGGCGAGGGCGCCGCGACGACCGACCTCGCTGCAGCTCGAGAGGCAGCGCGTCGGATCGAAGGAGACTACGTCCTGTACGGCTCCTTCACCCAGTTCGGGGATGGCGCGAGTCTCGACATGCAATGCGCTGCCTTGAGCGCGAACAATGGAAACGGCGAGGCAGTGCGCCGCGTGTTCATCCAGTCCGGCACGGTTGGGGAGATCATTCCCAAGCTCGACCGGCTGGTGGACAAGATCGCAAAGTTCCTCCGAGAGGGCGGAGCAATCGAGAGCGCGGATCCACGGGTTGCTGCCAAGGAACCGAGTACGCCGGGAGCCGACGGAGCCGAAGGCGGCGAGGCGATCCGCGCCCTGCAGAAGCGCATCGAGGCGCTCGAGCAGGCCGTCTACCGCGCGCCGGTCCCGGAGGACGCCAGCGCAGCGACACTCCAGGACAAGGGCCTGCCGGAGTCTTGAGGGGCCCCTGCTCCGAGCTCCTGCGCTACCCTACTGCGCCGCGCGAGGGCGGAGTCGGGTTCAGATGGATCTGGGGCGGTGTAGCTCAGTCGGTTAGAGCGGCGGCTTCATAAGCCGTAGGTCGCTGGTTCGAGCCCAGCCACCGCTACCACCCACTCTCCCTGGCCGAGCGGAGATTCGCGGCTCGGGCGCGTGCAGGCGCGGCGCGAGGCGGTCGCTCCACGCGCCCAAGAAACGGCGTTTGACCCGCTCCGGCGGCGTTCGATTCCATTCCTGTCTTGTCACGCCCCGTGCACGCTGCTACCAGCAACGCGTGTGACGAGCGTGTGCACAGGGGCTGCGGGCGCATCCTTGCACTACCGCGGGGGGTGAGGGCCGTCTTGGATGCCTTGATCTTCGGGGCCCCGGGAATCGTCTGGCTGGCGGCCGGATTGGCCCTGTACATGGCATGGACCATCGGGGCCAACGACGTGGCCAATGCCATGGGTACCAGCGTCGGCTCGGGTGCACTGACCATCTTTCGGGCCGTCGTGGTGGCCGGCATCCTCGAGTTCTGCGGCGCCTTCCTGGCCGGCGGCCATGTCACGGACACCGTTCGCAAGGGCATCCTGGTCGCGGATTTCGCCGCGGGTCACGAGCCGCTCATCGTCTACGGGATGCTCGCGTCGCTGATGTCGGCGGGCACCCTGCTCCTGGCGGCGACCCGTTTCGGACTGCCCGTCTCGACCACGCACGCGATCGTGGGGGCGATCGTGGGCTTTGGCGCGGTGGGGCTCGGCGTGGATTCGGTGGTCTGGGGCAAGGTCGCGCAGATCGTGGTGACGTGGGTGACCTCGCCGCTGATCGGTGGCGTGCTCGCCTTCCTGATCTTCAACCTCACGCGCTACCTGATTCTCGATCGCGAGGCGCCCATGGCGCAGGCGCGGCGCATCGGACCGATCTTCTTCTTCGTCGTCTTCTTCGTGATCTCGCTGGTCACGGTCTTCAAGGGACTCAAGCAGCTCAGGCTCCATCTCGACTTCTCCGAGGCCGCGGGCGTGGCCGCGCTCGTTGGCGTCCTGGGTGCGCTGATCGGGCGCTTCTTTCTGCGCCGCGTGAGTGAGCAGCCCGACCCGACCGGCTCGGATCGATTCCGCCAGGTGGAGAAGGTCTTCGTCGTGCTGCAGATCCTCACGGCTTGCTCCGTGGCATTCGCCCACGGATCGAACGATGTGGCAAACGCGATCGGGCCGCTCGCCGCAGTCATCCAGCTCTCGCGGGGCGCCGCCTACGCGGCGCAGGCGTCGGTCGCGCCGTGGATGCTCGTCGTGGGAGGCGTCGGCATCGTGATCGGACTCGCCACCTGGGGCTACCGGGTGATGGAGACCGTCGGGCGAAAGATCACGGAGCTGACACCGAGCCGCGGGTTCTCGGCCGAGCTGGCTGCGGCGCTCACCATCGTTCTGGCGTCGAGGCTCGGTATCCCCGTTTCGACGACGCACATCCTCGTGGGCTCGGTCTTCGGCGTGGGACTCGCGCGGGGCATCGGCGCGCTGGACCTCCAGGTCGTGGGCAAGATTCTGGTGTCCTGGATCGCGACGCTTCCGCTGGCCGCCGGACTGTCGATATTCTTCTTCTACTTCTTCAAGGGGCTGCTCTCGCCCTGAACCCCGGGGGATCCGCCGATGGCACTCATGGGTAACCTGTTCGGCCACTCGCCGATTCGTCCGATGCAGCAGCACATCAAGGCTGCGGTCGGCTGCGCCCGCGAGGTGCTGCCGCTGTTCGAGGACATGGCCGCCGGCCGCACGGATCGACTGTCGGCCCACCGCCAGAAGATCGACCGGCTCGAACACGAGGCGGACCAGATCAAGCACCAGATCCGCAGCCAGCTTCCCAAGCGCCTCTTCATGGCGGTGGCGCGGCGCGACATGCTGGAGATTCTCGATTTCCAGGATTCGATCGCCGACGTCGCCCAGGACATTGCGGGCCTGGTCGATCAGCGTTCGATGGTGATCCCCGAAGGCCTCGGAGAGCCGATGCTCGATCTCGTGCACCGCGTTCTCGAGGCGTGCGAGCAGGCCGAGCGCATCGTCGACGAGCTCGACGAGCTGCTCGAGACGGGCTTCGGCGGGCGCGAGAGCGGGCGCGTCGAGGAAATGCTGCGGGAGCTGGCGCGCATCGAGACCGAGACCGACGAGCTCGCCGAGCGCGTGCAGCGCAAGCTCTTCTCCATGGAATCGACTCTCGGCGTGGGCACCGTGTTCTGGTACGAGCTGATCAACTGGGTCGCGGATCTCGCGGATTACGCGGAGCGCGTGGGGAACCGCATCCGCCTGCTCATTGCGCGCTGACCTCCGGAGCGCCGGCCGATTTTGCGCCTTCTTCTGCGCCGAGCCGGTGCTTCTGGACCTTGCCGGTCTCCGTGCGGGGCAGCGCATCCACGGCGACGAAGCTGCGCGGGAGCTTGAAGTCGGCCAGACGCTCGGTGCCCCAGCGGCGCAGCGCTTCCGCGTCGAAGCGGGCGTCGCGCGCCAGCACCACGTAGGCGCGCCCGACCTCCCCCCACTTGGCATCCGGCACGCCCACGACCGCGATATCGCGCACGTCCGGGTGCTCCTGATACACGCTTTCGATCTCCGCTGGATAGACGTTCTCGCCGCCGGAGATGTAGAGCTCGCGCGCCCGTCCCACCAGCGTGAGAAAGCCCTCTGCGTCCACGCTGGCCAGGTCGAGCGTGCGCAGCCATTCGCCTCGCAGCGTTTCGGCGGTCTCTTCGGGGCGTCGCCAGTAGCCGAGCATGGTGATCGGGCCGCGCACCACGATCTCGCCGGTCTCACCCGGCTCCACGTCGCGCCACGTGCCGGTTTCGCCATCGACCGTGTCGAGCGCCACCACGCGGATCTCCGCATGAAAGACGGGCCGCCCCACGCTGCCGGCCTTGCGAACGGCATCGCGCGCATCCAGGCAGCAGAGAATCGACGTCTCGGTCTGGCCGAAGCCCTGCTTCAGCAGCAGGCCGTGGCGCTCGAAGGCGCGAATCTGCTCCACGGCGATGGGCGCGCCGGCGCTGAACAGAAAACGCAGGGATCCCGTGTCGCGCACCCGCGGCGCAGCCTCGAGCACGTCGAGCATCGCCCGAAACTGCGTCGGGACGGCGCCCATGAAGGTGATGCGCCGCTCCGCGATCCGATCCCAGGTGGCTTCGGGATCGAAGCGCGCTTCGAGGTGGATCGATCCACCCGCGTAGAGCGTGGGAAGCGAGAGGATGCTCAGGCCGAAGGAGTGAAAGAGCGGGAGCACCACCAACACGCGGTCATGGTGGGTCAGATCGAAGAAGAGCTGCGCGTTGAGGCAGTTGAAGAGGGTCTTGCGGTGGGGCAGCAGCGCCCCCTTCGGCACGCCGGTCGTGCCGGACGTGTACATCAGGATCATCGGGTGATCGGGCGTGACGGGCTCCACGTGGTCGTCGGGAATCTGCTCGGCGAGGTGCCGCTCGTAGGCCTCGGGGCAGACGATGCGGGCCGGCGGTGCGTCGAGCTCGGCACATGCCGCGCCCGCCACCTCGGCGAGCGAAGCCTCGTGCAGCAAGAGGCGCGGCGCGCAGTCGTCGAGCAGCACCCGCACCTCTCGGGCCGTCAGCCGCGCGTTGATCGGGACCGCGATGGCGCCCAGCCGAGCGGCTGCCATCACCACCTCGAGATAGGCCGTGCGGTTGCCGAGCAGCAGCGCCACGCGCTCGCCGCGCTGGAGCCCTGCGCCGCGCAGCAGCGCCGCGCAGCGCTGGGTGCGCGCGTGGAACGCCGCGTAGTCGAGCGCGCGATCGGCGTCGACCAGCGCGAGCTGCTCGCCCCGGATCGCCGCGCGGCGCGTCGTCCAGGCGCCCACGTTGTGAACCGGGGAGGGTTGCACCGCCGTCGCGGCGCCGGGCGGATTCATGCGTTTCCCGCGCGGCCGATCGCGCGCACGCTCTGCGCGGCGCCGCGATCCCGCGCCGCGCGCGGCGGCAAGCCGTCCCCGCGCGTGCGAATGCACTTTCCACTGAGATCAAATTCTGATCTATTTTCAATAGGATGCATACTATTTCCTCAGAAATCTTCTACGCTTCCCGCCAGACACTCCGAGTGGCGCATGGCGCGCCACGCGGGACAATGTTCGCAGCACGCGGAACCGAGCCGCGGCGTGGCGCATCCGAGCTCGGTGTCGAGCAGGTCGCAGACAATGACGCCCAAGCATAGAAGCAATGGCGCCGGGGTGGTGGAGGCCCTGGAGCGCGCGCTGGAGGTGCTCGATCTGGGCGGACGGCGCGTGCTGGTGGCCGTCTCCGGGGGCGTCGATTCCGTGGTTCTGGCCCACGCGCTGTGTGGGCTGGCGCCGCGCGCGCACATCGAGGTCTGCGTGGGCCACGTCAACCACGGCCTGCGCGGCGCGGCATCCGACGCGGACGAGCGCTTCGTCGCAGAGCTGGCCGCCGCGCTCGGTGTGCCGTGCTCGAGTCGGCGCGTGGATCCGCTCGCTCTGCGGGCGGGGCGATCGAGCCTGGAGCGCCCCACGCTCCAGGAGGCGGCCCGGACCCTGCGCTACGCGGCGCTGGACGCGTTGGCCGACAGCCTCGAGGCATCGCGCGTCGCCACGGCCCATCACGCCGACGATCAAGTGGAGACCGTGCTCTTGCGCCTGCTGCGCGGCAGCGGTCCGGACGGCCTCGGTGGCATTCCCGAGCGCTCGCCCGACCGACGGCTCGTGCGCCCGCTGCTCGAGGTATCCCGCGCCCAGATCGAGCGCTACGCCCGGACCCACGCGCTCGCATGGCGCGAAGATGCCTCGAACGCGCGGGGCGACTACGCGCGCAATCGACTGCGGCGGGACTGGATTCCAGGCCTGACGGCGCATTTCAATCCGCGCCTGCTCAGGGCCATCGCCAATCTGGCCGAAGCACAGCGAAGGGATTCGGAGTGGATCCAGAGTCTGGTATCGCGCGAGGCGGCGTCGCGTTTCTCCATCGAGGGAGCATGGCTGCGGATCGAGGCGAAGGACTGGAGCGCGCTTCCCGAGGCACTGGCTCGCCGGCTGGCGCGCGAGGCGCTGGCGCGCTGTGGGGCTGGACGGCACGCATCGCGCGTGCACCTCGGGCGCATGCTCGAGTTCCTGAGGAACGCCAGCAACGGCAAGCGCATCGAGTTGCCGGGCGGCCTCACGCTGACGCGCGAGCGCGGTGGATTTCGCCTGGGTCCCCTGCGGGGCTGCATCCCGGTTGGCACCGAGGGTGCGTGCTAAGCTGCAACCAAACCATGGGAATTCTGCCGAGCGGCGGCAGCCCCGCTGGCTCTCGGCGAGGTGCCGACTGGCCTCGCGCCGAGCTCGCCCAAGCGAATGAGACCGAGCCTGCTGTCGCCGCTGAACGCAATGCGGACGGATCCTTTCGGATCGGGGTGGCGCCGGGGCGGGCCATGGCCAGGCGCGCGGGCGATCGGCCGCTCGCTCAGCGGGGACACGCGTGAACCAACACCTCTATAGGAACATCGCCGTCTGGGTGGTCGTCCTCGTGATGATCCTCCTGCTCCTGACCATGCTCCGGCAAGGGCCGCAGGTGCCGGAGGAGCTCGCGTACAGCGACTTTCTCAGGAATCTCGAGCAAGACCGGATCGACTCCGTCGTCATCGAGGAAAGCCACATTCTCGTGACGCTCAAGGATGGCAGCGAGCGGACCACCTTCGCGCCCGCGGTGACGGACGATCTGCTCGATCAGCTCCACTCCCGGCAGGTGAACATCACCGCGCGTCCGAAGCCGGAGGGCAGCCTGTGGCGCCAGGTGGCCATCATGTGGCTCCCGTTGATCTTCTTCATCGGGGTGTGGCTGTTCTTCATCCGCCAGATGCAGGCGGGCGGCGGCAAGGCGATGAGCTTCGGAAAATCGCGCGCGCGCTTGCTCACCCAGGACCAGCGCCGCGTGACGTTCGAAGACGTGGCGGGCGTCGAGGAATCCAAGATCGAGCTCGAGGAGATCATCGAGTTCCTGCGCGATCCCAAGAAGTTCACGCGCCTCGGCGGTCGCATTCCGAAGGGCGTACTCCTGATCGGCCCGCCCGGCACCGGCAAGACGCTGCTCGCACGTGCGGTCGCGGGGGAGGCCGGGGTGCCCTTCTTCTCGATCTCCGGCTCGGATTTCGTGGAGATGTTCGTCGGCGTGGGCGCCTCGCGGGTCCGTGATCTCTTCCTGCAGGGCAAGAAGAACGAGCCCTGCATCATCTTCATCGATGAGATCGACGCGGTGGGGCGGCATCGCGGCGCGGGCATGGGCGGCGGTCACGACGAGCGCGAGCAGACGCTGAATCAGCTGCTCGTCGAGATGGACGGCTTCGAGAGCAACGAGGCCGTGATCCTGATCGCCGCGACGAACCGGCCCGATGTGCTGGATCCGGCGCTGCTGCGCCCGGGGCGCTTCGATCGGCGCGTGGTCGTGCCGCGGCCCGATCTGCGCGGGCGGGTGGCCATCCTGCGCGTGCACACCAAGCACGTGAATCTCGCCGACGACGTGGATCTCGAGGTGATTGCGCGCGGCACGCCCGGCTTCGTGGGGGCCGATCTGCAGAACCTGGTGAACGAGGCCTGTCTGCTCGCGGCACGGCGTGACGCGCAGCAGGTGTACCGGGTCGATTTCGAGAGCGCGAAGGACAAGGTCATTCTCGGCACCGAGCGCAGAAGCCTCATCATGAGTGAGGAGGACAAGCGGGAGACGGCCTACCACGAGGCGGGTCACGCGCTCGTCGCCCTGCTCGAGAAGCACGCAGACCCCGTGCACAAGGTGACGATCATCCCGCGCGGCATGGCGCTCGGCGTGACCATGACGATGCCCGAGCAGGATCAGTACGGCTTGAGCCGAGAGCAGCTGATTGCCCGGATCAAGCATGGCATGGGCGGGCGCGCGGCGGAGGATCTCGTCTTCAACCGCTTCACCACGGGAGCGGCCAACGATCTCAAGCAGGTCACGGATCTCGCGCGCCGGATGGTGTGTTCCTACGGCATGAACGAGAAAATCGGCCCCGTGTCGCTGTCGGACGACGATCACGATGTCTTCCTGGGCCGCGATTTCATGCAGCGCAAGGATTACAGCGAGAGGAAGGCCCAGGAGATCGACGAGGAAATCTGCAAGCTCCTGAAGTCGATCTACGACGAGGCGAAGCAGCTGCTGAGCGATCATCGCGACACGCTCGACCGCATCAGCCATGCGCTGTTGGAGCGGGAGACGCTCGACGCGGCGGAGCTCCGATTGCTGCTCGAGGGCAAGCCGCTGCCGCCGCTGCCGGTGCCGGTCCCTGCAGCGAAGACGCAGGGTGAAACCCCGGCGAAGCGCGCCAAAGAGAAGACCGAGGGCAAGTTTTCCGGAGACGAGCTTCCCGATCCCGCGCCCGTCCCGGGATAGGAGACGCCGATGAAGTCGGCGATTTTTCCGCCGGATCGTGTGACGATATTTGGAATCTTGAATGTGACTCCGGATTCCTTCTCGGATGGCGGGCGACTCTTTCACGGCACCGCGGGAGTGGCTGTGGACGCGGTCGTGGATCTCGCGGCGGCGTTGATCGAGGACGGAGCACACGTGCTCGACGTGGGGGGAGAGTCCACGCGGCCGGGGGCGAAGGAGGTGCCGGTCGCCGAGGAGATCGCGCGGACGGCGCCGGTCATCGAGGCGCTCGCGAAACGCTTCGATGCGCCCATTTCGATCGACACGCGCAAGGCCGAGGTGGCCGAGGCGGGGCTCTCCGTGGGCGCCCGCATCGTGAACGACGTGTCAGGACTGCGCTTCGAGCCGCGGCTGGCGGAGGTGGTGGCGCAGGCGGATGCCTACCTGGTGCTCGGCCACATGCGCGGGACGCCGGAGACGATGCAGCGCGAGCCGCACTACGAAGACGTCCTGGCCGACGTGATTCGCGAGCTCGGGGAGTCGCTGGATCGGGCGCGCCGGGCGGGCGTGGGCGCGGAGCAGATCGCGGTCGATCCGGGCATCGGCTTCGGCAAGCGGCTCTCGGACAACCTGGCGCTGCTCGCCAACGCGGGGCGGCTGCGCAAGCGGCTCGAGGTTCCGGTGCTCGTCGGACCTTCGCGCAAGTCGTTCCTGGCTGCACTCACCGGCGACCCCGTCGACGCGCGCGATTGCGCCACGCACGCCGCCTGCGCCGTGGCCGTCTTCGCGGGCGCGGATGGCGTGCGCGTGCATGATGTGGCGGGCGCGGCGCGCGCGGTGATCGTTGCGGAGGCCCTGCGCGCCGCGTGCAAGGAGACGATCTCGTGATCGAGCAGCTGTGGTCGATGCTCGAGGAGTTCGCCTCCTATATCGGGTCGAACTTCGACCCCGTGCGCGACCTCACCGACGTCCTGCTCGTCACGTTCGGGATCTACTGGCTGCTGCTTCTGATCCGCGGCACCCGCGCGGTCCAGATCCTGGTGGGCCTCCTGGTGTTGCTCGTGGTGAATGGCGTGTCGAATGTCCTGCACCTGGTGACGCTGCGACTCATCCTCGACAACTTCCTGGGCTCGGCAGTCATCATCATGGTCATCGTCTTCCAGCAGGAGATCCGCCGTGCCCTCGCGCGCGTGGGTCGCGGTTTCTTCTCGCCGGTTTCGGCCCGTGAGGAATCGCAGATGCTCGAAGAGATCGTGCGCAGCGCCCAGAAGCTCGCGCCGAAGCGCATCGGTGCGCTGATCGTCCTCGAGCGCGATACGCAGCTCGACGATCAGATCGAATCCGGTGTGATGATCGATGCAACGGTGACGAAGGAGCTGATCACCTCGATCTTCCTGCCCCGTTCGCCCCTGCACGACGGGGCGTTGATCGTGCAGGGGGGTCGCATCGCGCAAGCCGGCTGCATCCTCCCGCTGACGCTGCGCGAGGACCTGCCGGAGGGTGTCGGCACGCGACATCGCGCGGCTGTCGGCATCACGGAAGAGACGGATGCCGTGGTCATCGTCGTTTCGGAGGAGACGGGAGGCATCTCGATCGTGCTGCGCGGTGAGATGGCGCAGAATCTGGAGCCCCCCGTGCTGCGTGTCCTGTTGCGCGACATCCTGAGCGGCGAGCGCGACGATCTGCGCAACCTGCCGCTCGGGGGCGAAGTGGTGGGCGCGTCGCGCGAGCCGGAGCGGACCGGCAATGCGCCGAGGACGGACTCCGTGCGGTCGGCCGGATGACGGAGTAGTTCGTGCGGCTGTACGTGGGAACGCTGATCCTCTCGTTCGCGATCGCCTCCGTGCTCTGGCTGATGGCGCACGGCACCTCGCCGATCGAGCGCGGCGTGGACATTCCCATCGTCTTCACCGGCGTGCCTGAAGATCTGGTGATCACGGAGAAGAGCGCCGAGGTCCTCAACATCCGGGTCCTGGGAAGTCGCGCGGCGTTGCGCAACGTGAGCCCGCGCGAGCAGGAGTATGGAATCGATCTCTCGGGCGCGAAGCCCGGCCTGATGGTGCACGAAGTGGATCCTTCGATGATCGATCTGCCGCGCGGAGCGCGGGTGACGAGCCGCTCGCCGGCGATGATCGAGGTGAAGCTCGAACAGCGGGGCCGCAAGGCGGTGCGCATCAAGGCCGATCTGATCGGAGAGCCGGCCGAGGGCTTCGCCATCGCATCGATCGAGGCGAATCCCCCACACGTCTGGCTCACCGGGGCGCGGCGAGATGTACTTCGGTTGTCCGAGATCGCGACCGAAACGATCGATGTCAGCGGCGTGACGGCGCCGTTCGAGCGGCAGGTCCGACTCTCGCTGGAAGCCGAGGATCACGTCTGGCGCGAGACGGACGAGCCGGTGACGGTGCGCGTGCAGGTGGTGATCGAGCGGGC
>Ga0224496_10001189_pt1 | contig 16518 bp, 17 predicted proteins | sample SF_Jul11_sed_USG_2_FD_168127 | JGI IMG/M metagenome (GOLD analysis project Ga0224496, IMG submission 168127) | Sediment microbial communities from San Francisco Bay, California, United States - SF_Jul11_sed_USGS_8_1 | ecosystem: Environmental > Aquatic > Marine > Sediment | place: USA...
ACGGAACATCAATCTTTGAAGGGATTAGAGCATATTGGAATGGAAAAAACCTTTACATATTTAGGCTGGATGAACACGTTAAACGATTTAGAAGATCAGGGCAATTCTACAACATTTCACTTAATTTTTCAGACAGAGAAATCACAGATGCCATCATAGGAATTTGTAGGAAAAATAAAATAAAAAAATCATGTTATATAAGACCATTTTATTTTGTAGGGGATTATGGAATAAACCTACATGTGACTGAAAAGGCACCAACAAATGTTGCAATTTTTACATTTCCTTTTGGAGATTTATTTAACAAAAATGGAATAAAAGCAGGAGTTGTGTCTTGGAGAAAATTTTCAGATAATTCTACACCACCACAAGCAAAAATGGGAGGGAATTATCTCAATTCAATCATAGCAACTCAAGAAGCAAAAAGAAATGGTTATGATGAGGCCATTTTGCTTGATTATAATGGAAATGTAAGTGAAGCACCAGGAGAAAATATCTTTATTGTAAGAGAAGGACAACTGGTCACACCACCACCATCATCATCTGCTCTTGAAGGAATTACTCGAGATGCGGTAATAAAAATTGCAAAAGATTTGGATATTGATGTTGTAGAAAGAGAAATTACAAGAAGTGAGCTAATCATTTCAGAGGAGATTTTTCTTACAGGTACAGCAGCTGAAATTACACCTATCACTTCAATGGATTCAAAAAAAATTAGCAACGGCAAGCCAGGTGACATCACAAAGAAAATGATGCAAGAATACACAGATATTGTTATGAACAAAAATGCAGATTATTCCTATTGGCTAACGGAAGTATACTAGATGAAAATTGTTCAGATTGGTACTGGCGGATGGGGTAAAAACCACGCAAGAATTTTATCTCAATTAGGCGTACTTTCAGCAATATGTGATACAGATATTCAAAAAGGCACAGAGTATGGAGAAAAATATTCTGTAAATTATTATGAATCTTTAGAGATGTTATTAAATTCTGAAGAATTTGATGCAGCATTTGTAGTGACTCCAACATTAACTCACACTGAGATTACAAAAAAATTGCTAGAGGCAAAAAAACATGTGTTTGTGGAAAAACCAATGACTTACAAATCGGAGGATGGTGAAATACTTGTTAAACTTGCAGAAAAAAATAAAGTAATTCTTACATGTGGATACATAGAGAGATTTAATCCAGCTGTAGATATAGTAAAAAAATTTGTTAAAGAGAAGAAATTCGGGGATTTGGTAATGTTAGAATTTCATCGTGAAAATAGAATGCCGCTTCAATCCAAAGATGTTGGAATAATTTACGATACATCAGTTCATGATATTGATACTGCCAATTGGTTGTTTGATGACATGCCTCATGTAATATTTGCAAGGGCAGGCAAAATAAGACATGAACATGAAGATTTTGCAAGCATTATGTTAGGATATAAAGATGACAAGGTTGCAATTATTTCATCAAATTGGATTACACCAAAAAAAGTCAGAAGATTTAATGCAGTATGCACGGATGCAATTATTTCATCAGATTTTATCACTCAAGAAATTATTGTGGAAAAAGATGATGAAAATCAAATTATTCAAAATGAAAAGCAAGAGCCGTTACTATTAGAAATTAAAAATTTTCTTGGAGCTATTGAGGGTAAGAAAGAGCACATTGTTAAATCACAAGAAGCAGTTAACGTAACAAAAATAGCTGAAGCAGCACTTTTATCTAGTTTAAAGGGAGTTCCAATCTATCTGGATTTAAAATGAATAAAACAATGATGGATATTTTGGCATGTCCAATTGATAAAAACCACCCTTTAGAATTATTTGAGATTAAGGAAAAAAACAATGTAATATCTGAAGGGGCACTATTTTGTGAAAAATGTTCAAGATTTTATCCAATCATAGAAGGGATTCCAATAATGCTCCCAGATGAATTAAGGAACAAAAAACAAGAGATAGATTTTCTGAAAAATTACAAAGAGGCATTACCTAAGAAAATTATTACGCAGGGAAATCCATGGCATTTGTAAGATAATGGTTACGAATTTTATTTCAGATAAAGCAAAGATTGGTGAAAATGTTAAGATTTGGCATTTTTCATATGTTGGTGACAATGTAGAAATTGGAGATAATGTCAAGATAGGATCTCTTGCGCACATTGATTATGATGTAAGGATTGGTGAAAATACAAAGATAGAGGGTCAAGCATACATTCCACCTTTATCTAGAATTGGAAAGAATGTTTTCATTGGTCCAGCAGTAGTTCTTACAAATGATCCTTATCCTATGTGTGATAAAATGATAGGAGTTACCATTGAAGACAATGCAATAATTAATGCACGTGTGGTAATCAATGCAGGAGTTACTATAGGAAAAAATAGCGTTGTTGCGATGGGGGCTGTTGTAACAAGAGATGTTCCTGAAAATTCCGTGGTAATTGGTTCTCCAGCTACCATAAGGTACAGTAGAGAAGAATACGATAAGAAACAAAGAGCGTGGAAAGAAAGTTAAGAGTTAATCTCTTTTTGAAAAATCCAGTTTTTCAGTTTTGATAAAATTAAAATCCAAACTATAACAAGAATTATCGCAATTATAGCTTTAATCATTGATGTAATTAACATGTCAGATGGACCAAATCCAGAAATTGAGAATGGCCCTAAAACTGTAACAAGAATTCCACCTCCAAATAGAATCAAAACCCACATGGCAAGCAAGAATCCATATAAACCAGATTTCATGAATTTATCCCCATTAGAAAAGTTGTAATTATGGCCAAGATTCCTGAAAAAATTGTAAGTTTGAAGATTGCAAATCCAACCTGTTTTTCAGTAAGGGGACCTCCAGCAAGAATCAATCTTACCAAAGTAATAGGTGCAGTTTTGTCATTAGTTGCTTTGAGTTTAAAATCATCAGTATGATCTACAGGAATTCCTTTGATTTGCCTGTGTTCCACTATTTGTTTAACGCTTGAGAGAAACAAAAATGAGTTGATAACTGCTGGTAATAATGCCACAGCAGCAATAATTTCAACGCCACCCACGATAGCAATTGCACCATACATTGCACCAAGAGTTAACGCACCAGAATCTCCAGGAAAGATTTTACTTGGAATTTTATGATATTTATAAAATGCCAAGGAAACGAATCCTAATGGCAAACTAATAATTGCAACCTCATAATTTTGCATAATAAATAAACATACAGATAATGAAAAACTTGCAATTACCATAAAGCCACTAGCAACACCATTTAGAACATCAATTGAATTAATTGTGTTTCCAGTAATCGAAATCATGAAAATTATCAAGCCAACATACATTACTGGAATTTGAACCGTACCAAATATAGGAAAAGCAAGGTCTGATCCATATACACCAAATACAATGATTGGGATTGCTGCAAATGCAAGTGCTAGAGGTTTAAACCAACCACCCATAACTCTTCTATCATCAACATATCCTATTAGAAAAGCTGTAAATGTGGTAATAGTTATTGCAAGAATTTCATTTAATTGTAAAAATGCATAAAGTACAAGTTCGGATGCAACAATTCCTGCAATAATAGATATACCACCAGGTCGTGCAATCATTACATCTTCTTTTTTATTCACATCTTTGACTGTAAGATTTCTTTTTTCAAGGAATTTAATTAGAGGAGGAGTCATTGTAAACACTACAAAAAATGCTACAATGCAAGAGAATATTGCTGGAATTATTAATTCAATCAATTATCTAATTTTTCGTAACTCCGTCTTTATGTTATCCGCAATGGTCGAGCCGATTTTATCAATCTCTGCCAAATTATTCACCGGAATCTTTGCCAAATCATCTAAATTCTTTATTCCATGTTTGTATAGAATTCTAGCTCTAACCCTTCCAATACCCTTGACTTTAACTAGGTCAAGTAATTCCTTTCGTACTCCGTATACAATTCTTGTTCGCAGATCAGCCAATTCATCAAGCAAGTCTGCTCTCTCAACATGTTTTGAAATCTCTCTTAGACAATATGTAAGCCAATTTGCATTTTCAACCATCCTATGCATATCTCCAGACTCTATTCCAAGATTGTCAGATAAAGATAACTCTGAAGATTCAGTAATCCAAGACTGTAAAGCCAAAAGACTTCTTGAGCAATCATATTCAGAAATCGGTTCTAGCAGTTCTGAAGAATTGTTTTCTATCATTAAACTTGCTGATCCATAGTCTTTTTGTCGTAGTGAAAATTTTGGAAAAAATTCATCACAATTTGAAATCAAATGTAAAAATCCAAACGTATGGTTTCTTTCTTTAGACACATATTCAATTGCGTCTCTAAAGTATGTTGCAGTTAACGGATCAATGTACAGCATCGATGTCTTTTTACCAAATTCAGTAGCTGCGTATCTTTCTCCTTTTTTTATTATCAGATATTTACTAGAAAGAAAACGTAATGATATGTCAATTGCAAATTTTATGGTTGGTTTTCTAGATTGTAATCCCCCCAATGTTTGTAAAAAGAATTCCAAAATTTCTTCTTTTTTAATTCCAGGGTGTGTTACTATCACACTAAGAATATGAGTTCTCAAAGATTTATCATCAGTGATTTTTGAAACTATTGGTTCTGGCTCACCGTTAATATAATACTCCATAAGATCTTCAGTGTTTCCATTTCCAACAATTATTGATTCACCGTGATCATCGTACTGAGGTCGACCAGCTCTCCCACATAGTTGCTTGTATTCCAAAATACTAATTGGTCTATTTGCTCCAACCTTTGCATTATATCGATTAATATTTGAAATTACAACTCTTCTTGCAGGAAGATTAACTCCTGCAGCTAAAGTTGGAGTTGATGATAATAGCTTTATTGTTCCTTTACGAAATTCGACCTCTATGATCTCTCTGCATTTTTGATTTAGTCCTGCATGATGAAATGCAACTCCTTTTTTAACTAGAAGTGCTAATGTTTTTACTAGTTCTGTATGTTCATTTTCAATCAGAATTTTTTTTGATGTTTTTTCTAATTCAGTTAATTCATTTTTTTTTAAAATATTAAAAATTGCATCTGCAGCTTTCGTTGCAAGAGATTTAGAGCGAGTTCTAGTCTCGGCAAATACTAGTGATTGACCTCCTTCTTGTACTGATTGTACGCCTAAATCAATAGGTGTTCCACGCAAACTACGTTCAACTTCAAAGGTTTTGCCATCACTCATAGTAACTTCACCTCCATTACATACTCCTTCAGAGAGAGGCACTGGTCGCCAGTCATTTTTTACCAGCTTACAATCAAGCCAGTTGGCAATCTCATCAGAGTTTGTAATTGTTGCACTAAGACCTACAAGTTGAGGTTTTGTGTCTAAAAGTTTTAGTTGTGTTAAAATCATTTCAAGGGTTGGACCTCTACTTTCATCTCCAATCAAATGAACTTCATCCGAAATAACTAATCCAATTTCTTCAACCCACTCGACACCGTGTCTAATAATTGAATCCATCTTTTCGTTTGTTAATATCAATATGTCACTTTTTTCTAGATTTTTTTCAATATTTTCAAAATCACCAGTTGATATTCCAACTTTGATTTTTTTCCCCAATGATACTTTTTCTAATTTTTTAAATTCTGAAAATTTTTCAGCAGCTAATGCACGTAAAGGACTAAGATAAATTACCTTACCATTATTTTTTGAAAGATAGTTAATCATTGCAAGCATTGCAATTAGAGTTTTTCCACTTGCGGTAGGAGCAGATACCAGAATACTTTTGCCATCCAATAATCCAGATTTTATACTATCAGTTTGTGGAGGATATAATTTTTCAAAACCTTGTGATTGTAAAAATTCAATTGCTGATTTTGGGAGATCTAGTTGTTCAATTTTCATACTCGGTTATAGTGACCGGGTTTTGATTCATAAATAGATGCTTCTCTAAGCATTCTTCTGATATAATTTCTTGCTTCCTCCTCTGTGAATTTTTCACTCTTTTCAAGTTCTTTGACAAATGTTCTTTCTTCTACGGGAACTTTATTGTCGCCTTCAAGACTTTTTAGAACATCCATGAATAATTGCATCTTAGAGACTTCACTTCTTGGCTTTCCTTGTAATACTCCAAGATCTACTTTTCCAGTATTGACATCAACTCCTGCATCTTGAAGCATACTCTGAATAAGGAATATGGCACGTTCAGCATCTTCTTCTTCTACCTTATCTTTCATGAGTAATCTGGCTCTTGCAGTTGAAAGTCGAATAATTCCTTCCAGTTGTCTAGGAGTTACGGTGATCATTTCTTCAGATTCAACATTTCTCATCTGGAGATAATAGGACAAAATTTTTTCTTCTGCTTCTTTTGTCAATTCAGGAATACCACGTTTTGCGTATGAGAGGTATTTTGTAAGCAAATCAACCTCAATGACGGATTTTTTGTCTGTTCCTTGAGTGGTGTTTCTTTGAATAATGTGTCTTGCAATCTTTTCATCCCGTTCTTTTGTTGGGATGTCTCTTACAACAAAGATCAGATCAAATCTAGTAAGTAATGGGATTGGCAAATTCACATTTTCGGTAATATTTTTGAATGGATCATATTTTCCATACATTGGGTTTGCTGCAGCTAAAATTGAAGTTCTAGCATTTAGTGTGGCAACAATACCACCTTTTGCAATACTTGCTGATTGCTGTTCCATAACTTCGTGTAAAGCGCTTCTATCTTCAGGCTTCATCTTGTCAAATTCGTCTATACTTACAAGACCTTGATCACCTAATACTACTGCACCAGCTTCTAACATCATAATTCCTGTTTTATCACGTACCACAGCAGCTGTAAGTCCTGCAGCGGTCGAACCTCTACCTGAAGTATACAAACCTCTTGGTGCAATTCTTGCACAGAATTTTAGCATCTCACTTTTTGCAGTACCAGGATCTCCAACTAGAAATACGTTAATGTCTCCTCTAATCTTACTACCGTCACCAAGTAATCTCTGATTAGAACCAACAATAAGTAACAAAATTGCTTCTTTGATTAATGATTGTCCTTGAATGTGTGGTGCAAAGGAATCAATTAGTCGTTGATAAACATCTGAGCTTTGACTTAGTGACTTGATCATTTTTTCTTCTTCAGGTGAAATTTCTTCTCTTCCGATTTTTCTATCAGTTTTAGATCCACGACCACTCAGAAATTCAATATTATTTCCTTCAATTCTTAATCGATATAATCCACTGTGACCTCTTTGAATTCCTGCAACTGATTCTTGCTCTACTCTAACAACACCTGTGAGAATAATTCTATCACCAGGTCTTGAATTATCTACTAAATCCTGCCTAATTGTGACATCAATATAGTGAGGAAGTTGTCCCGGAGGTAAATCCTCAGGAAGTTCTTGTAATCTGAGAATCTGAAAATCAATAAATTTGCTTGCTTCGGGTTTTAACTCAAAATCACGCTGTTTACAGTTTGGGTTATCACAGATGATTGGAATTTTTACATCCATTCCTTTTAGTTGAATTACTTTAGTTGTGTGTTCATCAGGACATACAAATACAAGTTCTTTCGCAAGAGGTTTTACTTCTGATGCTCTAACTACCATTCCTGAAACACTTGTAATGTGTCCAATTGTTTCAGCATTAATTTGTCTTAGACTTCGCTCAAGTGGAAAATTAATTAATCTTACACGAACTTCGTCTTTGATTTTTTCAGCATAATCAGGAAATCTTATTTGTAATGCTTCTTTGATTGCTCTAGAAAATGCATCAAATATTCTATCAGGATTTGTAGAAAATATTGTCTCAATTTGTGGTTCTACAACCAAATCATTATAATCAACGATGATGTATTTTGCATTCTTTGGCATCATCTCATCGATAGCATCTATGTACTTGTAGTGACCATTTTTATCCTTGAATCTAGTTAAAAATTCTTTTACTATATCAGATAAAGCAGAATCGGTAAAAGTGCTAGATTGTTTAGTGCTCATTTAAGCCCCCCGTAATTTGTTTTTCGAATTCTTTGCTGTTATCATAGATAGTTTTGTAAAAGATATTTTCCTCAACAGTTAATTTATTGTACAATTCAGAATTCAGTTTGATTGAGTCAGCCATCTTTACTAGTTTACCTCGCCTCATTCTAAATAACTCAAGCATCATACTTTCAACTTTGTCAAAATCATCGCGATTCAATTCTTTCATAGATTCTCTCAATTTTATGTAGAAGTGCGGATCAAGTGTAGATATTTGATATTCACCAACCATCTTTTCTTTAGATAGTGCTTGTTTTAATTCGGTAATCATGTCTGGAGAATCTAACATTCCCAAGTTATTATCAGATAGAATCTTTCCTACCCATTGAGGAATGTTGTTAGTGTCACCTTGAGTTGCTTCAATTTTTACTCCTGCCACATTGAATTTGATGTCCTGATTAACAGTAAATTTTGCATCCTTTAGGCGGTATCCAATTGAATGCACTTTTTCTACTTTATCAATTTCCATTCGAGATCACTTATCCTCTTTTAGATCCTCAAGTATCGGATCGATCAATTCTGTTAACAATTTAGTGAGATCAATTGATCCTAATTAACCTCAGGCTGATCGCAAGAAATTAAATGTAATTTTGATTTTAAGATGTGGTATGATACAATAACCAATTCGGATTTATTAATGGGGATTAGTTCTTAGGACTCATGTTGGGAAGTGGTATGTGGGTAGAAAAATATCGGCCTACAAAGCTCTCAGAAATTGTAAACCAAACCGAAATAATCGGTAGTTTACAGGCATTAATCAAAGATCCAACAGATATGCCACATCTGATGTTTTCAGGTTCTGCAGGAGTTGGAAAGACAACTGCTGCATTATGTATTGCAAATCAAATCTTGGGAGAAAATTTCAAAGACTACACGCTTGAGCTAAACGCATCTGATGAGAGAGGGATCGGTATGGTCAGAGAGAAAGTTAAGAAATTCTCAAGATTTGCCGGAATGGGAGAGGTTCCATTCAAGATTATCATCCTAGATGAAGCAGATGAGATGACTGCAGATGCTCAGACAGCACTGAGAAGAATAATTGAAGACACTGCAAAAATTTGCAGATTTATTTTCATTGCAAACAACATTTCAAAAATCATCGACCCAATCCAAAGTAGATGTGCAACCTTCAAGTTCACAACAATTCCAGAGGAGGATCTCATTAAGAGACTAGAGGAGATTGCAAAAAAGGAGAAAGTCAAATTTGACAAAAAAGGTCTCAAGGCAATTTATGATTATTCTGAAGGAGATATGAGACATGCAATTAACCTAATGCAGGCAACAGCAAGCCTTGGAGGAATTACTGAAGAGCACGTAAAGGGATCAGCAGGGCTTACTAAAACCAGCGATGTGGATGAAGTACTAAAGATTGCATTAGCAGGCAAGGTTGCAGAAGCAAGAGAGAAGATGATAGAACTAATCAAAGTGTATGGAATGTCAGAATCAGATTTTCTAAAATATCTCAACTCAGCGGTGTTCAAATTAAAGCATGAAAAATTATCAGACATTTTAGAGATTATTGCAAAATATGATTATAGAGTTCTAGTTGGTGCAAATTCAGAGATTCAATTATCTGCAATGCTAGCAGAACTTGGAAAAATAGAAAATTAAAACGCAGAGAGTGTCTATAAGGTTTTTGGTAACTCAGAATAATGAAAATCAAATATTATTAAAAATTTTCAATTACACTTAAATTCAAGATTCTATTGGGTTTTCACGTTGTTTCTTTTCTTATATTCAACAATTCAACTTGAAAAAATTTTCCAGTTTCATACAATTTGAATTTGAATGAAATTTCATGAGATTGATAAATAAATCAAAAATCTTAAGCAGTGTTTAGAATTTGAATAACTATGTTTGGGATAAGGAATAAGATTGTGTTTTTTGTTGTTGCATTTTTCATAGCAATTCCCATAGAATTTCTTTTCAGATTTGTTGCTACAAGTAACCCTCAGGCCTTTGGATTTGCAATAGTGTTTTATCCGATATTTCTTATTATTGCGTTAATTTTAGGCAAGATAATTCTAGGCAGTATAGGGAGAATATCTAACACTGCAGGCTATGGGTTTTATTATGTGCTTTCGGGGGTAATAGGTCTTGTAGTGTTTGAATGGTTTCTTGCTGGCAATAGTCCCTGGGGAAATCCAAATGCAAATCAATTTGCAATGTTTTCTTATTGGGCTTTACTTGCGTTTGTTCCAAGGGTATTTTCTGAGAGAAAAAATCAAACCATAATGAATTCTAATTTTACGAAGAAGCTAATCATCATTCATCTAGCGGCTCATTTTATAATATCCCTAGGAGGAGGGCTTATTTTGGAGGAAGGATATCCCAGATTTGCCTGGATCATATGGACATTCATAATTTCATTTTCATTAATGAATATCTATGCAATATGGATTATTGTAAAAGTAAAAATCAGAAGTTAAATTAGACATACAACAGAAGTGAGATTTTTATCAAATAAATAAAATTTGGTAGAGATATAGCTTTTTGTTATCAGTAGAGGGGAAAATTTTGTTTGATGCGATATATTATTTTCTAGTGACTTGTACCCAAGCGCAGAGAGAGGGATTTGAACCCCCGTATGCTTGCGCACACAGGCTCTCAAGGCCCGCGCCCTACCGAGCTAGGCGACCTCTGCGAAAACTCTTTGATAGAAGTGATTAAAATTTGTTGGCGTGAAATAGAAAAATAAGAAAAAAGAAAAAGTTTCTTTAGTCGTGTGCGTGTGGGTTTTCTGAGCCAGATTTCATAAGCACATATGTACCAGCTGCTTTCTCGTGCCATTCTTGGTTAGCTGATTCAATTCGAATAGCTCCTTCAGGACAAATTTCTTGACAAGCCATGCAAACAGTACAATCATGTTCTCTGATTGGTTGTGATTTGTCTGTATAGTCTAATCTTTCATCTTGTTCTGTTTTGCCAGTTCCTTCAAAAGTTTCACCCAAGCAATTTGCTGCAGGAATATCTTTTTCGGTTCTGTACCATTGGAATGTTTGAACTGGGCATACACTCATGCATGCGCCTGCTGCAACACAGGAATCCCAATCTACGGCAACAGTTGTTCCATGAATTCCAAGAGGGACTTGTTCTTCTCCTCTAGCTTCATAGGCTGCTTTTACATCTTCGTTTGAAAATGCTGCACCATCAGTTCTTCCCTCACCCCAAATATAGTGGAAATTTTCACCATCTGCATGGCTTGTTTTTCCTTTTGGTTTTACATCATTGTGACAAAAGTCTTCTGGTATTTGTAATTCTGCCATATCCAGGCTACCTCAAAATATTATTTAAATCTAGATATAATTAGTCAAGACTAAATAAAAAAGAAAAGAAAAATTTCTAGATATAGTTGGATCTTAAAATTTTAGAGAATTTTTGCTGCAGACTCATGTTTTTCAACATTTGACTGATCAACTTTAATTGCTTGTGGAGGACAAACAGATACACATGCCATACACCAAATACAATCATGTTCTCTGATTGGATCTGCCTTGTCAGTTAGATCTTTTCGCTCATCTTTTACATTGCTTCCAGTTCCGTTAAAAGTTTGACCAACAACATCTTTGGCTGGAATGTCTTTTTCAGTTCTGTACCACTGGAACACTTGCACTGGACATGCTTCAATGCATGCACCATCTGCAACACAAGAATCCCAATCAACAGCTACCATCGTACCACTTACACCAAGTGGAACATGTTCCTCTCCTCTTGCAGTATATGCGGCAACTACGTCTGAATCTGCAAACACCTCAGCTTGCGAGCCGTCAGTGTTTTTTTCTTTGCCTGGACCCCACATGATATGGAAATTTCCATCATCGAGATTTATTTTTCCAATAGGCTTTAGGCCTTCAGGAAAATTTTCTGCTATTGGCATAGTGTAATTTTTCAGAGTTATTATTTAAAGCTAGATAGGCAAATTAAGAATAGATCAGTATTAATTGATCTCTCAGGAATGAATTCCTTACGTTCATAACGCTAAACGATCAATTATCTGGATATGGATATTATCAAGTATGATGTATATCGTGGACCAAACATTGGAGTTTACACTAAAGTAAATGATAGTATAATTTTACTTCCAATGGGATATGCGCAATCAAAAGCAGAAAAACTAGCAAAATATCTTGATGTGGAATCTCTATTCATGTCTATTGCAAATACAAGACTAATTGGAGCATTATGTGTAATGAACAACAAAGGAATACTTATTCCAAAAACTGCATACCAGGATGAATTTGATTTTCTCAAAAATGAAACAGGATTAGAAGTAGGTGTTCTTGATTCAAAATTATCTGCGTTAGGAAATGTAATTTGTACCAATGATAAAGGAGCAGTCGTATCTCCATGGTTATCATCTCAAGACTGTAAAAATATTTCAGATGTTTTGGGGGTAGAAGTAATTCAGAGAAAAATTGCAGGTTTTAATCAAACAGGAGCTGTTATGGTTGCCAATAATTCTGGTGCGGCCATTCATCCAGAAGCCGATGATGAAGATATGAAGACATTTTCCAACTTATTAGGCGTAAAAATTGAGCAGTGTTCCATAAATAACGGAATCCCATACGTTGCATCAGGAATTCTGGCAAATAATCATTCTATTGTTGTAGGATCATTGACTACCGGCCCTGAAATTATGATGTTAACTAGAGCTTTTCTAAATTAAGAATAGATTTCGGATTCTCAGTTAATTTCTCTAGCGAGATAGTTCCTTCAGTTCCATTAACCATATCTTTGAGCACAACAATTCCCTCTTCAAGTTCATCAGGCCCCACAATAATTGAGAGATGAGCATTGTTTGCTATATCCATTTGTTTTTTCAGGTTTCTTCCTGCCAAGTCAATGTCAGTTGGAATGTTATTGAGTCTCAATAGTGAAGCAATTGAATTAGCAACTTTTTGCATCTCGTCATTGACATACAACACTGCAACTCGTTTTTCTAAAACTTCTGGGATTATTTTTTGCTCTTGCATTGTAAGAATAATTCTCTCAACTCCACCGGCAACTCCAGTTGCACCGATATCTTCTCTGCCAAATGCTTTAGTTAGTGTGTCATATCTCCCACCACCAGCTAATGCCCCTAGTGTAGAATTTCTGTCAAAGACTTCAAAGACAATTCCCGAATAGTAATCCAATCCTCGAACTATACCAAAATTTATTCTGACATTAGATACACCTCTATTCTCAAGTGATTCAAATAGTTGTTTTAGATCATTCCATGACTCTAGATGTGTAGTATCAAATATTTTTTCAACTTCTGAAATAGTTCCTTTAATTTGTGAAAACTCTAGAACTTTTTCAATCTTTTCTGTTCTGTATCCCTTTGCCTGAAATTCTTTTAGGATTTCATCTTTTGATTTTTTTGCAATTTTATCTACTGCCCGTAAGATATCAGAGACTAATTCTGGATCTTTTGAATTGAAAATTTTGTTAATATAAGACTCTACTAGATTCCTATGATTAATGTCAATTGTAATTCCTTTGAGTAAAAGTGAATCAAATAATCTAGATGTCAGTTCAATGATTTCAGCCTCTGATTCAATGGATGGCTTCCCATACACCTCTACATCCCATTGATGAAAGTATCGATATCGGCCTTTTTGAGGTTCATCGTATCGGAATACACCACCAAAACTTGAGAGCTTTGCTGGCAGTTTCACAGATTTTTGGGAAGCAGCATATCTTGTTAGTCCCATTGTAAAATCAAATCTTAATGCAATTTCTCTATCCCCTTTATCTTTAAAATAGTAAATTTCATCTCTGATTTCTGGGCCTGATTTTGTCTCCAATGTTGACAGCAACTCAATTGGAGAGGGATCCATGAATGAAAATCCATATAGATTTGATAGTTGTTTGAAATGATATCGAATGTGCTCAATATTTGCATTTTCTGCACCTTCAAAATCTTTCATTCCACGTGGTAGTTCCAAGATGATTCTATCTTAGATGGTTGTGATTTAGATATTTCTGTGACTATACCAGTTTTTTAAAGAGATTTTTTCTAAGATATTTGTGTCAATTAAAAGAATTACTCTTGCAAAAGATTTGGAAATTTGTAGAATTCTTAATGGAATGTGGCAAGTTGCAGGAGGCCACGGTCAGATTGACAAGAGTTCTGCAATCACAGACATGATAGAATATCATAATTCAGGATTTACAACTTGGGATTTGGCAGACATTTATGGTTCTGCAGAATCATTGATTGGTGAATTTAGAGAAAAAATTGACAAAACTCAATCACAAGCACTAACTAAATTTGTTCCAAATCCGGGTCCAATGAGTAACAGTATTGTTACATACTATATTGAACAGTCACTAAAAAAAATGAATACTGACTGCATTGATCTTCTCCAATTTCACTGGTGGGATTATAATGATTCTAGATATCTTGACGCATTACACCACTTGTCAAAATTGCAAAACGAGCAAAGAATCAGACATCTGGGATTGACAAACTTTGATACTGAACGAGTCAAAACAATGATAGAAAGCGGATTTCAAATAGTATCAAACCAGGTCCAGTTTTCTATTTTAGATCAAAGACCAGAAAAACTCATGATTCCATTTTTTGCAAAAAACGAAATAAAAATTCTAACATATGGAACATTGTTAGGAGGATTCTTTTCTGAAAAGTATTTGGGTTTAGATGAACCACACAGAGGTGAACTTACAACTTCCAGTCTGCAAAAATACAAGAACATGATCGATGTTTGGGGTGGATGGGAATTATTTCAAGAACTGCTTTACAGCATGAAGGAAATTGCAAAAAAGCATCAATGCAGTATTGCAAATGTTGCTACTCGATTTGTATTAGATAAGCCTCAGGTTGCAGGAGTCATTGTTGGGGCAAGACTTGGAATTGCAAACCACAGAAATGACAATGCCAAAGTTTTTGATGTGAAATTGGATAAGGAAGACATTTCATTGATTAATTCAATTACTGCAAAATCAAATGATTTGTTTGAGGCAATCGGAGACTGCGGAGATGAATACAGATAGCAACAGAATAAGACCAGTTTGAAAAGAGATAGGTTTTTTAAAAAACCATATTCTAATATGCCCAAGTTTGTAGAACTATTTTAGAAACATGCGAAAAGATTTCATTATTGGATTAGGAGTAGGGGTACCAGTAGTGCTTTTAATGGTTGCAATAGGTGGCGGGGATTACTCGTCATTTGATTTTGAAGAATTGGAGAGGGACACTTCTGGGAATGTAGAATCAGAGCCTATCCAAGGGAACTTACAGTTGTCATCGGATTGCTATGGCGATGCTCAGTGTTTTCTCGGCATAGTTACCAAAATTGTTGAGGGAGATACAATCATAGTCAATGATCAATCAGTCAGATTCGCACTGTCTACGTCTCCTGAACTAAAGACGCTTGAGGGAAAGAAGTCCAGGGATTTCATAGAAACAATTTGTCCTGTAGGATCTAAAGTTTTAGTAGATGAGGATGATGGGCAGATTCTTGGGAGTTATGGAAGAATGGTTGGAGTGGTAACATGTAATGGTGTGAATCTCAATTCAGAGTTACTAGATGCTAATTTGGGATATTTACAGGACAGGTTTTGTGATTCAAGTGAGTTTGGAAAAGAACCTTGGGCCCAAAAACATGGATGTGTTAATTCTGTTTTGGGATCATAAATTCCAGTTAAATCTCTATAATCGATAAAAAACAATTGTGATACATCATATCCAGACTTTTGTATTTTATCTGGCCGACCAGACTTGATGCTAACAAGAATGGAATTGTTTGTGAATCATAATGAATGAAATCATATTTGTTGTTTGAAGTTACATCAGAATGTTGGATTTTATGATCCACAAAATCTTTCATCCTTAATGATAGTTCCAAGACGATTATTTCTTAGATGTTGTGATTGAGATATTTTGGGGGCAACTAAGCAGAACTATGCAGAATTATTATTTGTGTGTTAACATTGTTAATAATATTAACAAAAAGCTAAAATGCAATTTCATCAATATTAAAACATGGAAGTGATTCTGGATAAAAAGAATGGGTGGGCCATACACCATAAAGGACAAGGAAGAGAGAAGAAAGGAAGTTCACAAACTTCATTTTGAGAAGGGGTTTTCTGCAGTAAGAATTGCAGAAATATTGAAGGTCAACAGAAATACAATAAATGAGGACATCAAGTACTGGTATTCAAATATCAAGGAGGAAGTAAAACATGAAAATGAGGATTACATCCTAAGGCAAATCGGAAGATTAGAGTCACAAAGAAGTAGTAACAAACAAAATTATCAAATACAAAAATTTGTGATGCCAAATTATTCAAGATGGCCAGACACCAACCATGCAATAACAATTCTTTAGGAATCTTTCTGAATTAGATCTACATAATCATCTACAGAATTTTATGAAGATTAACAGGTTCAGATAGAGTTTCGGTAGATTTTCCAAAACTATCTATGAAAAATTTGATTGGCAATTATACAAATTGTATATTTTCAGAAATTTAGAAATCAATCAAAAAAATAATGATAAAAATGTATTACTCTATGTTGATTTTAGTAGTCTTT
>Ga0224496_10001190_pt1 | contig 16505 bp, 11 predicted proteins | sample SF_Jul11_sed_USG_2_FD_168127 | JGI IMG/M metagenome (GOLD analysis project Ga0224496, IMG submission 168127) | Sediment microbial communities from San Francisco Bay, California, United States - SF_Jul11_sed_USGS_8_1 | ecosystem: Environmental > Aquatic > Marine > Sediment | place: USA...
TTCGACGGTAGCGGTTTCCCAGCGGCGCCAGGATTTTTCCGCCGGCGATGGTCTCGGAGGGTGAAAGATTCCTTAAGATAAAACGGTCACCGTAGCGGAGGCAAACTTCGTCTATGAGTCTTATCTGGGCAAAATGGACCTTTTGATCCGGCGAAAAGGTTTTATCGACAAAGGTGATGTTTCCGGTGACTTCCTGGGCGTTCGAATAAAAACGGATCAGGCTTTTGTTTTTGATGGCTTTGATACCCGGGACCAAACTCAATTCCACATCGACGCGGCGGGTGTTATAGACGCTGTTGGGTTTGGCGATTTGATTTCCCCTTTCGATCTGGTCCTTATGGATGCCGCCGAGGTTGACCGCCAGCCTCTGGCCGGAGTGGACCTCTTCAACTTTGTTTTTGTGGTTCTCAAAACTCCGGGGTTTCAAAGGAATTTTTTGGGGATAAAGCCACAAGGGGTCCCGAAGAGAAGCCGAGCCCGAAAGCACGGTCCCGGTGATGACGGTACCGAATCCCTTGATGCTGAAGCTTCTGTCGATCGGCATGCGGAAGGGCTGTTCTTTTCTTGGGGCGACGGGAGAATTCGCGGTTAGGGCCAATTGCTTTTTCAGTTCGTCCAGCCCCAGTCCGGTTTGGGCGGAGACTTTAACGATGGGTTTGTCTTCGAGGAAACTTCCCTTTGTGAGTTCTTTAACCTCCTCGAAAACCAAGTCGGTCATTTCCTCGTCGGCGAGATCCAGGCGCGATAAGACAACGAGGCCCTTTTGAATCTTCAGGAGGTCGGCAATCGCGAGATGCTCCCGGGTTTGGGGCATGACTCCCCCGTCGGCCGCGACCACCAGAAGAAACATCTCGACACCGCCGATTCCCGCCAACATGTTATGCACGAACTTTTCGTGGCCGGGGACATCAATGAAGGAAATCTCAAGGTCTTCGTCCGCCTTGTAGCTGGCGAAACCCAGATCGATGGTGATGCCTCTTTTTTTTTCTTCAATGAAGCGGTCCGGGTCGGTTAAGGTCAGTGCCTTGACCAAAGTGGATTTTCCATGATCGATATGGCCGCCTGTTCCTACGACAAAATGCCTCAACTTGCTCCGGTGTTCGGTGATGGAGAAATTTCCCTTTTGGGTGTTGTTACCAATTGGCGGCAAAGCCAAGCTGACCCTGCTCGGTTTCGACCTGATAACTCAGTGTAAAAATCATGAATTCGCTGTAAAGCTGTACTCCAAGTGCCTGATCAGACAAGATGGTAGGGTTCTCATAATGATGATAGATGAGGTCCCCAAAGAGCTTGACATGCTCGGTGATCAGAAACTTGGCGCCCAATCCAAAGCTCTGGTTGTCCAGATAGGCGTTGTAAAGAATACCGTAACTATAGGATTTTCCGGTCAGCATGGCTTGAAGTGTAAGGCTGTTTCTTTTCAGGTTGATTTCGTCGGATTCGTTACCCGTCGAAAATTCGGTATTGTACTTGGACCAATGGAGTCTTTTTTTAATACCGAGGGCAATATTGAAGGGGAGAACCGAGTCATCGACCGTTAGCATCTTAGCGTAGAAATAAGAAGAGTGGTGCCGGTATTCCGGGTCCGCGTTGCTCTGGATACCCAGTTGGATGAATTCCGTGACCCGGAGATCGTACCTAAAGCGGACAGGTCGGATGTCGGTGTTTGCCAGATGTTTGGGCCAGACCAGGGTTTCAAAAAAATGCAGGTTCCTGTTTATGCCCGCTGTCGGGTTAAAAAATATCCAGGAATCATTTTGTTCCTCGTTGAAGATGCTGGGGATAAAATTATTCTTTAGATTTTCAAGGGCAGAGGTACTCGGGGTGAGTTCGCTCACGACCTGCTTTACCTTGAGTTCCGTATGGCTATTTAAGGGAACCGGCTCAAAGCCCTGATTATTATCGGGCGCGATGCTGGCCTTAACCTGGGAGATGTTGTTTTTAGCGTGATCGATCAGGGTAAAATCCGCCAGCAGTTCGCCTGACCCCGGCTTCAAATCGACCAGAAGGACAAAATCGCTTCCGGCCCGGTCGGCAAATTGCTCCAAGATATACTGGTTTTCCCGGATCTGATAAAAACTGAGTTGGTTTGAATCCACGATTTGCTGAACGATGATGGGATCGGCTACCCGAAATATTCCGGTAAGTTCGCTGGACAGTTCTTTTTTGATCCGGATCAGGTTGAATTCTTTTTTGATCTGCTGGCGGTGATCGTGGTTGTAGATGATCGCGATGGTCGTTTGTTTATAGTCCGCTGTTTTTCCTTGGAGATCTGTTTTCAGCCTTTTGCCGACTTCCGAGAAATCATAACCAAAGGCATCGACAATAGAGAAAAGGACGATAGACAAGCAAAGCGGCAGAAAAACCGCCTTGTTTACAAAATAGCGGATAAAAAGAGAATTTTTATGCTGCATCTTCCATAGAATTTTGAGAATGTTAAATAATTACAAATTATCCAGATGGTTAAAGCTCTAAAGGTATTCGAGCCCGATATCCAGCGACGGAGCCGAATGGGTCAAAGCCCCGACGGAAACAATGTCAACCCCAGTCGCGGCAATCTTGGCGATCATGTCAAGACAGACCCCGCCCGACGCTTCCACTATCGCGTCCCCGTTGATCATCTTAACCGCTTTAACCATATCTTCGCAGTTCATGTTATCCAGCATGATCGTATCGACGTTGGTTTCTAACACATCTTTTAATAGTTGTAAATTGTCCACTTCGATTTCGATTTGGATGGTGTGCGAAATCGCTTGTCTCAGCGCATGGATCGTCTCTTTAACGCTTTTTCCCTGTTGTTTTAGGATGGATAGGTGATTATCCTTGATGAGGATGCTCTCGGAGAGATTGTTTCGGTGATTAAATCCGCCTCCGACCCTGACGGCGTAACGCTCCAGATATCTAAGGCCCGGCGTGGTTTTTCTCGTATCGGTGATTCGAACCTTGTCTGATACCTGATTTGCGGCTTTAACGAACTTGTGGGTTTGAGTCGCAATGCCACTTAAGCGCTGCATAAAATTCAGGGCGATTCTCTCGGCCTTGAGGATGGATAGCGCGCTGCCTGAAACTTTGATAACCGGAGTCATTTTCGGAAGGTACTGTCCGTCTTTTTGTAAAGGTTCCCACTTGATGTCCGGGTCGATGATCTTGAAAACTTTTTCGGCGATATGGATACCGGCGATAACGCCTTCTTCCTTCAGGACGACCAGGAGTTCGCACTTGATTTCAGGCGGGATCAATGTTTCTGAAGTCAGATCCCCCCAAGCCAGATCTTCCTCGATGGCGGTATCGATAATGTTATTAATAAGACGCTCTTCCATAATTTGTATTATTTGAAAATTGTAATTGATATTCCTGTAAGATCGATTTTTTAATCGAATACTGGTATTCTTTTCTGAGAAAGGGATAATCTTCCCGGAAATGACAGCCACGGCTTTCCTTTCTTTGCAGAGCGGACTCGACCAGAAGCCTGGAGAGGAGCTTCATCGAATAAAGCTCAAATCTTTCAGGGGAGAATTCCCCGTCAAAAAACAAAGGCGTATGACTTAATTGCTCGTTGGCCGATTCCAGGGTCAGCTTGTTTCTGATCAGCCCGGCTTTTTCCCACATCAGCTTTTGCAGCTCAGTGAAACTCAGACTGCTTTCCCAGGATTGGTTGACGAGTTGCTCTCGGTTCTTCAGGGGCAGCTCCTTGGGAAGTATCGCCGGACAGTTCCAGGCGGCGCTGATTTGGTTCCTGTCGTTGGCGATAGCTTCTGCAACCCGGATCGAAAATACGGCTGCCTCCAAAAGGGAGTTGCTGGCCAGCCGATTCGCTCCGTGGACACCGGTTCTGGCCGCTTCACCGATAACATAGAGCCCTCCAACCGTGCTTCTTCCCCAAAGATCGGTCGAGACACCGCCGATCATATAGTGAGCGACCGGATTAACCGGAATCATCTCCTTTGTGATGTCGATGCCCAGCTTCAGGCAATTCTCATAAATAGTGGGGAACCGGTTGGTCAGGCGATTCTTGTCCAGATGAGTGGTATCTAAATACACCTGATTATCCTGAGTCAGGGAAAGTTCATGCACGATCGCCCTGGAGACGATATCCCTTGGCGCGAGATCTTTTAAGGGGTGAATCTCCCGCATGATGGGTTTGCCGTTTTTGTTTTTAATGGTGGCGCCTTCTCCTCTGAGAGCCTCGGTGATTAATAACACCGGCTGATCCTTCAGACAGAGAGCCGTCGGGTGAAACTGGAAGAACTCCAAATCCTCTAGCTCGGCGCCGGCCTGATAAGCCAGGATCAATCCCTCTCCCGTGGCGGTTTTGACGTTGCTGGTATACTGAAATACATTTCCGGCACCGCCGGTGGCCAGGACGATTTGACTCGAATCAAGCGTTTTAAAACCCCTCTGGGGATGATAGTACCTAACCGCCTTAGTAAAACCGTCCTCGACGATGATCTCGGTGGCCTGGCAATTTTCCAGGATTTCGATTTGAGGATGATTCTGGATTTTCTGGGTCAGGGTTCTTTGAATTTCCGCGCCTGTGGCGTCACCTCCGGCGTGCAGGATACGCGGCAGGCTGTGGGCGCCTTCGAGTCCCAGCATATAATTGCCGTTTTCTTCACGGTCAAACAGGGTTCCCAGTTCGATCAGCTTCATGACCGCGTCTCTGCTTTTTGAGGCCAGGATTTCGACGGCCGCGATATCGCTTAGACCGCAACCGGTGAGCAGGGTGTCTTTGATATGCAACTCAGCCGAATCGGCCTGGCTCCAGACGGCTGCGATTCCTCCTTGAGAGCGTTGGGTGTTGGTGTTTTCAAGACTGGTTTTGGTCAAAAGAATGACCGGCATATACTCGGAAGCCAGATTGGCGCAGAGTAAACCGGCCAAACCGCTCCCGATGATCACCAGGGGCTCTTCTTGATTGGGATTTGTTGGGATCATTTCAGCTTAGCTCGAACATCCGGTCGATGGCGACTTTAGCCAGTTTCTTTGTCTCTGGCGGAACGGTGATCTGGTTTGGGATGTTTCCATCCAAAAGCTGATCCAAAACCCAAAGGACATTGGCCGGATGGATGCGGTACATGGTCGAGCAGACGCAGACATTGGGATTAAGAATGTCAATCAGTTTGCCATCTTTTTTAAAATGTTCTTTGGCAAGACGGTTCACCAGATTGATCTCGGTACCCACAGCCCAGCTCGAGCCCGGTTTTGACTCGGATATTTTTTGAATGATCTGGCTGGTCGAACCGGAATAATCCGACATGGCTACGATTTCCTCGGGGCACTCTGGATGAACGATGACCTTCGTATCGGGCCTGCGGGCTCTCGCATCGCTGATGTGCTGGGGCGTGAATCTGCAATGAACCGAACAGTAGCCGTCCCACAGGATGATCGACGCTTTTTCGATCGTCTCGTTTTTTAGACCCCCATCCTCTTTGGCTCGTTCCCACATGCTGATTTGATCGGCCGGGACACCCAGTGCTTTGGCGCTGTTTCTTCCCAGATGCTGGTCAGGGAAAAACAAGACTTTTTTGTTCTGCTTGAAGGCCCAGGTCAATATCTTTTGGGCGTTGGCTGAGGTACAGACGGTTCCGCCGTGCTTGCCGCAGAAGGCTTTAAGACTGGCGGTTGAATTGATGTAGGTGATGGGAAGCAGTTTTTCCGAGCCGACCAGATCAGACAGATAGTCCCAGCAATCCTCGATGCTGTCGATGTCGGCCATGTCGGCCATAGAACAGCCCGCCGTCAGGTTCGGCAAAATGGCCGCCTGTCCGTCGCTGGTGATGATGTCCGCGCTTTCGACCATGAAATGAACACCGCAAAAAACGATATATTTGGCCTTGGTCTTGGCGGCCTGCCTTGCCAAATAAAGGGAATCGCCTGAAATATCGCTAAACCAAAAGGTGTCGTCCTGCTGATAGTGATGACAGAGAATCAAGAGGTCATCGCCCAGTCTCTTTTTGGCTTCGGCTCCCCTTTGGCGTAATTCCTCAAGGGGCATACGGTAGTAGCGCGCCGGGATATCTTCCTGGAGAAACAGATCGGCGGGGTTCGCATTGGGGCCGTCTCCGGTCGCCGTTTGAGTGTGGATCGGTATGTTCTGGTTCACTTATTAAACCTGCTTTAGATTTTTCATGTTTGCTTGATTAAGCTTGCATAATCGCATAAATGCGGATCAGCGACCCGTAAATTAATTGTCAAAACTGAGGCAGATCATTGTTAGGATAAAAAACAGGCTTAAATCCCTAAAGCGGTGACATTGAATGGTCATCTGGATGATCTCATCAAGACTAATTTACAAGCGACATGGTATCAACAGGTTAAAAAGCTGTCGTTAATGCTTCGCGACCATATTGATAATTTACTATCCGATTAGATTAAAATCGAGAAGCGAAAAGATTGGCTAAGGTTGTTATTAAACCAAAAACATTCAACTTTATTGACAAAAAAAGGGTTTATTTGTCAAGATGACGTGAAAAACAACAACCCTGTTTGAAGCTGCGAGCCATCGGGTTTGATTCGCTCGGGGGGTAAATGACGGGGTAGACGATTATCCGATGAGAGTGTTGCTTACAGGTGTTGGTGGACAGATCGGCTCCCAACTTAAGAAGGACTTAGGAGGTTTATTGGAGGTGATCGGCACCACGTCCAGGACGATGAACCTGCTGGACGCAGAGGCGATTAGGGGAACCATCAACAAGATCAGACCGGATCTGATCATCAACGCCGCGGCCTACACCAAGGTGGATCAGGCTGAAGCGGATCACGAGGTGGCCATGAAAATTAACGGAATGGCTCCGGGAGTTCTGGCTGAATGTGCGAAAATGAGGGGTATTCCCCTGATTCATATCTCGACGGACTATGTTTTTGATGGGAATCAAGAGAGCCCCTACAAGGAAGATGACCCGGTGAATCCACTGAGTGTTTACGGGAAGAGTAAATTGTTGGGAGAGCGGGAAATAGTCAAGGTCGATGGCGAGCATTTGATTTTCAGAACTTCCTGGATTTACGGGGAACAAGGACATAATTTCTATAACACGATCAGAAAGCTCTTAGCCGAAAAAGACGAAATCAGGGTTGTTAGTGATCAGATCGGCGCGCCGACCAGTAGTCTTTATTTTAGCCGGGTCATCAAAAAAATCATCGTGATGGTTTTTATTAAACGGCAATTCCCCATTAAGGAAGTCAAAGGGATTTATCATATCACCTGCGGAGGCCGTGGGAGTTGGTATGATTTCGCGAGCGAGATATTAAAATCCGTCAAGGAAAAGCAGCCTTGTGACTGTGGACTTCTCCCACTTCAGACCCGCGACTATCAAACAGCGGCGCTAAGACCCCTGTTTTCCGTGCTGGACAATCAAAAGGCATCCCAAGTCTTTTCGATTAAGCAAACCGACTGGAGAGACTCATTTGACGAGATCGTCCGCGGGGGTGAATCCGGGTAACTGATTTTAAAAAAAGTTTATTTTAAATGAAAGGAATCATACTGGCCGGCGGGTCAGGTACAAGGCTATAACCCGCAACCCAGGTCATCAGCCTTTCGTACGCCGAACAGGAAAAACCCGAAGGTCTGGCGCAGGCCTTTATCGTCGCGGAGTAATTTCAAAGCTGTTCGCCGTCCTGCCTGATTTTGGGTGATAATATCTTTTTACGGCCAAGGTTTTAGCGACACCCTAAAGCAGGCGGCCCTTTTGACAAAGGGAGTCCTGAGTTATCTAAAAGAAACAAACCTGCGGGTGATTAAATTGGGACGGGGAGTGACTTGGCTCGAAACCGGGACTCTCGATACACTTCTTCAGGCGAGGAATTTTATCCGGAGCATCATCGAAAGACAGAGTCAGCAGGTCGGCTGTATCGAGGAAGTGGCTTTCGAGGAAGGCTTTATTGGTAAAGAACAACTGCTAAATAGGCGGAAGCTTATGAGAAAACCCAGTACGAACTCTATATTGAGGAATCTTGTCCATGAGTAATCAGCTGAGAGCTGAGAAAATCCCAATCCCCGGAGTTTTGATCTTTAGTCCGGCGGTCTTTAAGGATGACCGGGGTTTTTTCATGGAGTCCTACAACCGGAAAAATTATAGCCTGCTTGGTCTTGATTGTGAATTTGTCCAGGATAACCACTCCAGCTCAAAGGCCGGTACAGTCCGAGGACTCCATTTTCAGCTGGAGCGGCCACAAGGCAAGCTGGTCCGCGTCATTCAGGGCGCGATTTTGGATGTGGTGGTCGATATCCGGAAAAACTCGCCCACTTTCGGCCAATGGGACTCAATCGAAATTTCCCAAAACAACAAAAAGCAGATATGGATTCCTCCCGGACTCGCGCATGGTTTTAGCGTGTTGAGTTCAGAGGCTGAAGTTTTGTATAAAACTACCGACTATTATTATCCGGCCGGCGAAAGGGGGATTCGTTTTGATGATCCGCAACTTAATATCAATTGGCGGACTTCTCAGCCCCTACTTTCAGCCAAGGATTTGAGGCTGCCCCTGTTACAGGATATTATGGCTGAGCTGCCTGAGTAAAAAGCTTAACCGCTAAGCGCGGTTAACTGGAAAAGCCGATGTTGTTAAGGATTTTAGTGGCTGACTGGTTTACCCTGTCGGCTTTTGAATCGCCGCGGCTTTGGTCTGATTGCGGCGTTTCTGAGGCGACCGGTTTGGGCAGGATGAATTCATGGTTGGGACTGAAAAGGTAGTCGTTCATGACATCCTCGACCGTTAATAGCTGGTACAAGTTGTTTGGGAGCTTGTTGGTCGTTTCTTTCAGGCGGTCGGTCGTATGCCCGCAAGTCCAGGTCTTGTAATTCTTCATGTGGGTACAAAGACAGGTTTTGTCTTTAACCGAGATGGGTCCGGTCGGGTTTTTTGCCCTTTCCTCGTAATAAGCGCTTATATAGGAACAATCCCCGTTGCCATCGAGTAAATAGCCGATGGATTCGCAGTTTGGCTGGATGCCGGCATTAATGCAGGGGCTGTTATCGAGCATCCTCATTGGATAACCCGTCGGGGATAGGTTGTTGACCACGATATTTTTCTTCTCGGCCTTGAAGTATTCCTGTTTCGCCTCGAAAGGAATTCCGCTTTCTTCGGTGACGGTAAATCGATTGGCCACCTGGATCGCCTGAGCCCCGAGCTGGATCATTTCGGTGGCATCGGCTCCCGTAAAGATTCCCCCCGCCGGGATGATCGGGATAGGCAGTTTCTCCTTCCTTACAAACCCGATGATTTCTTTGGTGATTTCCTTTAAATCGTACTTAAACCAATTATCAACATGAAAACCCAGATGTCCTCCGGCCAGCGGCCCTTCTACCACGACGAAATCGGGCAGTCTCCTTAATTTTACGGTCTTCTTCAAAAACAGCTTTAAGGCTCTGAGCGATGAGACGATGATACCCAGCTTCGCGTCCCTAAAGCGCTTGTGGTCGGCCATCAGAGAAAAAGAACTCAAATGGAGACCGGCGCTGAGTGAAATCCCATCGATACCGGCGTCAAGGGCCCCCGTCAGTCTGGCACTGAGGGTTTCTTTGGGATTGTTCATGGTGAGCTTTTCCATGATGTTAATGAAAATGGAACCCTTGCCCTTTTTGGCCTCCATCGTTTTACTGGCTAATATCTTTGTCGCCTCAAGAACCGCGCCGAGGTCAAACTGTTCCATTGCCTTGTTGTTGTTATCTGAGTACTGCTTGTATTTCGCGAACCGGGTTTTTATAAAATTGGTTTTGTAGTGGCGGTCCGTAACAGCTCCTGACAAGGCATCGGAAATATGGCCTATCCCGCCGAGTCTGGCGACTTCAAGGGCCATTTTGGATGTGGAAATATCGCAACCCATACCCCCGACCATGATGGGTACCAGTTCTTCACCGCCGATAATCAAACGATGGTCATTTAATCTTTTCATCTTCTGTCATGTTTTTTAGGCGGAAACTGTTTTCCTGATCCCTTTTAACTATACCGGACTTTGTTTTTAGGCATTCGATACAGCTTAATTCCTGAATTTTGGATTGGGATTAAAATTTTCTCGTTTACAAAGGGCAAGCCACCTGCTTGAAAACGATCACCCCTTTGAAAAATTAATTATATCTATGTCAATCTTTATTAGAACCTTATTTTTTTAATTTGTAAACTGCATAATCATACAAGAAATAAATTGAGATATAAAGTAAAGCTGTGGACAAATGATCAATTTATTCTTTTTTGCTTTCAATATATAATGTAAAAAGCTACTTTGATATTTCAAAAGCTCGAAATATCCAATTTCAATCCTTTCAAATTTTTACGATGTCAAAAAATACCAGCTATAAAAATCTTCTGGAACTTGATCGGCTTTGCATCAACAGTATCCGTTTTTTGTCGGTTGACGCTATTCAGAAAGCGAATTCGGGTCACCCCGGACTACCCATGGGCTTTGCCCCAGTAATCTATCAGCTTTTTACCCGACACCTGAGGTTCAATCCCAGGAATCCGAAGTGGCTTAACCGCGACCGCTTTATCCTTTCGGCGGGTCATGGGAGCGCGCTGCTCTATTCGATGCTACATCTTTGCGGCTACGATATCAGCCTGGATGACTTGAAATCGGTTCGACAGTTGGACAGCGTCACACCCGGACACCCTGAGTACGGTCACACTCCAGGCGTTGAGGTGACTACCGGGCCGCTGGGACAAGGAATCGCGTCCGCGGTGGGGATGGCGATCGCCGGCAAATATCAAGGCGCTTATTTCAACAAAAAGGATCACTCTCTTTTTGATTATAAAATCTACGCGGTGGCCGGAGACGGCTGTCTTCAGGAAGGAGTCAGCTCAGAGGCCTGTTCTCTGGCGGGGCACTTGGGGCTGGAGAACCTGATCGTGCTTTATGACGATAATCAAATCACGATCGATGGTGGAACCGAGATCAGTTTCAGCGAGGATGTCAAGAAACGCTTTGAGGCTTACGGCTGGTTTGTTCAGGAGGTATCCGGAGACGGGCATGATCTGGAGAAAATCGATAAGGCGATTATAAACGCTAAAACGCAGACACAAAAACCCAGTCTGATTAAAATCAGTTCGGTTATCGGTTATGGAAGTCCGAACAAACAGGGAACATCGGGCGTTCATGGTTCGCCGCTGGGAGCAGATGAGATCAGGCTGACGAAAAAGAGTCTGGGCTGGGATTATGAAGAGTCTTTCTTTGTGCCGCCAACGGCCAGGGAGTACTTCCAGGCCACTGGAGAAAAGGGCGTGGCAGCGGAAGCTTCCTGGGACGATTTGCTGAAACAATACTGCCGGCGGTATGACAAAGAGGGCGCGGAGTTGACCTTGGCGATGAAAAACGAGCTTCCTTTTGACCTGGATGAGTTAACGGGATCCCTTAAGTCGGAAAAACCCATTGCCACAAGGTCCGCTTCGGGAAAGATTCTGGATTGCCTGATGCCGAAACTGCCATTTGTTTTTGGAGGGTCGGCTGATCTGACGCCATCGAACAATACCTTTTTTTCAGGTGCCGAGTCCTTTCAAAAAAACAATCCCCTGGGCAGATACATTCATTACGGCGTACGTGAACACGCGATGGGCGCGATCATAAACGGGATTTCAATCAGCGGGATCACCCGTGCTTACGGGGGAACTTTTTTATGCTTTTCGGATTACATGTTGCCGGCTCTCAGAGTGGCGGCACTTTCAGGCTATCCCAGCGTCTTTGTGTTTACCCACGACAGCATTGGCCTGGGAGAGGACGGTCCGACCCATCAGCCTGTCGAGCAGTTATCATATCTAAGGGCGATGCCGGGGTTGACCTTGATCCGTCCAGCGGATTTCGACGAGACACTGGAGGCCTGGAAATATATTCTTAGAAACAAGGATAAGCCCATTGCTCTGGCGTTGACCCGACAGGCTCTTCCGGTTTATGACCGCTCGGTTTATCCCTCTGCGGCCAATCTTAAAAAGGGCGCCTACTCTCTGGTTCAAAAAGAGCGGGCCAGCTTGCTGTTGATCGCCTCAGGCTCAGAGGTTTCCATCGCGATGGAGGCTCATGAAAAACTGGCTCAATCGGGAATTATCTCCAATGTCGTCAGTGTTCCGTCCCTAGAGCTTTTCGAGGAACAGCCGCAGGACTATAGAGATCAAGTCTTGTCACCGGGGATTAAGAACCGGATCGTGATTGAGGCGGGCATCAGACGAGGCTGGGAAGGTGTTATGGGCGAAAAGGGCCTGTTTTTTGGGATGAAGGGCTTTGGAGCTTCCGCTCCGGCTGGAGATCTTTTTGAGAAATTTGGCATCACGGTCAGCGAAGTTTTAACCGCGGCCAAAAAGCTCGTCAAAGGATAAAGTTTGCACATAAATGAATATTCCTATTTCCCTCATTACATTATATTGTTTGGCAAGGTATCTCGGACGAAAAAATAATCTTTCGAGAAGAAGACAAATATTGATCATAGCGGGGGCGCTTCTTCCGCTACTTGATTTTTTGGTTTTGATGATAAGGGGGGTGGAGGCGTATCATTACGGGGAACTATATTTCAGTAGCTTTTTCTATCAAGGTTTTGGCTGGCTGGTTATCGCTTTTTTTTATTGGTCTTATACCAAACAAATCAAAAATTCCCTGGAATTTATTTTACCCCTCGCCGGATTGTCTTGGTATTTTCTTTTCGCACTTTTATCGACCGAGGCACCCCCCTTTTTCGCGCCGTTATCCCTCAGCCGCTTTCATCTCGACTGGGTCAAATCCGGTTATCTGATTCCTTTTATATTAGTCGTTTTAGTCTTATTCTCATATAATTGGGTCAAGATGTCCCGGAAAAACCTGAGAATTCTGGCTTTGGGCGTCGTCGCTTTTTATGTTGTTGTCTCTGGTTTGATGCGGCTGACGGTTTTTAGTTCTATAAGCGAGGAATTAAAGCAATCGAAAAAATTATCGATTCAGCCCACCAGCCATGTGCCAATTTTTTGGGATGTCACGGCTTATGAAAATGGCAGGTACAGAACTGTCGAATACCGGCTTTTTTTGGGGGCAAGCGAGGAAAAAAATGTCCAGGGAGTTAATGACCTTGAGCTTTTGCAGAGTGTATTGATCGATCCTGAGATCAATCGATATTATTACTCCTTCCAAAATCCATTGGTCAAAGCGGAGATCCTGAATGAGCAATTATCAGTCGAAATCTCAGAATTGATACCTCTTCAGGAAATCTATTGGGTAAATAAACTCAGTTTTATTAAGAATCAACAGAGTAGGCTTGTTGAAAAAAAGATTCATTTAAGTTTATTAAACTGGGAAATCAACTAGGTGATTTTATTCTAAATGTTTTTTTGGTCCGCTAGTGTATCAAGTGGTTTTCGCCTTAATCTTTGGTTTTCGAAAACCCGACTGGATTTTAATAAAATTATTTCAAACCGGTTATTGTGAAACGATTTTTTCAGCTAATTTTTGTGTTGTCGCTTCTTTTGTCTCAGCTTTTATTGATCAGCTGCGCCAAACACCAAAAGACAACGGTCGAAAAAGAGATATCCGGGCCCAGCTCTTTCGAGTTCCTGGGAATGGAGATGGACGAGGACGTTGAGGAGATTATAGAGTTTTCCGAAGCTGGGAATTTTGATTTGGCGTTTAAAAAACTCGATGAGCTGAAGTTAAAGAATAAAGACGCTGTGTTGCTACACCTTTTAAGGGCGAACTTGCTATACGACCAGGGTCAAGAGCAAGCCGCCCTTGATTATTTAACCGATCAGATCCAAAAAAATCCGGATAATCCGGATTATGTTTTTATAAGGGGTTTGTTTCTGCAAGATCAGGGCTATATCTTATCGGCCAAGAAAGACTATTTAACGACCTATAAGCTTCAGCCCTCGCCAAAGATCCAGGTTTTAATCAAACTGGCTCAGATCGAAATCGCCGATAATCATTTGAAGTCTGCGTTGGGATTCTTAAAGCAGGCAATCGAACTGGAGCCGTTGAATGGGGATCTTTGGTATCAAATGGGCAAGCTTGAGCTGAAGCTTTTGGATGTCTTAGGCGCCAAGCTATCGGTAGAAAAAGCGCTGAAGTTGGATGATGATGTCGATTCCCACCAGTTATATATAGAAATCTTATCTTTTTTGAAGGAATCGGATCTTTTGGAGAGGCAACTTGTCTTAAGCTACCAGAAATTTCCGGATAATGTGCTTATCGCGTTGAAATACTCGACTTTGTTGATGGAAAAAAATCAGTTACAAAAGGCCAAGTCGGTTTTAAACCAAGCCATAGCGCTAAATGGAGACGAACATAAACTTTATTTTCAAATGGCGACGATATTGGCCACGGAAAAGGACTTTGAGGGAGCGGCCCATTTTTTTCAGGAAGGTTTGAAGTTGAGTCCGGAATCGACGTGGGCCAAGGTTCAAGTCGCCAAAATTTATTTTCAATTGCGGCAGTATTCTCTGGCGGTCGCCTTTCTGAATCAGGCCAGAATGGAGGACACGACCGATATTTTTGTCTATGAGGCTCTGGCGAAATTTTACAATCAACAAGGCGATACCTTCGAGGCGGAGAGAATCATCATCGAGGGGCTGTGGATAGAGCCGGGAAACCCTACGCTACTCCTGGAGTACGCCAATCTTCTGATCAAAAGAGCCAATTATACAGAAGCGATCAAGTCCTATAAGAAAGTTCTAGAAATCGATCAGCAAAATTATTTTGTCCTGGGAAGGCTTGGCAATCTTTACCGGATAACCGGACAGTTTGACGAGGCTGAGAAAGCCTTGAGCAAAGCGATGGAGAGTAATCCCGATGTTGTTTGGGTTAAGGGGCATCACATCGAACTGTCTATTGAGCTTGAAAAGTGGCAACAGGCCCTGATTGAATTGGACGAAGTGATTAAAAAGAATCCGGATGACTTTTGGGCTTATGCCCAGAAGGCTTTTGTGCTTCATAAGATATCAAAAGACGAAAAGGCACTGGCAGCCGTCGATATGGCTTTGAAAAGAAAGCCTTTTTCAAACTGGATCATCGAGATAAAGTCTCAAATCCTGGAAAGTCTCGGAAGATACGAAGAATCGGAGAAGGGTTATCTTCAGATACTCAAGGATTACCCGGAAAACTCTTTGATTTATAACAAACTCGCCTTCGTTCAGCTTAACTTTGATCCGAAAAAAGCCCTTGAATCCATCGAGGCTTCGATGAGATTTGAGGATTATGATATCAGCACCCTTGAGCTTTATTTATACCTGACCAAGCAAAGCGCAGTTTACTGGGGATTTGAGAAAAACTCCCAGGAAGAAAGGATACTGGGCTTGATTCTCAAAAAAAGATTTGTCGAAGCTGAAGTCCAACTGTCTAAGCTAAAAAAAAGCGTTAAAAACCATCTATTGACTTATTTTAATAAGTATTTCCAGAAAGGTAACAAGACCAGACTTGAGCTGCCCTTCTCGGTCCCAAAAGATGTCAACTCGTCTTGGGTGGCTTTTTATCTCGGGATGAATGAAATCAATAGGAAAAATGGGGAAAAAGCTTTAGGCTATTTTCACCGGGCATTAGCTCTCTCGCCTGATAATTACTGGGTGAAGGTCAAACTCGCCTATGTTTATGAACTTTTAGCCGAGCATAAAAAAGCGGTTGGGTACCTGCGGGAGTATCTGGCGAAAAAACCCGATAGCCTCTGGGCGGAGCTGAAACTTGCCTTGAATTATGACCTCGCTAAGGAGCCGAGTTCAGCGGAGAAGGTTTATCTGGGAATACTCAAAAGAAGACCTGACGAACATCTGGCTTTAAACAATCTGGCTTGGCTTTATTTGACCGCTGAAGACAAGGCGCTTAAAAAAACCGATGATGCCCTCGAGCTTTCATTAAGGGCGGTCGCTATTAGCGCATCTTCGGCCAATCTGGATACTCTGGCTGAAGCCTATTTCCAGAAAAAGGAATATCAGAAAGCCTTAAAGATCATCGAAAGAGCCCTGGATCAGGATAGGAAAAGTCTGGATTATTTCAAGAAGCAAAAAAAGAAGATTTCCAAAGCACTAGAAGAGATCAACAGAAATAAGGACTGACCCGCCGGGCAAAATGAATCAATACTGGATGATTCCGACTCTAAAACCGTAAAACCAATCCACAAAGCGCTTCACGTTATCCCCTTTATAGATAAATCCATGCTGGGGGCAAAGAAAATCGATTTCCATCTGGGAGACTCTCTCGCACCACTGGTTTTTATGCTCGTTGGAGCTGAACCAGCGTCGGTGAAACCCTTCGATGAAAGGGAGATGGTCCTCGAATTTTTCAACGAAGGCCTGTTTTCTCCCATCGGGTATGATTGCGCCTCCCACGTCACCTGTAAACAGTATCTTCGCCTGGGGATCATATAGATGAAAATTGCCTGACGAATGCAAGTAGTGGGCGGGAAGAACCTGCAGGGGTAGCGAGTTGAGGTCCACGATGGTTCCTTCGTCGGGGATCAGGTCAAAATTTTCCTTGGTTCCCCCGAAATGCAACATAAAACCGAGCCAGATTTTCGACAGGTAGACCTTTAACTCCGGCTTGATTTGGAGCCATAAGGCGATGGACGAAAAAATATCGG
>Ga0224496_10001191_pt1 | contig 16503 bp, 13 predicted proteins | sample SF_Jul11_sed_USG_2_FD_168127 | JGI IMG/M metagenome (GOLD analysis project Ga0224496, IMG submission 168127) | Sediment microbial communities from San Francisco Bay, California, United States - SF_Jul11_sed_USGS_8_1 | ecosystem: Environmental > Aquatic > Marine > Sediment | place: USA...
ACCACTCCCCGGCCAGGTGCACCTCGCCTTGCTTGTCCGGCAGCAGTTCGCTGCGCGCGGTCCCATGCTGTCCCAGCAGCGTCTCCTGCCCGGTGCGCAGCGGCGTTGCAGACGAACGGATCGCAATTGTCACCAGCGCGATGAACCCCGCCGCCGTAATCAGGCCGCTGGTGACCACCAAAGGCACCGACACTCGGAAAAAATCCGGCGTGCCTGGAGAATTGAACAACACCAGCGCCCCAACAATGAACGAGCCTGTTCCCGCCGCCGCCAGCGCGCCATGCACCGGCGCTTTAATTTCCATGAAGAAAAGCACAAAGGAAGACAACAAAAATATCATCCCAAACCAATTCACCGGCAATTCGCCCAATCCAAAAACTGCCAGCGATAGACAAACCACACCCAAAAATCCTGCTGCCCAGCCGCCTGGATAACTTATTTCAATTAAAATGGACAACACTCCCAGGTTGAGCAGCACGAAAAGAATATTGGGGTTGCTCAAGATGCCCAAGAGCTGTTCAATCAGGCTGGTTTCCACGCGCGTGATGTCCAGGAATTGGGTGTTCAATGTGCGCATGCCGTCTGCTGTTTCAACCGTCGCCCCGTCCAGCTGGCGCAGCAGGTCGCTCACATCCTCGGCGATGTAATCGATCAAGCCGATCTCTAGAGCCTCGCTTGATGAGACTGCCTTGCCGTGGTCAATGGCGTCCTCGGCCATGGCCACGGCTTCCGGCGGGCGTGCTTCGGAAAGCGAGCGTACGATCGCCTTCAAGGCTTCCTTCTCTTTGGTTTTGCTGTCCTTGTCCTCGATGTCCCCGCTGGCTGTGACCGGTATGGCTGCGCCGATGAACGTCTCCGGCGCCATGGCGGCCTTATGCCCGGCCAGCGTGATCATCGTGCCCGCGCTCGCCGCCATTGCCCCGCGCGGCGCCACATACACCACAACCGGGATCTCGCTGGCCCTGATCTCTTTCACAATATCTTCCATCGCGCTGATGGTGCCGCCGGGGGTATCCAACTGTAGGATCACCAATTCCGGCCGCTGCAGCGCGGCGATTTCAAGGCTGCGCTGCACGTATTCCAGCATCGCTGGCGCGACGATTCCGTCGGCGGTCACCACCAGGACTTCGTTGGCGCCATCCTCGGCCGCCGCCTGTCGCGGCGCCGCCAAGCTCAAGCTGGTTAGTATCATGGTGAGAAAGATAATTCGTTTGAGCATGCATCGCTCCATCGGTAGGTTGAGTATTGTCTTACTTGAATTATATATTGAATCGACTGCTAATTGGGGGCGTCTTTTCTCGGTCTTCCCCGGTTGGCCCTTTGCCACGCTGCCGGTATGCGTTATCATAGCGCCATGCAAACTGGTGCTTCACCGTTCCTGGCAGATCGCATTTCCATGGCTTTGCGGTGGCTGGCCCTCACCGCGCTCGCCTTTTATTTTGGCCGGCTTGGCCGCCTGCCCCTTGCTGTGCAGCTTACCTTGCTGCTCCCTGTGGTTTGGAATGGCCTGCTTTTTGTCTTGTCGGTCTCAAATCGCCGGCTCCCATTTCACCCCCAAATTAGCATTATCGTGGATTGGCTTTTTATCGTCGCTTTATTTCATTTCACCGCGCCGCCGCAAACCCTATTGGCTTGGGCCGCTTTCCTGCCGGTGGTCTCCGCAGCGCTTTATTATGGGGTCCCTGGTGCTGTGCTTCTTGCCCTTGCCGGTTTCCTGACCCTTGCCGCCTCTGGCTTGGCCAGCCTTCAGTTGGCCGCCGGTTTGGCGGTTGGCGGGCTGGCCCTGGGTTTTGCCGGAGGCAAGCTGCACCCCCGCTCGCGCCCCGCCGGCCAGGACGTGCTTCATCCAAATACTGCTCTGCCCGCCGAAGAGGATCATATCAAGCGCGCCGTGAGCCTGACCGCCAACCTGAATACGACCTTAGGCATTCCCCGCTTGTTGGGCTTTGCTTTGCAGGTAAGCAGCCAAGCCCTGCAAGATGCCCAAGGATCACCCGCCAGTTTGCTCAGTGCCGGGCTTTTGTTTGATGCCGGCCAATTGTATATCGCCTGCGAGAACGGCTTTGCCAACAAAGACTTGCGGGTGACCTTGCCCGGTAAGCGCGGCTTGCTTGCCAATGTGGCTGCCTCCGCGCTGGCCCAGTTTACCGCCAACCTCGCCGGTGACCCCGAGCTTTCCAAGGTGGACGGCCTGCAAGGCTGCCGCGCCGCATACTGCCACCCGCTGTACAGCGGCGCTGAGTACTTGGGCGTTTTGTTGTTTGCTCACCCGCAGGCGGATTATTTCAATGAAAGCCGGCGGGAAATCCTCCAGGTCATTGGCAGCCAAGTTAACGCCGCCGTGCACAATGCCCGCCTCTATTCCGACCTGAAGCAAGAAAAAGCCCGCATGATGGAGATCCAGGAAGAAGCCCGCCGCAAGATGGCCCGCAATCTGCACGACGGCCCCACCCAATCCGTCGCCGCCATCGCCATGCGCGTCAATTTTGCCCGCCGCCTCTTGGACCGAGATGCCCAACGTGCCGGGGAGGAGCTTTTCAAGATCGAGGAATTGGCCCGCCGCACCACCAAAGAGATCCGCCATATGTTGTTCACTTTGCGCCCCTTGGTCTTGGAATCTGCCGGGTTGCGCGCTGCTCTCGAATCAATGGCCGACAAGATGCGCAGTACCTACAACCAGAACATGATTATTGATGTCGATCCACAGGTGGTTGACCAGTTGGAAGTGGGCATACAAGGCGTGCTTTTTTATATTGTCGAGGAAGCCGTGGACAACGCCCGAAAACATGCCGAGGCCTCCCACATTTGGGTGCGCCTTAAACCCGGCGCTGGAGACATCGTTCTTTTGGAGATCGAGGATGACGGGGTTGGCTTTAATATCGGCGCTCTGGATTCGGGCTACGAACATCGCGGCAGTTTGGGCATGGTCAACATGCGTGAACGCACGGAGTTGGTCAACGGCGCCCTGCAGTTGAATTCCCAGGAGGGGCGCGGCACCTATGTGCGTGTGTGGATCCCGCTTACCGAAGAAGCCGCCGCCAACATCAAACGTGACATTTGATCCCCGCCTTGCGCTGCGGCGCCGCCTGCGTACCCTCGCTTTGCTGTGGATGGCTTTTTTCCTGCTCTGGCTCCCGCTGGAGGACGTTCATCTTGGTTTTGTCGTTGCCTTGGCCGCCGCTGCGTCTCTCTATCTGGCGGCCAACCTGATCGTCACCCGGCGCATCCGCCACACCCAACTGCGGTTCTGGGCGCTTTGGCTTTTCACCGGTTTGGTCGGCCCCCTGCTGGCGGTCTTTTTGATGGTCTTCAAGGGCGGGTTGCATGCCCATGGTTTTGCCGATTTTGCCGCGGCACAAATCTATGCGGTGCTAAGCGCTGCGCCCTGGTGGTTGTTGGCAGGCTTGGCATTTGGGGTCATTTGGAAATGGGTCCAGCCCAAATAAAAAAACTGGCCGCCGGGTAGGCAGCCAGTCATTTTCAAGACGTCATCTCATGGCCTGCTGGTTTTCCCAGCGCGTTCATTCAAGGACAACCCACCAGTATTGCATAAAGGTTGCCAGATCAATGGTGCCGTTTAGGTAATCATCGATCTCGCTCAGTTCGGCGCCGACAGTTGCCACCACGCTGTCGGTCAGCGTGTTCCACAATTCAACCCCAATATAATCGGCATTTTCGCCATAGGTGTCCCAAAGCGCAGTCATTTCCAACAAGATTGCCTCTGCTGCCTCGATTGCCGCTGCATCATCAATGTAGAACAAGTCATCTGTGTAGACCGTGGCAAATAACCCGGTGCCTTCTTCATCCCGGTATAATCCCGCCCAAGATAAACTAAAGCCCGAATTTTCCAGATCAAGTCGCAAAGCTGGCAGCGGGCGCTCTTCAAAACCATCGTATGTTTCCCAGGGGAAATCTATCGAATAGCCGTCCACCGGGCTGGGTAAAGCCGCGTAAAAGCTGGAATCATCTTCAAATGGCGAAATGACCAATGCGTCAATTTTCACCCCGACCGGTACCTCAAAGGTCACCCACCCGGTCACCGTTACCCCGCTGGAAATTTCATCATCTCCCATCCAAGTCGTATCCATCGGTATGCTGTTTTCTTCAACCACGCGCCCATCGCTCAGCGCCAGCTCAAGGATTGCTTCGGGTGGGTCTTCGCAAACCGTTTGGTCTGCTCCACAAGTGAATTCCAACTCAATGGAAATGAACTCGGCCCCAATGGCTGCCTTTGCTGGCATGTCGTCAGCTGCCCCCGTGGTTATGTCTGCGCCAACAACCAGGAATGCGGTTGGACGGTGGACTTGTAATACCTTCAGCGAGCCACCTATATAGGTCACCTCTGCCCCCGCTTTGGCGGGATTTTCCAAGGTATTCGTGTCTGCTGGTTTTACGGCTTGGTTGGTGGTGCTGCACGCCAGGATGAGTGCCAATCCAATCAAGCCTAGTGATAGCGATTTTCGCACATTTTCCTCCAATCTAAGTAATAAGTAGGGATTAGTTACACGCCAAATTATAGTGCAAAGTTAGTTTTGTGGGCAGTGTCAACCGTTTGCGGGTTATTATTTGTCGGGTGCTGCTCCCCGCCCGCTTTTGCTGGGCAGGAACCAGAAAATTGTGCTCATCCTCCCCCCAGGGTTTTCAACCGCTCCATGCGCTCTTTGTCCTCTGCAACCCAATCGAGTTGGGACAAAGCGGCGAAAGCCTTTTTGCAATAAGGTTTTGCCGCTTCCGCCTTTCCCACAGCGGAGAGGCATTCTGCCAACTCCTCATCAACGAAACCATCGTGGTTTGCTCCTGCCTCCAGCTCTCGTAGAATTTCCATGGCCTCATCCACTCGCCCCAGCACACGTAAGGTCTTGGCGACACACCAGCGCGCAATGGCGATGTTCCCCTCCCTCCCCTGGATTTCACGGAAATGTTGCGCCTCCACAAAAACCGCTAACGCTTCGTCATAACGTTTTTCATCAAACAATGCCCAGCCGGTGTTGTTGTACAGCGATCCCAACCAATTCTTGGCATGTTCATCTGTTGACCCCTCGGCATAATGGATTGCCTTGAGATTCCACGCCAACCGCTCTTCGGCGGGCGCTGCGATGCCCAGCATATGCAGCGCATCCACGGCATAATAATCTTCCCCTAGCTCTTCACCCAGCGTGGCTGCTTTGTGGAATAACGGCACGGCCTTTTCTGGGGATTTCGCCGTGTTCAAGGTCCGTCCGCGTTCCAGCAAATAGCGCACTTCGACCACATCGCCGCCCTGCATTTCACCTTCCACCCTATCCAGCAGCGCGTGGGCTGCCTCAAATTGCTTTTGCAGCCCCAGGGTGCGCGCAATCTGGGTTTGCAGTTGCAGTTGGTAAGCTTTATCCTGGGTTGAATCCGCTTCCGGGAGCATCTTGCGGAAAACAGCTTCCGTGCCCGCGGGGTCGCCAAAGTCCCACAGGTCATTGAAATCAGGCCAATCAGCAGACATCGTTTTTTTCTCCTAAAGCATTATATTCACCTATAGGATTATGTCTGGGATTATAGCATGAGGATTAGCGCATAGAAAACCTTGGTTTTATATGTAGCTTGCGCTTGATCCAACCGCCCGGTGTGCTCGCTCTATTTCGGCCAGCTAACAGAATTGCATACTGTGATCCCCGGCATTTATGGTAAAAATAAACAATAGACTTAAGTCTATATCATCGTAGACAGCATGGCACCAGCATTGAGGAGAAACACATGCTTACCACAGGCGGGATAACCTATTTTTCGTCTCCTGGCGGGACGTCAGCAAATCCCCCTGTTGTGTTAATTCACGGAGCCGGAGGAGACCACTTGGTTTGGCCCCACCAAATTCGCCGGTTACCCGGTTTCCGCGTTTTTGCCCCGGATTTGCCGGGCCATGGCCGCTCAACCGGCGCCGGCAAGCAGTTGGTCTCCGCGTACGCCCAAGATGTCATTGGTTGGCTCAACGAGGTCGGCATTTACCAGGCCGTTTTTGTTGGCCATTCCATGGGCGGTGCTGTTGCCTTGTCCCTGGCATTAGATTACCCACAACATGTTGCCGGCCTTGGGCTGCTCGGCACTGGGGCCCGTTTAAAGGTCCACCCCCAAATTTTCAACATGCTCGCCCGCCCGGAGCTGGTCCAGGATGCCCTCGATATGATTGTTTCCTGGTCCTATGCTGGGGAGATCGCCAACGGCCTCCGCGCCAAAGCCATCAAGCAGCTTAGCCAGACTCGTCCTGCGGTCCTGCACGGCGATTATCTGGCTTGCAATGCGTTCGATGTCATGGAGCGCCTTGGCGACATCGTTGTTCCCGCATTGGTTTTGTGCGGGCAATCCGATCGTCTGACCCCGCCAAAGTATTCCCACTACCTTACCGAGCATATCCCCAATGCCCGCCTGGAAATCATACCCGATGCCGGGCACATGGTCATGCAGGAGCAGCCTCATCTCGTCGCCAACGCCTTGCTGGAATTCTTGGCCGCTTTACCGCATTGAGCGTTAAAACCCCCCGCCAATTGTTCAGCGCCGGTCTGTCCAAACCGCTCCGCTCACCAATCACAAATGCGGCCTTGACAGCCCTTTGATTGTTTGTATAATAAGACAAAATTACTCATGAAAGTTTATTGGAGACAACTTTGTTGAAATCTTGCTTGTGTTTGGGGCGGGGAATGTAGCCGCCCACTGAAATAGTGATTTTTCCTTGATCGGTCACGGTCAACGGACGATGGGTGGCTGCAACCCCCGCATACAGAATTTTGTATGCCTGACGAGTTGCGAAGGCCGCCTTTTTTATTGTCTGTTGGCCGTTTTGTATTTTGGAGACGAATGGTAATTATGCTAATCAAATCAAAGAATAAGATCGACCCGCTTGCCTCAATTGCTTCGGGATTGGCCGCCGCGGTAGGCAATACCCCCTTGCTGCCTTTGACCCGTATCGCTGCAGATCTAGCCCCCGATGTCCGCTTGTTTGCCAAAGCCGAGTGGTTCAACCCCGGCGGTTCGGTAAAAGACCGCCCCGCCCTCAATATTCTGCGCACCGCCTTGCAGGCCGGGAAACTGGACGGCGGCAAACGTCTCCTCGATTCGACCTCTGGCAATATGGGCATTGCCTATGCCACCCTCGGCGCTTCTCTCGGCATTCCCGTCACCTTGGTCATTCCCGCCAACGCCAGCCCCGAGCGCCTCAATATCCTGCGCGCTTTGGGCGCCGAGTTGATCTTGAGCGATCCCCTCGAAGGTTCAGATGGTGCCATGCTGGTCGCCCAGGATATCGCTCAGCAAAACCCCAGCCTGTATTTCTACGCCGACCAGTACAACAATCCGGCCAACTGGCAGGCCCACTTCCACACCACCGGCCCAGAAATCTGGCAGCAGACTCGCGGCGCTTTGACCCATTTCGTCGCCGGCCTGGGCACCAGCGGCACGCTTACCGGCACCGCCCGATTTTTGCACCAACAACCCTCGCCGGTTGCCGTCATCGCCTTCCAGCCCGATTCGCCTTTCCACGGCCTGGAAGGTCTCAAGCACATGCCCTCTTGCCACAAACCCGGTATATTCCAACCCGAATTGCCCGACGACAACTTGGAAGTTTCCACCGAGGCCGCCCACGCCATGACCCGCCGTTTGGCCCGTCACGAAGGTCTCTTCGTCGGCATTTCCTCCGGCGCTGCGGCTGTTGCCGCCTTGCAGGTCGCCGCCCAGCTTACCCGCGGCGTGGTTGTCACCGTTTTCCCGGACGCGGGCTATAAATACCTCAGCGAGAAATTTTGGGAGGCTGCCTGATGGCCCTGCAAATCACTGCCGCACTGCTCGACGAGATCCACGCCCACGGCGAATCTGCTTACCCCGAAGAGGGCGCTGGTTTGCTTTTAGGGCGCGCCCATGGCGCTCATCGCCAGGTGCAGGCCACCATCATCCTATCCAATGCCCGCGAAGACGCCGCCCGCCGCAACCGCTATTTGATCACTCCCCAGGATATGCTCGCCGCCGAGCAGCACGCCGCCCGCCTCGGCTTGGATGTGATCGGGGTTTTTCATTCGCACCCCGACCATCCCAATCAGCCCTCAGATTTCGACCGCGATTGGGCCTTGCCGTGGTTTTCTTACCTGATTACCAGCGTCGCCCAGGGCCGCGCCGCCGGCAGTCGTTCCTGGCGCCTGAGCGATGACCGCCAAGTATTTACCGAAGAACCGCTGGATACCAGCCATCCATAACCTCAGAAAAGAAGGAGAAACAATGCCAACCCTACGTATCCCCACCCCTTTACGCCCTTACGCCGCAGGCGCCAATGAGATCGAGGTCCACGGCAGCAGCGTCGCCCAAGCCTTGGATGAACTCACCGCCGCTTTCCCCGCCTTGCAGCCCCATCTCTTCACCGAAGATGGCGAACTGCGCGCTTTTGTCAACTTGTTCCTCAACGATGAAGACATCCGCCATTTGCAAGGCGTTGACACATTGATCAACGCAGATGATCGCCTGATGATCATTCCCAGTATTGCCGGCGGACTGGCATAACTTGCTTTCCGCTGCATCAGAATGCTTTATAATCAATCTACGGGAGTATAGCCATGGCAGTACCTGAAATCAAAGATAACCTCGACCTTTCGCATGAAGAGATCATGCGCTATTCGCGCCATCTGCTCATCCCCGAGGTCGGCTTGGACGGCCAGAAGAAGCTTAAAGCTGCTTCCGTCTTGGTGGTTGGCACCGGCGGTTTAGGGTCGCCGGTTGCCATGTACCTCGCGGCCGCTGGCGTTGGCCGCATCGGCCTCGTGGATTATGATGTCGTTGACCAATCCAATTTGCAGCGCCAAGTCATTCACGGCACTTCCGGCCTGGGCGTCCTCAAGGTCGAGTCTGCTCGCAGCCGTTTGCTGGATATCAACCCGGATATCCTCGTCGAGACCCATAACCAGCCGTTCACCTCCGCCAATGCCCTCGCCATCGCCAGGGGCTACGATCTCATCATCGATGGCACGGATAACTTCCCCACCCGCTACCTGGTCAACGATGTGTGTGTCATGCTCGGCATCCCCAACGTCTACGGCTCGATTTTCCGCTTTGATGGTCAAGTCAGTGTTTTCGATGCCCAGCAAGGCCCTTGTTATCGCTGTCTCTTCCCCGAGCCGCCGCCCCCCGGCCTGGTGCCATCCTGCGCCGAAGGAGGCGTACTGGGTGTGCTGCCCGGCACCATCGGCACCCTGCAGGCCACCGAGGGTCTCAAGCTGCTCTTGGGCATCGGCTCAACCCTCGTCGGGCGCCTGCTGCTCTACAACGCCCTGGATATGTCCTTCGAGTTTGTCAAGCTGCGCAAGAATCCCCAATGTAAAGTCTGCCGCCCCGATCCCGAGATCACCGAGTTGATTGATTACGAGGCCTTCTGCGGGGTCCCTGCGCACGACCACGACGCCGGCTCTGCTGGGATTGAATGGGACATCGCCGTCACCGACTTGGCCGCCCGCTTGGCCCGCGGGGATAAATTGCGCCTTCTCGATGTTCGCGAGCCGCACGAATTGCAGATCGCCCAACTCCCTGGCGTCGATCTCATCCCCCTCGGCCAGTTGGCTGCTCGCCTCTCCGAATTGGACAGCGCTGAAGAAATGGTCGTCCTTTGCAAAAGTGGCTCCCGCTCGGCGCGTGCTTTGGAGCTGTTGGTCGGCGCCGGTTTCCGCAAGGTCAAGAATCTCAAAGGGGGCATCAACGCTTGGTCGCGCCAGATTGATCCCAGCATTCCTTTGTACTAGCAGTTGCATGTCCGCAGTCCTTTCTAGACCAATTAGACCAAATACCTTGTATAATGGGCCGGTGGGTTGCTGTTGGTTACCCCTTCCGCAAATCTTATGACCACCTGGAATTTTTATTACCATGAATGCGAATAAAACCATACTGGCCGTTTTGGCCCACCCCGACGACGAATCCTTTGGCATGGGTGGCACTTTGGCCCATTATGCCTCTCAGGGCGTTGCTGTCCACTTGATCTGCGCCACCCGCGGCGAGGCCGGTGAAGTAGATGCCCACTTCCTCGAGAACTATGACTCCATCGCCGCCTTGCGCACTGCCGAACTGCAGTGCGCCGCCGATACCCTCGGCTTGGCCGCTGTGCATTTCCTCGACTACCGCGATTCGGGCATGGCCGGTTCGCCGGATAACGGCCATGCCAATGCGCTTGTTGCCCAGCCGCTTGATGCCGTTGCCGCCAAGATCGTCGCCATCATCCGCCAGCTGCGCCCACAAGTCGTCATCACCTTCGACCCTGTTGGCGGTTATCACCACCCCGACCATATCGCCATCCATCACGCCGCCGTGCGCGCCTTCCATGCCGCTGGCATCCCGGATGAATTTCCCGGCAGCGGCGCTCCTTTCGCACCGCAGAAACTGTACTTCTCTGTTTTCCCCCGCCGCTTTTTTCGCCTCTTGGTGCGCATGTTCCGTTTCATGGGCAAGGACACCACCAAGTTTGGCCGCAACCAGGATATCAACCTCGAGGTCCTTGCCGGCGACGAAGATTATCCCATCCATGCCCGCATCAACTACCGCGCCGTGATCGCCCAAAAGACCGCCGCCGATGCCTGCCATGCCAGCCAGCTGGATTTTGGCCGCCAAAGCCCCAGCCTGCTCCGCTGGCTGCGCAAGCTCACCGGTGGCACCGACAGCTTCATGCGTGCTCACCCCCCGGCTTCTTCTCGCCCCCCGGTTTCCGATCTTTTTTCAGGATAGGTCGGTTTTCAATGGAGTATCTTAACTGCCTTCCCCGCCAAGCCGTTTGGCTTGATGCTGTGCTTTTCGTTTCTTGGGGTTCTGCTTGTTTACTGCTAAACAAGGGGAGATTGATTGATAATCCTGCTGGTTAACTGGCTGATTGTTTTTGTTGTCACTTTTCTCTATGGTTTCGCGCTGCTGTTCGCTGTTACCCGGCTGTTGAAATCGCCTTCCCCCAGTTTCCCACCCGCCCTCTATAGTCTCGTCGGCTTGGCCTTTGTCACCATCCTGACAGCCTATGCCAGCCTATTTGTGGCCATCGGCATCAACGTCTCCGTGCTTCTTATCTTTGGCGCCTTGGCCATCGCAGTTTCCGCCCCGCGCGCCATATTAGCGCAGGTCCGCGCTTCCTTTGCCCAAGCGATGGATTCCCCCAAATCGATATGGGTCACATTCCTCTTGACTTTCTTGATCGCCCTGCTTCTCTCCTCGAATTCCGTCTCGGTCCTTGATTCATATCTGTACCATGCTCAAGCCATTCGCTGGATCGAGGAATATCCTGCTGTCCCCGGTTTGGCCAATCTGCACGATCGTTTTGGCACAGATTCAACTTGGTTCATCACTTCCGCTTTATTTGGCTATACTTTCCCTAGAAACTTCATCATTAAGTTGGACTTGATCGGCGCCCCTGGGTTAACCACGATCACCCGCTATTTCAACCCTTTCCATTCCGTCAATGGAATTTTGTTTCTCCTGCTCTCCGCCTATCTGCTGGCCGGGATTTCTAGGCTGCTGCGCCGTGGAACTTCTTTTAGCGATCTCGTTAAACTCCCCCTTTTTATTGCCCTGATTTATTTATATAGCGGCGCTGATATATCTGCGCCCCATCCGGACATGGCTGCAAATTTGTTTCTCTGGTTGGTCTTTTTGCTATTCTTGGAAAAATTGGATCGCGGTGAGCCTGCTCGGTTCGATCATTTTTCATCCTTGATCTTGCTGTTTTCCCTATTTGCCGTCACCCTCAAGCTTTCCACGCTGCCGGTGCTGCTCCTTCCCGCCGGCTTGCTCCTGCGCGAATTTCCCGCCCGGCGTCTCAACGCCCTCAAAATTGGCCTTTCCGCTGCCCTTTTAATCCTCTCCCCGTGGATCGCCCGCACGGTGATCCTCACTGGGTATTTGCTTTATCCCTTCCCGGAGATCGATTTGTTCAACTTGGATTGGAAAGTTCCCCCGGGTACTGTTCACCAGCTTCGTCAGGTGATTACCGCCTGGGGGCGTGTCCGCGATCTCGACTACCGGTTGATCTTGGCGATGCCATTCTCCACTTGGGTCCCAATTTGGTTTGCAAGCAGTTTATCCCTCCCGGATAAGGTGATTGTTTTAGCCATCCCTGGTTCCGCCGCGGTCATGTTGGTTTTGGGTTTGTCGCCGTGGAAGGACCGCCTCGCTAAAGTTTTACGAAACCCTCACCTTCGCCTGCTGCTGCTCGTGCTGTTAGCTGGGGTTGCCTTTTGGTTCTTCACCGCCCCGGCGATACGCTTTGCTTTTGGCTTTATCATCATGCTGTTGGCCGTGCTGCTCAGCTTGCTGCTGATTAACGCCAATGCCTCTTGGAGGACACTCTCTCAAATATTGGTTCTTGCCTTGGTTGTTTTCCAGGGGGCCAGCCTTTATCGGCTGACCAAAGAAATGTTTCGCTCCCCGGGCATAAAGCAGCGCTTTTATGTGCCCTTGGGATATCACCGCGTCTCTGTCTTCGAAATGCGCTTGGGGGACCACCCCTTATTTTTCTCCTCGCCGGGCAATCTCTCTTTATGTGGCTATTCTGATCTGCCCTGTGCCCCGCAGCATCCCAGTGTAGATCTGCGCGGCAGCACCCTGCGCTCTGGCTTCACATCCTCACAAGAATCCACAATTCCTTAACTTGCCCTTTCTTTGATTTGCTTGACCATCCATGCGCCTCACGGTAAAATCACTGGGAATGCGGGCGTCGCCAAGTGGTAAGGCATCAGCCTTCCAAGCTGACATTCGCCGGTTCGAATCCGGCCGCCCGCTCTCTTTTTGCGCTTCCCGAAGTTCTTATCCGTCCTTTACCGCCCCAGGGGGAATCCTCAACCAACCCATCGCTCACCAAGAGGGGCCCGTAGCTCAATGGCAGAGCACACGGCTCATAACCGTTCGGTTGAAGGTTCGAATCCTTCCGGGCCCACCTTTTCCCCTGATCGATTTTGCAGTATTTTGCTCTGGACGATGAAATCCGCTGCCGCTGACCCGGTATTTCTATTAACCAACACAATATAGAAAATTAAGACCTATCCTGCCCGCACCACCAAGCCTAGTCTCCAAATTTGCCTTTTTCGCTGCATGATATTCTTCGCTTCACCCATTGTTGTTATCCTCAATCCATCATCCCGTAGCGGCGACGCACGCGTCGTCCGCCTTCGCATCCTCGCCCCTTAAAATCCGCGTTAATCCGCGTGCATCAGCGGCTGGCCAAGCATGCCCCGTCATTGCCAATTTGCCCTTCGCCATCATCAATTCCCCCCCGGCTGCCTGCCCACTCCCCACTACCCTCTGTGCGGCCGCTTGGCATAACATTGCGCACCAACCTCGGCCTCACCACCACGTTTAGAGTTACCATCATCCCTCCCAAGACATCTTCCTCAACAATTTTCACGCGCTGCAAACTCCTCAACAGCGCAGCCTCCCCAGAGTCAAAAGCATTCCCGGACACATCCCAACCCTGCGTCGTGCGAACCCCATTTTAGGGGGTCCGGGGGTTTTACCTCATTTCCCGAAACCAAGCAGGAGAAGTGCAGCTTCTCCAAGCGAAACCGCAGGTTTCGCCAATCCCCCCGGCGGGGGGTGCAGGGGGCTGCGCAACCCCCTGCAATATGAAAAGTATAGACACAGTTAGTCAACCCCTTGACTTCCTTGTCAGGTTCCGCGCAAACCCGCCAAACTATGCTATCCTCTCTATAGGCTCGCGTAGGGGCGCACTGCTGTGCGCCCGCCTCCGAATTACCGCTCTCCACTGCCCACTTCTCACTGGCTAGAAGAATACAATTCAATTCGCCCCCATGCGGCGTTAGACGGATTGCCGCCGCACCAATATGCTTTAACCAATGCCTGATTCTCCACTTTCACTCTGCGCGAAAAATGGTAGTTTGACCTGGGCGTTGAATATTAAGTGTGATACCGGAATAGATTATACTTACTTGCAATGCTACCCTCCTGGCGTTGAATATGTCCTTAGTCAAAATCCTGACCTTGTAGGAATTTTTAGCTGTTAGAGGAGGTAAAATATGATTAAAAATAAATTTGTGAATTCACAATTGTTGATCCACACCATAATCATTTTTTCCTTTTGTGCTTGGATTAATATTGTCCGTTCTTCTAATAAACTTAAGCATTTCTCCCTTGGCAAAGAGGCGCCAATTAATATTTCGTTTGATTACCCCCTTGAATGGGGAGTGCAAATCAATAATGATTCCTACGTCATCCATGTTGTTGACCCAAATAGACCAAATCCTTGTGGTTGGAGGGTACTCTTGCCAGGTGCGGATATATTGGGATCTCAAGGTTGGATTAATTGTGATAATCGGTCATCTTTTCAAATAAGTGCTACAATTATTGACCGCCAAAGTGAATGGGCAAGCAATAGAACTTTAGATGCGATGAGAGCTTCATCATTTAGTAGCTCTCAAAGTCAAACTTTAGGGGGATACCCAACAAAAAAGTTGATTTTCAAGTTCGGCGGAGTTTCCTCCCCTGTTATTATTCGGGAAATAATATTTTTTCAATCGGGAAATCGTGGCTACACTTTCGAAACCATCATTAAAGATTCGGAAGAAATGACAGGTAAGTTTTACACGGATATTCTTAAATTAATTTCAAGTGTGGAAATTGTTCCTTAGATCATTTACCATAATTTGATTCAATGAGACTGTGAACTCCCAATAATTAGAATGAGGTTGGTATGCGAGTTGCACACATAAAAAGCAGCTTTCTGTTTTGGTTCTTTTGGGTATTGATTGGCATTTTAAGTTCAAGCCTCGTACCTATATTTTTCTTAATGTTATCAATAACCCCCTCGGCAATATCCGAGGCCATAATCCCAATATCCGGAGCAGTGGGGAGTATTTGGCATTGGGTACTTTTACGTCGTTATCTTCCAGAAATGACTGCTTGGGTACGTGTCAGTATTCTGGGCTGGGTGGCTGGCTATATCGTGTGTGTTATAGCTGCCTATTATTTAGGCCCCATGATTGCTTTCCCTCTAAGCCCAACTTGGCTTCCTTACCTGAGTTTGTGGAAAACTGTTGTGTTCGGGGGCCTTCTCGGAACTGTCGTTGGGCTATATCAATGGCATTTGCTTCGCCACCATATTTCCTGCGCTGGTTGGTGGATAGCAGCATCCTCAGCGGGGTGGGCTTTAGCACTCCTCAATATATTTATTAATACCGAAAAGGCGATAAGTAATTATATTCAAGCAGATTTGATTGTAGCCAATGGCTATATATACTCAGCAATCACTGGTTTCGCAATGCTTTTATTGTTGCGAATATCTCGCCGAAGAAAGTGAAAATAAACAGAGCCCCCAAACCGTCAAACCCTTGACCTGACTGTCAAGTTTCCTCCATCCCCGCCAATTTGTGCTATCCTCGGGGCAGCATTTTTTTTGGTGTGCATTGCCCTGGCCATGGTTACTACTCACACCACGCGTGGAGAATGCAAAGCATTCTCCCGCGAACCGTCAGGTTCGCCACCCGCCTCCGCATCCTCGCCCCTTAAAATCCGCGTTCATCTGCGCGCATCATTGGCTGGCCAAGCATGCCCCGCCATTCCCAATTCGCCCTTCGCCATCATCAATCCCCCCCGGCTGCCTGCCCACTTCCCACTAACCACTGATCACTGCATGGGGGGGCAACCCCGTCCTTACCCTAAAAAATAACCCCTACAACAGCCTACAACACCCGACAACCACCGACAACACCACGCCCCGCCGCTCACCCCGGCCAGCTTGTCCCCGCCCGAACCACGCCGTTTTCCGGCACATCCTCTTTGATCACGGCACTGTTACCAATCCGGGCATGCTTCCCAATCTTGACATTAAGGTTGATCGTAACCCCCATACCGATCAGCGTCGCCTCTCCGATATGCACTCCGCCGGCCAGCATACTGCCTGGTGCAATATTGGCATAATCGCCCAGCGTACAGTCATGCGAAACGATCGCACCCGTATTGACGATGACGCCAAAACCGACCTGCGCGTCTGAGCCAACATACGCATGCGGGAAAACCTGCGCCCCTTGGGAAAGTATCGCGCTGGCTTCAACAAAAGCCGTTGGGTGCACCAAGCTTGGGCACGTATACCCGGCCGCAGCCAGCTTATCAAAAACGGCTACCCGGCTCATGATATTGCCAATACCGCCAATCGCATTGACCGCCAAATGCACGCCCTGAGCGTATAGCCCCTGTAGTTGGCCCGCGCCGCCCAGCACGGGCAAATCCATCACCATCTCGCCGGGAACCAAGCCATCATCAACAATGCCGAGGATGTTGTAGCTGTCCAATGCGCGGATAAGATCAATCAGTGATTTCCCGTGGCCGCTGCCGCCGTATACCAGCATGGCATTCGGGTCGGCGGCTCCTTGGATAACCGCCGCGCCGGGGAGCAAAGTGCGCACCGCTTTCTCGGTGAGCAGCGGGCCGCTGGGTAAACTGCTCAGGTCAAGGCCGTGCTCCCGGGCCAATGCCAAGGCCGCGTCGGTAATGCGCAGCCCGGCAGGGATATCGCCGCCGGAA
>Ga0224496_10001192_pt1 | contig 16478 bp, 14 predicted proteins | sample SF_Jul11_sed_USG_2_FD_168127 | JGI IMG/M metagenome (GOLD analysis project Ga0224496, IMG submission 168127) | Sediment microbial communities from San Francisco Bay, California, United States - SF_Jul11_sed_USGS_8_1 | ecosystem: Environmental > Aquatic > Marine > Sediment | place: USA...
TGGCCATCGCGATCCAGTGCACGGACCCTGACCCGGTCGGCCCGCTGCACCCGTTCGTACACGCCGGGGACGGACAGGCAGCCCTCTTCCATCTCCTCGACACCGTCGAGTTCGAGGATTTCCGGGTTAATCAGGCATAAAGGCTGGTGCTTTTCTTCCGATATATCTATGACAATGATCCGCTTTGCGACATTGACTTGCGTGGCTGCCAGGCCGATACCGGGCGCCGCGTACATGGTTTCGAACATGTCGTCGATAAACTGTCGCACACCGTCGTCAACGTGTTCGACGGGTTGCGCGACTTCACGCAAGCGCGGGTCAGGGAAGTGCAGGATGTTAAGGGTTGTCATGTGATTGCCGTCACGATTGGAACACGAAGTATCTTATATACTGTACCACAATCGGGGATGTTGCAGTTGTCTGAAACTCGACAAAAGGTTTTGTTCTGTGTGGATTTTCCGCTAAACTCGCGGCTGACTTGCGCCAGTGCGCGGGCGCGCAGATCATCCCGGTTCAGCCAAAAATCCTGCACCGGTTACCGGCTGGATAATGATTCAAATTCGACGTAAAGGGACACCTATGTCAATCAAGAAACTGCTCGGAATGGTCTTGGCTGCACTCCTTACCGGATCACTGGTTGCAGCCGATGTCGCACTCAACCCGAATCACCCCGACCGATATGTTGTGGTCAAGGGCGACACGCTGTGGGACATCTCGGCGATGTTTCTGCGTGATCCCTGGCTATGGCCCGAAGTATGGTATGTGAATCCACAGGTTAGCAATCCCCACCTGATCTACCCGGGTGATGTACTGAACCTCACTTATGTCGATGGCAAACCACGCATCATGGCAAACGGTGATGGCAAACTGTCGCCGCGCATCCGTGAAGAGAGCCTGGAAAACGCTATCCCGACTATTCCGCTTGATGCCATTAACGCATTCCTGACACGCGCGCTGGTTATCGACGAAGACGCGCTCGATAGCGCGCCCTATGTCGTGCAAAGCGCCGACGAACATGTCATTACCGGCGCCGGCGACCGTATTTACGTACGCGGGATTGAAGGCAACAATATCGCACTGTTCGATATTTACGAACCGGGTGGCACCTATATAGATCCGGACACCGGTGAAGTACTCGGACACGAGGCCATCTACGTCGGCACCGGACCGGTACAGCGCTTTGGCGATCCTGCAACCATCCAGCTGACCGAGACGACACGTGAAGTCCGTGTCGGTGACCGGCTGTTCCCGGCTGACCGCTCTGCACCCAATGCGTTCTTCCAGCCACACCCCACAGCACCTGGCACCGAGGGTCACATCATCTCCGTACTGGGCGGCGTCAGCCAGATCGGCCAGTTCAATGTCGTGGCGCTCGACCTGGGCCAGCGCGATGGCATGGAAGTCGGTCACGTTATGCGTATCTTCCAGCAGGGCAAGACCATCAAGGACCCGGTCAGCAACCGTTATGGCAATGAAGTTCGCCTGCCTGACGAGGAAGCCGGCATGGTGATGGTGTTCCGCACCACTGAAAAGGTCAGCTTTGGCCTGGTGATGCAGGCAACACGCGCTATCCACATCAACGATTTCGTCCGCACCCCTTAACAGCAAATATCCGGCAGTGCCGGTCAGCGCGGGATGACACGCGCTGGCCTGTGCTGACGTATAGTAGGTCGCATGGTTGCGGCTTCAGCAGAACAAAACACCGGCGAATCATTCGCTGACTGGCTCACGCTACACCACGCACCGGGTGTCGGCGCCGCTACCTTCCAGCGCTTACTGGAAACCTTCGCCACACCCGCGCAGGCCATTCGCGCCAGCTCGGACCAGCTGCGCGGCCTGGGTCTTGGCACGTCCGCCATCGACGCATTACGCCAGCCCGACCAGGCAGCGCTGGACCGCGATCTGGAGTGGCTGCAGGCACCCAACCACCACCTCATTACCTGTCAGTCGGCTAACTATCCACCGCTGTTACTGCAATTACCCGACCCGCCACCCCTGTTGTATGCCCAGGGTCAGGCTGAGCTGCTGTCGGAACCGCAACTGGCCATGGTCGGCAGCCGCAACCCGAGCGCCTCCGGCCGACAAACGGCGACGGATTTTGCCCGCCATTTCGGCGCCGCCGGCCTGGTTATCACCAGTGGCCTCGCACTCGGCATCGACGCCGCCAGTCACCGGGGCGCCCTCGATGCCGGTGCCGCCACCGTGGCCGTCACCGGCACCGGACTTGACCGCGTTTACCCGGCCAGCCATCGCGACCTGGCCCATGCCATTGCGGAAAACGGCGTACTGGTCTCCGAATTTGCCATCGGCACGCCACCCCTGGCCGGTAATTTCCCGCGGCGGAATCGCATCATCAGCGGACTGAGCCTGGGCACGCTCATCGTGGAAGCCGCGGTCCGTTCAGGCTCACTGATCACGGCCCGCATGGCCCTGGAACAGGGCCGCGAAGTCTTTGCCGTGCCGGGTTCAATCCATAACCCGCTGGCACGCGGCTGCCATCGACTCATCCGCGAGGGCGCCAAGCTGGTGGAAACAGCCGCCGACGTCATTGACGAACTGGCACCGCTGGCCGCGGCCTGTGCTGCAAACAGGGAGGCACCAACACCCGCCGATAATGCCCCCGGCCTGGGTGATGACTATCGACAACTGCTTGAAAATATGGGATTTGATGAGATATCTATTGACCGGCTGGTAGATAACAGTGGATTGACGCCAGCAGAAGTTTCCTCCATGCTGCTGCAACTTGAGATGGGCGGACACGTTGCAGCCAATCATGGTGGTCGCTATATCCGATTGAAATAAAAGGGTTTAATAATGAAAGAAAACGTTTTCGACGTATTGATGTACCTGTTCGAGAACTATTATATGGATGACGACCAGGGAGTCGCGACCGACCGCGACGTGGTCCACCAGGAACTCAGCCAGGCTGGCTTCCCGAGTCGCGAGATCGATCGCGCCTTCCTCTGGATGGAAGGCCTGACCAACGACGACGCGCCACAGGCCACACCCGCTGAACGCTCCATGCGACTGTACTGCCGTGATGAAATGGACCGGATCGATACCGAGTGCCGTGGCTTCCTGCTGTTCCTGGAACAGATGGGCGTGCTGTCGCCCGCGCACCGCGAACGTGCGATCGACCAGGCAATGGCACTGGAAAGCGAGGATTTCGATCTCGACCAGATGAAATGGGTCGTGCTGATGGTGTTGTTCAACCAGCCGGGCGACGAAGAAGCCTACGCCTGGGTCGAAGACCTGGTGTTTGAAAGCGCCCAACGGGGACTGCACTGAACCCGTGTTGTTCAACCTGCCCGCGGCCCGCCGCGCCTGAAAGTACCCTGATCGTATGAGCAAGAACCTCGTAATCGTCGAGTCACCCGCAAAGTGCAAGACCATCAAGAAGTATCTCGGCAAGGGCTTCGAGGTCATGGCCTCCTATGGCCACGTGCGCGACCTGGTACCCAAGGAAGGCGCTGTCGACACCGAGCATGACTTCGCCATGAAGTACCAGCTCATCGAGCGCAATTCAAAACATGTCGACAGCATCGTCAAGGCGATGAAAAAGTCCGATGCACTGTACCTCGCAACTGACCCGGATCGCGAAGGCGAGGCCATCTCCTGGCACCTGTGCGAACTGTTGAAGGAGCGCAAGGCACTCAAGGACAAGGAAGTACACCGCGTGGTGTTCAACGAGATCACCAAGCGCGCCGTCAACGAGGCAATCGAGCATGCCCGCTCCCTGTCGACCGAGCTGATCAATGCACAGCAGGCACGACGCGCACTCGATTACCTGGTCGGCTTCAACCTGTCGCCGTTGTTATGGAAGAAAATTCGCCGCGGACTGTCCGCCGGACGTGTACAGAGCCCGGCGTTGCGCATGATCGTCGAACGCGAAATCGAGATCGAGAATTTCAAGCCGCGCGAATACTGGACACTTGAAAGCCAGCTCGGCAAGGACAAACAGGCATTCACCGCTCGCCTGACACACCTGCATGACGAGAAACTCAAACAATTTTCCATCAACAACGAAAAGTCTGCACACGCTGCCCGTGATGAATTACTGAAGGCCGCCGGTGGCAAACTGGTTGTCGATACAGTCGAGAAGAAAAAGCGCAAGCGCAATCCGGCCGCGCCGTTTACGACGTCCACCCTGCAGCAGGAGGCATCACGCAAACTCGGCTTCACGGCAAGCCGCACCATGCGTGTGGCGCAGCAGCTATATGAAGGTATGGATATCGGCGGCGATACCGTCGGCCTGATTACCTACATGCGTACCGACTCGGTCAACCTCGCCCAGGACGCACTGGAGGAATTACGCACCTTTATACCGGAACGTTACGGCGAGCATGCATTGCCGCCGGAGGCGCGTCTCTACAAGACCAAGGCAAAGAACGCCCAGGAAGCGCATGAGGCCATTCGCCCGACATCGATACGCAATACACCGGATGAAATTAAAAAATATCTCAGTGCGGAACAACTCAAGCTTTACGAACTGATCTGGAAACGCACCATTGCCTGCCAGATGATCCACGCGACCATTAACACGGTCAGCGTCGACTTCACCTGCGGCACCGGCAATATGTTCCGCGCCACCGGCTCGACCGTGGTCGACCCCGGTTTCATGGCGGTTTACCTGGAAGACACGGATGACGCCAAGGCCAGCAGTGACGAGAAACTGCTGCCGCCGCTGGAGAAAGGCGACAGCTGCGAGCTCAGCGATATCTCGGCCGACCAGCATTTTACGGAACCACCGCCACGCTACTCGGAAGCCAGCCTGGTCAAGACACTGGAAGAATACGGCATCGGCCGCCCCTCGACCTATGCAACCATTATCTCCACCCTGCAGGCACGTGAATATGTCACGCTGGAGAAGAAGCGTTTCTACCCGACCGATGTCGGTCGTGTCGTAGCGAAGTTTCTGACGGAGCATTTCACCCAGTATGTCGACTACGACTTCACCGCGAAGCTGGAAGATGAGCTGGATGCCGTCTCGCGCGGCGAGAAAGACTGGGTGCCGCTGCTGCAGGATTTCTGGAAGCCGTTCAAGGAACTGGTGGACGACAAGGAAACCAGCGTCTCCCGCAGCGACGTCACCACCGAGGCGATGGACGAGGAGTGCCCCAAATGCGGCAAGCCGCTGAACCTTCGCCTCGGCCGGCGCGGCCGCTTCGTCGGTTGCAGCGGCTACCCGGAATGTGACTATACCCGCAACGTCGATGACGAAAGAGGCTCCGGCGAACCCGAAGTCGTCGAAGGCCGCAAGTGCCCCGAGTGCAAGTCAGACCTGATCATTCGCAGCGGACGTTACGGTAAATTTATCGGCTGCAGCAGTTATCCCGACTGCAAACACATCGAACCGATCGAGAAACCGGCCGACACCGGTGTTAAATGTCCCGAGTGCAAAAAGGGCAATATCCTCAAGCGCAAATCGCGTCGCGGCAAGATATTCTATTCATGCGAACGCTATCCGGACTGCTCATATGCAATCTGGAACGAGCCACTGGCACAGCCCTGCCCGGACTGCCACTGGCCGATTACATCCATCAAAACCACCAAGCGCTCGGGCACGCAGCGCGTCTGTCCACAACAGGACTGCAAGTTCGTTGAGCCCTGGGATGCACCCCTGCCCAGCGCTGAAGAAGAAAAGGCGGATACTGCCTGACCATGATGAACTGGCATATACGCGAAGCCATCCGCCACGTTGCCGAAGGCGGCGTCATTGCCTACCCGACGGACACTGTATACGGACTGGGATGTAACCCGTTCAACGGCGCTGCCGTATTGCACCTGCTGTCACTCAAGCATCGCTCGGCTGCGCATGGCGTCATTCTTATCGGTAACTCGCTGCAACAGTTCCGGCCGTTTCTGCAGCCGCTGTCGAAAGCCACGGCTCAACGCGTCAATCGCCGCTACAAAACACCTGTCACGTGGGTATTGCCCTGCCTGCCCGATACACCCGCCTGGCTGACCGGCCAGCACGATACACTTGCCATTCGCATAACGGACCACCCGGTGGCCGCGGCTTTGTGTGAACAGTGGGGCGGTCCGCTGGTATCCACCAGTGCAAACATTCACGGCCATCCGCCTGCCACCAGCCCGTTACAGGTGCGCATGATATTCAACAAGCAACTCGATTACATCGTGCACGACCCTGTTGGCGCCACCAATCACCCCAGCACCATTCGTGACGGACTGACCGGCGAGGTCCTGCGACATTGACAGCACGCATCGGGCAGACGGAAATAGAGCTGGTAAAGGATTATCTGCTGAGCCTGCAGGATACGATTTGCGACGCCATCGAAAAAACCGATGGTATTGAAAAATTCCGCGAAGATGAATGGGTGCGCGATGAAGGCGGCGGTGGACGTTCCCGTGTAATTGAAGGGGGCGCGGTTTTCGAAAAAGCCGGCATCAATTTTTCCCATGTCTTCGGCAACAAGCTGCCACCATCCGCAACAGCGGCCCGGCCCGAACTTGCCGGTCGAAATTTCCAGGCGATGGGCGTTTCACTGGTCATTCACCCGGACAATCCATACATACCCACCACGCATGCCAACGTGCGTTTTTTCATTGCCGAGAAAGCGGATGCCGATCCGGTCTGGTGGTTCGGCGGTGGTTTCGACCTGACACCTTATTACGGATTTCGGGAAGACGCCGTGCACTGGCATACACTGGCACGCGAGGCCTGTACACCGTTCGGCGACGACGTCTATGCAAACTATAAAAAATGGTGCGACGATTACTTCTTTATAAAACACCGTAACGAACCACGTGGTATCGGCGGCCTGTTTTTCGATGACCTGAACGACAAGGGTTTCGAGTATGCCTGCTCACTGATGATGAGTATCGGCAATCACTTCCTGCCGGCCTACCTGCCGATCGTCGAACGTCGCCGCAGCACCGAATACGGGCAACGCGAAAAAGAATTCCAGCGCTACCGCCGCGGCCGCTATGTCGAATTCAACCTGGTCTACGACCGTGGCACCCTGTTCGGACTGCAGTCCGGTGGGCGCACCGAGGCCATCCTGATGTCGCTGCCACCCGAGGTTACCTGGCGCTATGACTGGCAACCCGAGGCCGGAACACCCGAAGCAGAACTGTATGACGTGTTTCTGAAGCCGCAGGACTGGCTGGCTAAATAAAACCGCCCTTCGCCAAAGCTTCGTGGCGCAAACAAGCTGGATAGTGCTATTTCCCGCATTTGTTGCGTGATCGGTTGAACCGCTAGTTGAAACCTGAAATTCAGCAACCGTAGGGTGCGCCGTGCGCACCGGGGGATACTTACAGCAGTGACTGGTGCGCACGGCGCACCCTACGATGTTTCTTTAAAGAACGTGAGCTGGTCGATCAGAAACCATGGAACCCGAAATTGCAGGCATTCAGTGACGTAGCCCGGATGCAACGCAGTGGAATCCGGGGAGACACCCCCGGATTACGTTTCACTCCATCCGGGCTACGGTTGTGGAACCTGAGTGCGGGATGCACCTGATTCGGGCCGGAATCTTACATACATTTGTTTAAACCCGAATAAAAAAACCCGCCTTGCGGCGGGTTGGAAAACGCCTTTCGGCGTCGGAGGAGCCTCACAAACAGTGCAATGACAGACTTGGCCTCGGAGAAATATCGGGTCGCATACCGCTGCTTTTCCCAGGCACACTCAGTCATCGTGTGTTGTAAATCTTATCGGCGTGAGGAGGGGGTTCTTGAGGCCGGTTAAGCGCCTGAAAAACGGGAAATATTTTATAACTTATTGTTTATATTGTATTATTTATTTATCCAGCTTGAACAGACACTTGGCGTCGACGCACCCAGGAACTGGCCCCGGCCGCCGTCAAAATACACCAGAAGGCGAACAGGGCACCTGGCAGGGCCGATTCCGGCGCGAAGTGTTTCAGGGCCAGCGCAACACCCAGGCCTGCGTTCTGCATACCGATTTCGATGGCCAGCGTCAGGCGATGATTGGCGTCGAAACCATACAGCCGCGCAAGCCACCAGCCAACGAGATAACCGAGCGCATTGATCGTCACCACCGCCACAACAACCCATGCGCCAACCTCGGCAATGCGCGCCTGGTTTGCCGCCACCGCATAACTGCAGATGATGACGATCGCAATGGCCGCCACGGCCGGCGAGACTTCGCGCGCAAGGCGCAGGTAGCGCCCAAGCTGCCTGCGCAACAGCATCCCCAGCCCAAGCGGCAGCACCACGGTCAGCACAATCGTTTTCATCATTGGCCAGAACGGTATCTCGAGGAATACTCCGCCCAGCAGCTCGACCAGCAACGGCGTCAGAACCGGCGAAAGGAACGTTGCAAGCGTCGTCATCGCAACCGAAAAGGCAACGGCGCCGCCAGCAAGGTAGACCATAACGTTGCTGGCCATCGCACCCGGCGCGCAGGCAACAATAATGAAACCCAGTTTGATCTCCGGCGACAGGGGTACAAGCAGGGCAGCGGTGAAACCGAGCAACGGCATGACAGTAAACTGTGTTAACACGCCGAGGCCGATTCGCCCTGGTTTCCGCAGGGTTTCGCGTAGCTCATCAAAATCCAGCACAACCCCCATGGCAAACATGGTGGCGGCGAAGAACCACAGGAAACTCTCCCTGAATACCATGAACAACGGCGGATGCAGGTAGGCGGCAATCGCACCCAGTAACGTAATGGCTGCCAGCTGGTTGGCAATGGTGCGACACAGCGCGACAACTATTTTCATATGAGTAGTTTCAGTGCAAGGAAATTGAATTCTGAACAGGGCTTAACAGGCCGTACCCAGCGACAGCCCTGGCGGCTGCCTGTCAGCCAACCGTATCCTGATGCAGGCAGACACGCGTAACCGGCCGTCCACTGCATAACTGCTTTATGACGGCAGCCTCTGTCAACAACTCGTCCAGCGCCAGTTCCATCGATGGTTTATCCGACCATGGCAGGTATTCGAGCAACTCATGCTGGCGTACCAGCGCGAAGTAATCAGATGACTCGAGCACAGGCGCGGCCTCCCGGAATCCAGCCGTGAGGTAGGTCATGGCGCCATGGGCTTTTCGACTTGCCAGTCGCTGTCCGCGAACAAGCAGCAACAAGGCGCGTTCATGGCGCCGTGCAGTCAGTGCAGCCAGTGCTGCAAATCCATTATCCGGCCCGCTGCCCAGGCAATCGCGGCAAAGCGTCTCGAGCAGCTGCAGCTGGAAGCTGGCCGCGCCCGCGCACAGCCGTTCCTGCTGCTGCAGTCGCGCACGGGACAGCAGTTGATCGGCAGTTTCCGCGTTCATCGGGTTCCCGTACCAGCCAGACAACGGCGCCGGCGACTCCTCCAGCAGCGCAGCTGCCGCCCATGCGGCGTCTTTTGTCATATCAGCGGCCATAAGGGTCAGCTTACACGCCGTCTCCTGCCGTGGATAGCTGTCGCGGGTGACAGATGGGACTGACCCGGAGACGCTGGCACGGTAAACTGTCAACAACGAGACAGGGAGTAACCACGTGAATCGACAACACCCGGTGCGGGGCCCGTATCCCGCCACACGCATGCGACGCATGCGTTGTAATGATTTTTCCCGCCGCATGATGCGTGAAACGCGCCTCAGTGCCGACGACCTGATCTGGCCGGTATTCATTCTGGAAGGCGACAAGCAGCGCGAGCCGGTCGCATCCATGCCGGGCGTGGAACGCCTCAGCATTGACCTGCTGGTCGCGGCGGCCACCGAAATCCATGCACTCGGTGTACCGGCCGTTGCCCTGTTCCCGGTGACACCGGCTGACAGGAAAACAGAGGATGCCAGCGAGGCCTACAATCCCGAGGGACTGGCGCAACGTGCGGTACGCGCACTGAAAAAGGCCTTGCCTGACCTCGGTGTGATCACCGATGTCGCGCTTGACCCGTTCACCACGCACGGACAGGATGGCCTCATCGACGACAGCGGCTATGTAATGAATGACGAGACCGTCGAGGTACTGGTGAAACAGGCCGTCTCCCATGCCGCTGCCGGTGCCGATATCGTTGCGCCATCCGACATGATGGACGGGCGTATCGGTGCAATCCGCAGCGCGCTGGAGGCAAACGGTTACTCCAACACACGCATTCTTGCCTACGCCGCAAAATATGCATCCAGCTTCTACGGGCCGTTCCGCGATGCGGTCGGCTCCGCGGCCAACCTGGCCGGCGGTGACAAGTACAGTTACCAGATGGACCCGGCAAACAGCGATGAAGCCCTGCACGAAGTCGCACTGGACCTGGAAGAGGGCGCCGACATGGTCATGGTCAAACCGGGCATGCCGTATCTCGACATCGTGCGACGCATAAAAGATACGTTCGGCGCGCCGACCTTCGCTTACCAGGTAAGCGGCGAGTACGCCATGCTGAAAGCGGCTGCCCAGAACGGCTGGCTGGACGAACGCGCGGTGGTACTTGAATCATTGCTGTCCTTCAAGCGCGCCGGTGCGGATGGCATCCTGACTTACTTCGCAAAAGACGTCGCCGGGTGGCTGGCCGAATAAGCTTGCATACGGCACCACAAAGACATACAGCCCTTTCAGGCAGGCACACCCCGTCATCGGGCGCAACGCGCACGAATCGTATAAAGATTGCTTCGCTTTGCTCGCAATGACGCTAACAAATAAAGACAGGCAACCATGACCGACCACTACGCCGTTATGGGCAACCCGATTGCCCACAGCAAATCACCACGCATCCATACGCTGTTTGCCGAACAGACCGGCGCGGCACTGGATTACCGCGCCATACTGGTCGAGATCGATGGCTTTGCACAGGCCGTCTCCGATTTCAGGGCGAACGGCGGCAAGGGCCTGAACGTCACCGTACCGTTCAAGGAGCAAGCATGGGCACTGTCAACCAGCCGCAGCACGCGTGCCGAGCTGGCCGGTGCGGTCAACACCCTGTCACTGGAAGGTGACAAGGCCATTCTCGGCGACAATACCGACGGCGCCGGACTGGTACGCGACCTGTTGCAAAACCATGGCGCCAGACTGGCCGGCCAGCGCATTCTGCTGTTAGGTGCGGGTGGCGCCGCGCGCGGCGTTATCGGACCGCTGCTGGATGAAAAACCTGCATTGCTGGTCATCGCCAACCGGACCGCTGAAAAGGCGGTGGAACTTGCCCGCCTGTTTTGCGAACTGGGTCATACGGAAGGTTGCGGGCTCGATGACGTGGCCGGCCAGCCGTTCGACATAATTATCAATGCCACTGCCGCCAGCCTGTCCGGGACGGTGCCGGCAATTGCTGGCGATACGGTCACGCCCGGGACGCGCTGTTACGACATGATGTACGGCGACCAGCCAACCGCCTTCATGGAGTGGGCGCGCGCGCAGGGTGCAACACAGGTGACCGATGGACTCGGCATGCTGGTGGAGCAGGCCGCGGAGTCGTTTTATATCTGGCGCAAGGTGCGGCCCGATACGGCACCGGTTATTTCTGCACTGCGGAATAATTAACAATTGCAGGAGCGCCTTGCAGGCGCGATTTGAATTCAATCGCGCCTGCAAGGCGCTCCTGCAATTAATTTTAACCACCGGCCATATGCCGGTTCTTCAGCTCGACATAATGTCTGGCCGAATACTCGAGAAAAGCTTTCTCCTCATCGCGCAGTTCACGCGCCTGGCGCACCGGCGAACCGACCCACAGGTAGCCGCCCTGCAAATCCTTGCCCGGCGGCACCAGGCTCCCGGCGCCAACAATTGCACCGCTGCGAACGATTGCGCCGTCCATAACCGTCGCCGCCATGCCGATCAGGCAACCATCCTCGATGGTGCAGCCATGCAGGATGGCCTGGTGTCCTACCGTGATATCGGCACCGATGACCAGCGGGAATCCACCGGGGGCAAATTCGCTGTCGTGACTGACATGCAGGATGGTGCCGTCCTGGATATTGGTGCGCGCACCGATGGAGATGGTATTTACATCGCCGCGCGCCACCACCTTGGGCCACAGTGAAACGTCGGCGGCGATCGTTACCTCACCGATAACGAGTGCCGTTTCGTCGATGTAGGCGGTCGGATCGATCGCGGGTGAACTGTTTTCAAATTTTCTGATAGTCACAATACTTCCCGTGCCTCCGAGCAACCTGCAGGAGCGCCTGGCCGGCGCGAATGTTTTCAGCAGACAGGCTGACCTGGCAAGGCGCGCTTGCGGTCACCCGGTTTCCTCACAACGTTACCGGTTTTCGACATGCGCTGGCAAGTTGGCCGTGCTAAAGTTCGGCCCTGTTTTTATCAACAAGCACAGGATTTCCAAGGTATGTCCAACCCACTGACGCACATGACCGGCCTGCCACAATTCAGCGCCATCAAGCCGGAACATGTAAGACCGGCCATTGAGCAATTGCTCGCCGAAGGCCGCAAACAGGTCGAAGAGCTGCTGGCAAAAAACACCACCTACACCTGGGACAACCTGGTTGCGCCACTGGAAGCCATGGACGACCGCATCAACCGCGCATGGTCACCGGTCAGCCATATGAATTCCGTGGTTAACACGGATGAATTACGCGACGCCTATAACGGATGCCTGCCGCTGCTGAGCGAGTATGGCACCGAGCTTGGGCAACATGAAGGCCTGTATAACGCCTACCGTCAAATTGCCGATGGCGATGAGTACACTCGACTGGACACCGCCCAGAAGAAAATTATCGATAATGCCCTGCGCGATTTTCGCCTGTCCGGCATCGAATTACCGCAGGCCGATCGCGACCGCTACAAGGCGATCATGCAGGAACTGTCAAAACTGTCCTCCAGCTACAGTGACAATGTCCTCGATGCCACCAATGCCTGGCACAGGCAAATCACGGATGAGGCCGGGCTGGCCGGCCTGCCCGACAGCGCACGCTCACTGGCAAAACAGATGGCCGAACAGCGCGACCTTGAAGGTTGGGTATTCACGCTGGATTTCCCGTCATTCAACGCAGTAATGACCTACGCCGATGACCGTGCATTGCGCGAGGAACTGTATACCGCGTACGTTACCCGCGCATCTGACCAGGGCCCACACGCCGGCCAGTGGGACAATGCCGGCAACATGGAAAGCATCGTGGCCTTACGTCACGAGGCCGCCCGCTTGCTGGGTTTCGACAATTACGCCGAACGCTCACTGGCAACCAAGATGGCGGAGTCTACCGGGCAGGTCATGCAATTCCTGGAAGACCTGGCGGCGCGTTCGCGCCCGGCCGCGCTGCAGGAACTCGACGATGTACGCGCCTTTGCCGCTGACACGCATGGCGAGAGTGACCTGCAGGCATGGGACATCGGTTACTACTCCGAGAAACTGCGCGCCGATCGTTACGCCATCTCGCAGGAAGAACTCAAGCCCTACTTCCCCGAGCCACGCGTTGTCAGTGGACTGTTCTCGATCGTCGAACGGCTCTATGGCCTGAAAATCGAGCCGGTCGATGGCGTCGACACCTGGCACAAGGATGTACGCTTTTACCGGATAGCAGATAATGCGGGCGCCATCCGGGGCGAGTTTTACCTTGACCTGTATGCCCGCCGGCACAAACGCGGTGGCGCCTGGATGGATGAATGCATCTGCCGGCGCCGCACAGACAAGGGCATCCAGATACCGGTTGCCTACCTGACCTGCAATTTCTCACCGCCTGTTGGCGATGAACCGGCGATGTTCACTCATGACGAGGTGATCACGCTGTTCCATGAATTCGGTCATGGCCTGCAGCACATGCTGACGCAAATAAATTATGCCGGCGTATCCGGCATCAGCGGTGTCGCATGGGACGCAGTGGAATTGCCCAGCCAGTTCATGGAAAACTGGTGCTGGGAACGCGAGGCGCTTGACCTGATTTCCGGTCATTACAAGAGCGGCGAACAGATTCCGGATGAGCTGTACGAACGCATGCAAAAGGCGAAGAATTTCCAGTCGGCCATGCAGATGGTGCGCCAGCTGGAATTCGCGCTGTTTGATTTCCGCATGCACCGCGACTTCGACCCGGACAGGGGCGCACGCATCCACGACACACTCAACGAGGTCCGTGCGCAGGTCTCGGTTATACAGCCACCCGAATTCAATCGCTTCGAGAACGGCTTTACACATATCTTCGGCGGCGGCTACGCGGCCGGCTATTACAGTTACAAGTGGGCCGAGGTACTGTCAGCCGATGCGTTTTCCGCCTTCGAGGAAACCGGCATCTTCAATCGCGAAACCGGTAACCGTTTCCTGCACAGCATTCTCGAACAGGGCGGCTCACGCGAACCAATGGAACTGTTCGTCGAATTCCGTGGTCGCGAACCGACTATCGATGCACTGCTCAGACATTCCGGACTGGCGGCGTAGGTAGTTGGCCACAGAGCACACAGAGGACTCAGAGAATATGAAATAATATGACCTTAAATAAGGAGGCCATGGATGGCAGACATACTTACCAGGGAAATAATAGGTGCGGCAATTGAAGTTCACCGACACCTTGGACCAGGACTACTCGAGTCAATCTACGAAGCTGCACTTTGCCATGAATTTAAATTGCGCTCGATAAAATATGAAAAACAGAAACACATCGACATTATTTACAAGCGCGCCAGGATCAAGGGACAACGGCTCGACCTTGTTATCGAAAACAGCGTTATCCTTGAATTAAAGGCGGCAACCCGGATAACACCGTTATTCATCGCACAAACCCTGTCTTACCTGAAAGCCGCAAATCTTGGAACAGCATTAATAATCAATTTCAACGCAAGAATACTTACAGAAGGAATCAAGCGTGTGTCGTTATAATATTAATTACTTCTCTGTGTTCTCCGTGCTCTCTGTGGCAATAATTTAACCATGAAAATAGCAACCTGGAACGTCAACTCCCTCAAGGTCCGGCTGCCGCATGTGCTTGACTGGCTGTCCGCTGCCGAACCGGATGTCCTGTGTTTGCAGGAGACCAAGCTGACTGACGAGAATTTTCCGCGCGAAGATATCGAGGCGGCCGGTTATCATGTCGTGTTCTCCGGCCAGAAGACCTACAACGGTGTCGCGGTTATCAGCAGGCATCCAGCTACCGACATCGAAACCGACGTGCCTGACCTTGATGATCCGCAACGCCGTATTTTATGCACCACGATCGATGGCGTCCGCATCCTGAACCTTTACGTGGTGAACGGCCAGGAAGTCGGCAGCGAAAAATATGCGCACAAACTGTTCTGGCTCGAAAAAATCACCGACTATATACACGGGCAGGTTAAAGAACATGAACGCTTCGTTACCGTCGGCGACTTCAATATCGCACCGGACGATCGTGACGTGTATGACCCACAGGCCTGGCATGAACGCATCCTGTGCAGCACGCCGGAACGCAATGCATTACAGGCAATCATCGAGCTGGGCCTCAGCGATGTTTTCCGCCAGTTCGACCAGGAAGATGAAAGTTATAGCTGGTGGGACTACCGGGCTGCCGGTTTCCGGCGCAACCGTGGGCTGCGTATCGACCTGATCCTGGCCAGCCGGGCACTGGCGGAAAACTGTACGGCCTGTTACATCGACAAGGAGCCACGCCGCCTGGAACGCCCGTCCGATCACGCGCCGGTCGTGGCTGAGTTCACTATCTAGTGAACTTCTGATTAAAACGTCATTGCGAGGAACGAAGTGACGCGGCAATCTTTAAGCCATTGATTCTGATTTGCCAGATTGCCACGCTACGCTCTCAATAACGGATTAATCAGAGGTTCTCTGGAAAACAGGCGGCCAACCCGGTAGCCAGGTCAGGGTATTGCAGGGTGATGCCCAGCGCCTGCAACATCTTGTCGTTGCTGATCCGGCGCGAGTCGGCCAGGAATGACAGCATGCCGCTGGACAGGACCCGGTCGGCTTCGGCGCGCGTCACTACCGGTGGCCGTGGCAGGCCGGCGGCATCCGCTACCCGGAAGAAATAGTCAGTCATATTACCGGGGTGACCATCACTGACATTGAACACGGTATTGGTGGCTGCCGACTGCATGGCGGCCACGCAGATTGCGGCCAGGTCGTCGCCGTGGATACGGTTGGTATAGGGCGCGTCCGCTTCACGTAATACCGGCAGACCCTTCTCAAGCCGCGCCAATGGCAGCTTGCCGGGCCCATAAATACCGGGCACACGCAGCACCGTCCACTGCACACCGTGCTGTTCACACCAGGCAACCAGGCGACGTTCCGCATCCAGGCGACGTCTCCCGCGGCCGGTGGTCGGCACGGTTGCCTGCGCCTCTGTTATCCACGCGCCCTTGCAATCACCGTAGACTGCACTGGTACTGATGTACACGAATCGCCGCAAACCGCGCGCATCCAGCACGCCGAGAAAGTTTTCCATGCGTGTATCGATATCGCCATCGCGCGGTGGTGGCGCGAAATAGAAAATCCCGTCGAAGCCGTTGAACGGTGAAGCGGATATCCCTGCATCGAGATCTGCCTGTATTACACTGAAAGCCGATTTTTCCAGCTCTGCAGCACTCGCCTCACTGCGCACACAGCCGGTCACCCGGTAATTATCAGCGCGCAACAATCGCGCCACGC
>Ga0224496_10001194_pt1 | contig 16459 bp, 13 predicted proteins | sample SF_Jul11_sed_USG_2_FD_168127 | JGI IMG/M metagenome (GOLD analysis project Ga0224496, IMG submission 168127) | Sediment microbial communities from San Francisco Bay, California, United States - SF_Jul11_sed_USGS_8_1 | ecosystem: Environmental > Aquatic > Marine > Sediment | place: USA...
GCCAACTCGTGCATTCAAGGATATGGCTTTACAGCCTTTTGGCATTGTCCTGTCATCACTTGCGCAAAAACGTAACGAGAATTATCTGATTCTTGCCGCCACGTCCGGAGATACAGGTCCAGCAGCACTGGAAACATTTAAAAACCGGGCCAATGTACAGGTAGCCTGCCTTTATCCCGATGGAGGCACTTCAGATGTACAGCGCTTACAGATGGTCACCGAAGATGCTCCCAATCTAAAAGTTATCGGTATTAAAGGCGATTTCGATGATGCCCAAAGTGCACTCAAACGCCTGCTGGGCTCAGATACATTCAAAGCCAAATTACAGGAAAAAAAGATTTATTTATCTGCTGCCAACTCAGTCAACTTTGGCCGTATTATTTTTCAAACGATTTATCATATCCATTCCTATCTGGAACTGGTACGCCAGCAAGCCATCACGATGGGTGAAAAAATTTATCTGGATGTACCCAGTGGAAACTTTGGAAATGCATTAGGTGGTTATTACGCCATGCAGATGGGTTTACCCGTGGAAAAAATATTAATTGCCTCGAACAAGAATAATATTTTGACTCAGGTGATTAGAACAGGCGCTTATGATTTACGTAGCCAGACGGTTATACCTACAACCTCACCCGCCATGGATATTTTAAAATCATCTAATATTGAACGTATTTTATTTGATTTATTTGGCGCTGAGCGAACAAAACAGCTCATGACTCAACTGGACAATGAAAAACACTACCAGTTGACAAAAGAAGAACTAACCAGACTACAGGCCATTTTTTCAGCTGACTATTGCGAAGATGATGAAGGTAAAGCTTATATAAAAGCCGCCTTTACAAAAGGCTATTTAATGGACCCTCATACCGCCACCTGCTTGAAAGCGTACAACACCTGTAGAGACAAAGATCTGAAGACAATCGCCTACTCAACAGCAGAATGGACAAAATTCTCTCCCGTAATAGCCAATGCATTAACCGGTGAAGTCGATGCCCATGACATTAATGCACTGGAATCAATAGCAAAAGAAGCTGGTATAGAGATCCCTGCAATTATTAAAGACTTATTTGATAAACCTGTCACACAAGATACTGTGATAGATAAAGAAAATATCGAAACAGAAATTCTAAATTTTCTTTAGCCATAATCATCTTGTTACAATAATAAAGGCGGAATTACCGCCTTTATTATTTGTGCTCAACAAGCCTGCTTGAAATTTCCCCATCATTTTTCCATTGCAGAAGAAATTTTATTATTTAATCATTTGCTTTCGTTCAGCCTGCTGTTTTATTAACACTATCTAAATAAACCTGCAAATCTTCTGATCCCCCGATATGCTGCCCATTAATAAATACCTGTGGCACTGTTTGCTTGCCTGTTATAGCGCGCACAGATTTTAATGTAGCGTCATGACCCACACTGATTTCTTCATAATTCAAATTATGCTGTTGCAACATCTTTTTTGCTTTTGCACAAAATGAACAACCCGGTTTGGTAATAATACTAACAGCTGCTGGCAACACTGCATCGCTATTAATATAATTAAGCATAGTATCTGCATCGGATACTTCAAAAGGGTCACCCGGCAGCTCTGGTTCAATAAACATTTTCTCTACCACGCCATCTTTAACCAGCATGGAATAACGCCATGATCGCATACCAAACCCTAAATCAGATTTATCAACCAGCATGCCCATGCCCTGTGTAAACGCGCCATTACCATCAGGCAATAATCTGATATTTTCTGCTTCCTGATCCTGTTTCCAGGCATCCATTACAAAAGCATCATTGACTGCTAAACAAACAATGTCATCAACGCCATTGTTTCTAAATGTTGTGGCCAGCTCATTAAAGCGCGGTAAATGGGTAGATGAACAGGTGGGTGTGAATGCGCCTGGCAAGGAAAACACTACGACAGTTTTTCCCTTGAAGACTTCATCAGTTGTAACCTCAACAAATTGATCATTCTGGCGGGTTTTAAAAACAACGGAGGGTACGGGGTAACCTTCTCTATTCTCTAACATGACTTAACTCCTGATTCCTTAAAAAGGTATATTCTGTAAACGAGAACGATTATGCTGAAACTAAACTCATTGATAAAATCGTTTATTACTATTATATTTATCGTTAATATCTATTAATCGGCTGCTTATATGAACCTGAGAGAACTGGAATACCTTGTAGCCATAGATGAAGAACGCCACTTCAACCGGGCTGCAGAACGTTGTTTTGTTAGCCAGCCCACGCTAAGCGGCCAGCTTAAAAAACTCGAAGACGAACTGAATATATTACTGGTGGAACGCAATACCCGTCAGGTGGTAATGACAGAAGCCGGCAGCGCTATTGCAGAACGTGCGCGCAGCGTGCTGGTAGAGATAAAAAACATCCGCGAAACCGCCGCTGCCTTCCATGACCCCATGACAGGTGATTTGAAGATTGGACTGATTCCCACCATCGCGCCCTACTTATTACCTCATATCATGCCGGAATTAAAGCACCAACATCCAAAATTGAATCTCTGGTTACATGAATACCAGACCCACGTACTACTACAGAAGCTAAAACGCGCGGAGTTAGATTTACTCATCCTGGCATTACCCGTAGAATCAGATGAATTCAGCGAACTTCATTTATTTAATGAACCTTTTCAGTTAGCAGTGCCCGAGAATGACCCCCTGGCAAAACATTCATCTATCACAATTAATGACATCAACCAGCGCGAGCTGATACTCCTGGAAGAAGGTCATTGTTTACGTGGACAGACACTGGACGTTTGTTTCAAGGCTGGTGCCAGAGAGAATAAGGGGTTTCATGCCTCCAGTCTGGAAACATTACGGCATATGGTCAGAGAAGGAATGGGCATTACACTCATACCCGAACTGGCTACTCAAAAATCCAATCAATTGAGACAAAACATTCGTTATTTGCCTTTTGAAAATAATCGACCCAGCCGACAGGTTGGCATGTTATTTCGCAAAAACAGCTATCGTAAACAGACCTATATCAACTTGAACAGGACCATCATACAGGCTCTGCAACCGTTACTTAACAATAATCAGCTAATAACATAAGAAAATACCCATTTTCAGTACTGATTATAACTTCTCGAGACACTACCAGAACGGTAACTTTTATTTTTAAACTGGAAAATTGGAGGTAATCTAAAAGTCAGGTACTATACTTAAACCAATTCTCTAAAGCTTAAACTGGGTTCTACTCACAATATGAATGAAACCGAGCAGCTGATAATCCCATCAACCATTGAAAAGGCATTAAACTCCTGCAAAGCATTGCCTAGCTTGCCATCTGTAGTGGTCAAAATTATTGATGCCAGTAAAAATCCGGATATAGGCATTGCAGAAGTTTCCGATATTATTCGACTTGACCCTGCGCTTTCAGCCAAGGTATTAAAAATTGCAAATTCTCCTATGTATTCCATTCGACGTGAAATACACAACTTACGTGAAGCATTATCACTGCTTGGACTAAATGCAACATTAACCATCGCCCTGAGTTTCTCACTATATAGAACACTGAATGACAAGAGTGGAATTGAATACGATAATTACTGGAAGCGTTCAATTCTATCTGCCATCATTGCCAGGCAAATTGGACTAAAACGGGGTCTGCCAAACCTGGAAGATCTATTCCTTGCTGGTCTGTTACAGGATATAGGTATTCTAGCTATCGACTGTGCAGCTAATGAATTACATATTGAATACAGACAACCCCTGGTCGATCATAAAGACCGTGTTAACTTCGAACTAAAGTCACTGGGCATTGATCATTCTAATATTGGTGCATGGTTACTAAAATCCTGGAATTTACCTGAAAAATTACACAAAGCTGTTTTACGTAGTCATTCAACAGTCAATAATAACAATGCCCCCCAACAGGAAATTGACTTTTTCCATTGCATATATATATCAGGTGATCTGGCCGATATCTGGTTAAGTAATAGTTCAGATGAGATTCTGGAACAAAAACTGAAAGACGCACAATCGCTTCTCGGTTACGACAAACTTGAATTTAGCGAATTCATTAATGATATAAATGATTTTCTTCCCGAAACATCAAACCTGTTTGATATTAAGCTTGTTGATGACAACATCAGAGAAAGAATTCTTGCTGAAGCACGAACATTATTAATGGAAAGAAATCTACATTACATAAAACAATTTGAAGCATACCAAAACCAGATTGATTCAATGACTGAAAAAAGCAGAGACATGGAAGAAGCTGCACGTTATGATCACTTAACCAATGTTTTCAACAGAAAACATGTTGACGAATTATTGTCGGAAGAATATCTGTTTTCAAATAATAATCATGAGCCTTTATCAATTGCATACATTGATCTTGATAATTTCAAGACAATAAATGATACATTTGGCCACCTTGCTGGCGATGAAATCCTTAAAGATATCGCAAAATTCATTTCTGAAAACATTCGAGAAGCTGATGTTCTCGCCCGTTATGGCGGCGATGAATTCATTATAGTATTACCAGGCTCAAATACAGAAATTGCAAAATCAACACTCACTCGGTTAATTAACCAGTTAAATAAAAGATCAGGCATCAGTATACATAACAACAACATTCAGACTACTGTATCTATCGGCCTGGCAACACACATGGATGGACAAAAACACGAAACTTTAGAAAGCCTTCTAAACGCTGCAGACAAAGCTCTTTACAAAGCCAAAAGAGCTGGTAGAAATACATTAATGTGTGATATTTAAAGAAAATATCAACTATTATAATTTTATAGTTTCACCCGATGATGGAATATTCGCATACCACTGATAATTCTCGATACAACATTTTTGCAAAGATAACATTTTGTCCAGCTCACCATGGACAAGATATAAACGTGTTTTTTTATTTTCAAAATGACTTATCCAGTCGAGCAACTGGTTCTGTCCTGCATGCGCAGAAAAGCCACCAAGGGTATGTATTTTTGCATTGACTACAAATTCCATCCCCATAAATTTAACTTTACTGGCACCATCCACTAATGCCCGGCCCAATGTACCTCGCGCCTGGAATCCAACAAACATAATATGACTTTTTCTATGCCATAAATTATGTTTCAAATGATGTCGTATGCGCCCCCCAGTACACATGCCACTGCCTGCAATAATGACCGCTCCACTAGCAATAGTGTTTAAAGCCATAGATTCTTCAGTGCTACGCGTATAGGTAAGTATAGGCAACCAGTTTTGCCAACCCTCATTTATTTTTTTTGTAAATTCGGGGTTCTCATGATTATAAAGCTGCGTATGTTTCAAATAAACTTCACTGACACTGGTCGCCATAGGACTATCAAGATAAACTTTTTTCTGTCCAAGCACACCATCATTATAAAACTGACCCAGATGATAAAGAAGATCCTGGGTACGACCAACAGCGAATGATGGTATAAAAACATTACCCCCATCATCCATCGCTTCATTTAATGCTTCTCTAAATTCATCTATAGTTTCAGATGCAAGCCTGTGATTTCGATCACCATAAGTGGATTCCATCAATAATACATCAGCTTCTTCAATAATTGCCGGGTCACGCAATAAGGGTGAGCAGCTATTGCCAAGATCACCTGAAAACACCAGTTTCCTGGTTTGACCATTTTCTTTTATCCATAACTCAACAATAGCCGAACCAATAATATGCCCGGCATCACGAAAACATAAATTAATAGACTGTGTAATATCCGCTATCTGTTCATATTCAAGAGTAATTAATTGCTCGAGCACCTGCTCAACATCTTCAATATCATAAATTGGATCAATAGCTTTCTTCCCACTGCGCATACGTCGTTTGTTTTCCCACTCAACATCTTTTTGTTGCAGGAATGCAGCATCTTTTAACATGATCTCCAATAGATCATACGTGGGTGTGGTCACAAAAATTGGTCCACGATACCCTTCACGCACTAACCCTGGTAACAAACCAGAATGATCAAGATGCGCATGGGAAAGAATGACATAATCTATCTCATGGGGATTAAACTGAAATAATTTTTTTACCTTTTTCTCTGGCTTCAACTCCCCCTGAATCATTCCACATTCAAGCAGAATTTTAACCTCATCTGTTTCAATGAGATAGCAGGAACCTGTTACCTGTTGTATTGCGCCAAGGAAACGTAGACTGGCCATAGCATAACCCTTTAGAGTAACGACATTTAGCACTTCTATGAGGAATTTATAAGCCAAAAATCAGCAAGTTTCATTGCTCTTAAACAAGAAAAGGCCCACTAGGGGCCTTTTACTAAAACCGATTTAATGCAGAACAAGATTATCCAAGATGCTCCATACGAATCCTGGTGACCTGCCCTTTGATTACATCCAGACTTTCAATCTGCTTGATAGCCGCATTCATGTTTTTCTCAACAACCACAGAAGTTAATAAGATCAAAGGAACACATGTTTGATTTTCCTGTGGCTCCTTCTGAATAACCGCTTCAATACTAATCTCCTGGTCTGCAAAAATACGGGTAATATCGGCAAGTACGCCGGGGCGATCATCTGCCAGCATACGCAGGTAATAGGCGGTTTCAAATTCATCGTGATCAAGAACAGGTATATCGGAAATGGATTCTGGCTGAAAACCTAAAAGTGCAACACGGCTTTGCTTATCAGTATCCATAGCACGTGCCACATCAACAAGGTCCGCAACGACAGCTGAAGCTGTTGGTTCCGCTCCGGCACCTGCACCATAATATAATGTTGGCCCAACTGCATCGGCTTTTACCAGAACCGCATTCATTACACCATTAACATTAGCGATTAAACGTTTCTCCGGAATTAATGTTGGATGTACTCGCATTTCAATTCCTTTAGCAGTTTTACGAGCGATACCTAAATGCTTAATTCGATAACCCAGCTCTTCAGCATAAGTAACATCTTCCTGTGTAATTTTGCTAATACCTTCGGTGAAAGTTTTCTCAAATTGTAAATCAATACCAAAAGCCAGCGATGCTAGAATAGTTAATTTATGTGCTGCATCAATTCCTTCAACATCAAACGTAGGATCAGCTTCTGCATAACCCAGTTCCTGTGCTTCTTTTAATACATCAGAAAAATCACGGCTCTTTTCTTTCATTTCAGTTAGAATAAAATTACCGGTGCCGTTAATAATGCCGGCAATCCATTCAATTCTATTCGCTGCCAGACCTTCACGTACAGCTTTTATAATAGGTATGCCGCCAGCAACTGCCGCTTCATAAGCAACAATAACACCCTGTTTATTAGCGGCCTTGAAAATCTCATTACCATGCAATGCAATTAAAGCCTTGTTGGCAGTAACAACATGCTTACCATTTTCAATAGCCTTCAAAACCAGTTCACGCGCTATTGTATAACCGCCAATCAATTCAACAACAATATCAACTTCGGGATTATTAACAACTTCAAATCCATCTTCCGTCAGTTTGCATTTTGCAGGATCAAGAATAGTTTGTTGACCTATACCATGGGCTGCAGCATGTACAACTTCCAGGGAGCAACCTATTCTGCGCGAAATTTCATCACGATTTCTTAATAAAACAGTTGCAGTTCCACCACCAACAGTACCCAGACCCAATAGCCCAATCTTGACCGACTTCATTCTTTTGTTTCTCCACTACTTATAATTATCAACCTCATTGGGTCAATAAAATTAATGTCTAAATTTATTTAAGCATTAGCTTGATTGAACGGATCGCCTGGCGAGTTCGATGCTCATTCTCAATCAAACTGAAACGAACATAATCATCACCATAATCACCAAAACCGATTCCAGGTGATACGGCTACTTTCGCATCAATGAGTAATTTTTTAGAAAACTCCAGCGAACCCATCGCTCTGAATTGTTCCGGAATTTTCGCCCAAACAAACATGGTTGCTTTGGGGGGATCAACTGGCCAGCCAGCTTCGTTGAGCCCCTTACATAAAACATCTCTACGCTTACGGTAAGTCTCACAAATTTCCGCTACACAATCCTGTGGCCCATCCAGCGCAGCAATGGCCGCCACCTGAATAGGCGTAAACATGCCATAATCCAGATATGACTTCATTCTGGCAAGGGCAGCGACAAGCGTTTTATTACCACACATGAATCCAACGCGCCAACCGGGCATATTATAGGTCTTTGATAAAGAATAAAACTCTACCGCCACATCTTTTGCCCCTTTTACCTGCAATATTGACGGTGCTTTATAACCATCAAAGGCAATTTGGGCATAGGCCAGGTCATGTACGACCCAGATTTCATGTTCACGGGCAATTTCGATGACTTTCTCAAAGAAATCCAGCTCCACACATTGAGCTGTTGGATTACCCGGAAAATTAAGCACCAGCATTTTAGGTTTAGGCCATGAATCCTTAATGGCTTTTTCCATTTCCTCAAAAAAATCAACTTCCGGCGTCATTGGCACATGGCGAATATCAGCACCAGCAATGACAAAACCATATGGATGAATTGGATATGCGGGATTTGGCACCAGCACTGCATCACCCGGCCCCATCGTTGCCAGAGCCAGATGTGCCAGGCCTTCCTTTGAACCAATGGTGACTATGGCTTCTGTTTCAGGGTCTATTTCCACCTGAAAGTTACGTGCGTACCAGTCTGCTATGGCTTTTCTTAATCGTGGTATACCCCGTGACATTGAATAACGATGGGTATCTCCCCGCTGTGCAGCCTCAACTAATTTATCCACAATGTGTTGCGGTGTTGGTTGATCCGGGTTACCCATACCAAAATCAATGATATCTTCACCACGGGATCTGGCCTGGGCTTTTAATTCATTGACGATATTAAAAACATAGGGTGGTAGACGTTTAATTCTAAGAAATTCTTCTTGCAAGACTGGTATTCCTGAATAACAAAAACTAAACTGGCAAACTACTGTTGATTGTCATGGCTGTCAATATCCATGATTTAAGTTTGTTATTGTTTACGCTCACGACTTAAATAACAGACATCGGCACTGATAATAAAAGAATTTTTACCTGACCAAAATAGTTATGACGTCATGAAATTAAGTGAAGACTTTAATGCGGGTACACAGGTCATTAATGGCTATGATGAAACCAGTATTACAATTAATGAACACACCTTCACTCACAGTTTACTGGTGAGTAATTATCGGCTAATCACTGACTGGCCGGTAAAAGAAATGAGTGATTTTTGCAATCAGTCATTACAGCCCATTTTTGAACTTCAACCAGAAGTTATCATTATTGGAACTGGCAGAAATATACAGTTCCCCAGACCCGAGCATTATTCATCTGCCATCAACAAAGGCATAGGCATAGAGTTTATGGATACAGGAGCGGCCTGTCGCACCTATAACATTTTACTTTCAGAAAACAGAAAGGTGGTAGCAGGTATTATTCTTGGCTAAAAAAAAGGCAGAACATTTGTTCTGCCTTTTTTCAGGTACCGGTTCTAGCTTAATCTCTTAACAGAAACTCTTCAGAAAAACCCTGACTCTCAAGAATTTTACGCATATGACGTAAAGCATCCATTTGAATCTGGCGAACACGTTCACGTGTAACACCTAATTCACGGCCTACTTCTTCAAGTGTTGTACGTTCATGACCATGCAGACCAAAACGACGTACCACAACCTGACGTTGTTTTTCTTCAAGCTGACCTAACCAGATTTCCAGATTTGCCATCACATCTTCGTGCTGCAGAATTGCAGATGGTTCAGGATTGCTTTCATCCGCAATGATTTCAAGCAACGGACGATCATTCTCTATGCCCACTGGAATATCAACAGAGGTTACCCTGTCTCTTAAACCCAGCATTTTCTCGACATTCTCAACAGGTTTATCAACCAGAGACGCTATATCTTCGGGAGATGGCTCATGTTCCATGGTTTGTTCAAGTTTACGTGCTGCTCGCAAATAAACATTGAGTTCCTTGATAACATGAATAGGTAAACGAATAGTACGTGTCTGATTCATCAAAGCACGTTCAACAGTTTGACGAATCCACCAGGTTGCGTAGGTAGAAAAACGGAAACCTTTTTCAGGATCAAATTTTTCTACAGCACGGATCAGACCCAGATTACCTTCTTCAATCAGATCAAGCAGTGCCAGCCCACGATTCATATAACGACGTGAAATTTTTACGACAAGTCGTAAATTACATTCAATCATTTTTTTACGGGCTGATTCAACGCCTTTACGAGACAGGCGTGAATAATAAACTTCTTCTTCAGCTGTTAACAAAGGTGATGATTCGATTTCACGAAGATATAAACGTGTTGCATCAAGTTCTTTACGACTTACATTTTCAGCCGTATATTTATTTTCTTTAGTATCTTCCTTGATTTCATCAACGATATCGTCTTGATCATCGTCAATGTCGTCGAGTTCTTTATCTTCCATCATGTCATCAAGGAGCATTTCCTCGTCTAATGAATTTTCCAGATCATTATCTACGACAGCTTTTTTTGTTTTAGCTTTTACTGCGGTAACTTTTTTAGTATTTGATTTTACCGCTTTAATTTTGCTAGTACTTTTTTTAGTAGTCGATTTTATTGTTGTTTTTTTTGTTTTACAGACTGCACTCATGATGATCCTCCCCACGTGATCACATGTTAATTAAAGTAATAGTAGCCTTAGCTATATTTCGTTTAAGCGTCTCCTCTCTTCTTTCGACATTTAGTTGTAATCATTTAGTAAAACCTGAATATTTGCCTTTGGCGTTTGAGATTCTGTATAACTCTCTTAAAATCACAGGTTTAGAGTTTCTTTTTAAGCTAATTTTTAATAAATTACAAGCAAAATATACTAAAAAGATTAAATTTTAGGCAAATATTCCATCGGATTAACCGGTTTTCCATTTTTCCTGATTTCAAAATGCAATTGTGAACGCCCATTATCAACACTGCCCATATGAGCTATTGCCTGACCTTTTACCACTGATTCACCTTCTTTCACCAGCAATTTACGATTATAAGCATAGGCACTCAGGTAGGAGTTACTATGTTTGATAATGATAAGATTTCCATAACTTATCAGGCCATTACCGCTATAAACCACTTTTCCTGCAGCTGAGGCTCTGATGTCCTGCCCGCGATTACCCGCAATCACTATGCCTTTACGGCCTGTATCATTATATTTAAAGGTACTTAAGATTTTCCCTTTTACCGGCCAGGCCCATGAATTCACCTTTGCAGGCAGTATTATTTCTGTTTTTATAGGCGCAGATTCCTCATTTTTTATAATTTCTTTCTGTTCTTTTATGATTGTATCAGGCGGTGTATTCAGCGTTATGGCTGAAATAGCCGGTGGCGTCAGCTTTATTAACTGATTTGGATAGAGATGATAGGGAGATTTCAAGGCATTCCAGCGAGCCAGCTGCTTAACAGTAAACCCTTCGCTGCGCGCTATTGAATACAGTGTATCCCCTTTTTGCACAATAACGGTTTCCGCACCAGTAACAGGTTCAACCGGATATTTATCCACAGCAGGTACGATTTCAGGAGCGGACGACAGCATCGGCAGTTCTTTATCATCATTCACATCACTGCCAACAGTACCCGCCGTATTAACTGGCTGCATAGCCAGTCGTTGTCCTGGATAAATGGCATAGGGTGGCTTGATATCATTCCATTCTGCCAGTTCACGAAAGTCTTTCTCATAACGCCAGGCTATAGAATACAGGGTATCTCCACGCTTAACCGTATAGGCCTGTGGATCCCAATCTGGGCGCGCCATATCGCTACAGGCCTGTAACAACATCGCCAATAGTAGAAAAATTACCTTAAAAATAATTGATTTACGAGTTTTGATGCAATACATAGGCAATAACAGCAATAATGACAGTCAACCAACCTAACCATTCAATATAACGTCTGACCGTTGGCTCCATCTTTGGACCTGCCCACGCCATGGTCATTCCAATAAGATAAAAATGCGCACTTCGGCCAATAATAGCGGCTAGAACAAACCAGCCAAATGGCATCGACAAAGCGCCTGCCGAAACTGTAAACAGTTTAAAAGGAATAGGCGAAAAGCCGGCGATGACCACAGCCCAGATACCATAAAGCTCAAACCAGTCCTGAGCTGTCTGATACTTATCACCCCAGCCAATATCCATAATCCAGGGCTCAATGGCGGAGATCGCCACATAACCCAGCAAGTATCCGATCATTCCCCCCAGGACGGACATGACTGTGGCCACTGTCGAAAAGCGCAATGCTTTCTGTGGTTTGGCTAACACCATGGGAATTAACATCAACGCGGTCGGGACTGGAAAAAAAATCGCTTCAAAAATACTGACACCAATCAAATAACGTTCCGCATGACGATGTGCCGCCCATTGCATACAACGATCATAAATACCCGCAAAAATCATTGTCGCACCGCCCCATTTAACAGCGGCACAAAATGCACACCATCCAGTTCTTCTTCAACATAGCCATCAACATGACGGGTAATTTGCAGGAGGCGTTGACCACCGGATTGACTGCCCACAGGAATAATCATAATACCGCCTACAGCCAGTTGTTCCATTAGCGCCTCAGGCACTCGCTCCGGTGCCGCAGTCACAATAATTGCCGGATACGGACCATTCTGAGGCCAGCCCCACGAACCATCTGTATGCTTTAAAGCAATGTTATTAAAATTAAGCTTATGAAACAGTTCCCTGGCCTGAATCTGCAACGCCACAATGCGCTCAACAGAATACACTTGCGGCACCAGGCGGGACAGAACAGCGGCCTGAAAGCCTGATCCGGTACCGACTTCAAGCACCTTATCCGGAGTCCCACGACTTAACAGTATCTCGGTCATCCTGGCCACAATAAAAGGCTGCGAAATTGTCTGTCCATGCCCTATGGGCAAGGCATCATCTTCATAAGCTCGTTGCGCCAGAGCCTCATCAACAAACAAATGCCTGGGCATACTACGCATGACGCCAAGCACTTTTTCATTTTCTATGCCTTTATCTCTCAGACGCTGGACCAGACGATCGCGTGTCCGCTGGGAGGTCATACCAATACCCTGGATATGGGATTCAGTAAATTTCAACACTCTTAGTTAACTTCTTCTAACCATGATTTAAGATTTTGCAGGCTATCATACCGTGTTAAATCAATCTGCAAAGGGGTAATGGAAATAAAACCGTTTCGGGTGGCATGAAAATCCGTGCCGTCTCCCGCATCCTGCTCGACTCCGGGTGGACCCACCCAGTAAACCGGCTCACCCCGGGGATCCGTTTGCCTGATAACACCTTCAGATTTATGACGATTACCCAGACGTGTGGCCTTAAACCCTTTGACTTCATTCCAGGGGATATCAGGTACGTTCACATTAAGAATAGAATCTTCAGGCAAAGGTGATACCACCAGTCTGGCGAGAATTCTTTCTACTGCAATACAGGCCGTTTCATAATGTTCTGGCTCATAGGAGCACATCGAAACAGCAATGGCGGGAAAACCCAGAAAACGACCTTCTGTTGCAGCCGCGACGGTACCGGAATAAAGCACATCATCCCCCATATTAGGCCCCGCATTAGGGCCAGAAATCACAATATCCGGCTCTTTATCCAGCAACCCGGTAATCGCCAGATGTACGCAGTCCGTTGGGGTTCCATCAACTTTAATAAAACCATTTTCAGCAGCCAGTGCACGAATGGGACGATGAAGCGTCAGCGAATTACTCGCCGCACTACGATTACGGTCAGGCGCGACAACGGTGACATGCCCCTGTTTTGCCAGGAACTCGGCAAGAATACTCAGACCGGGGGCCAGATACCCATCGTCATTACTTAATAATATATCCACAAAAATTGAACCCGCTAATGAATTGATTGATACTATATAAATACAGGCTGTAACCGCAAGAAAGATTTATGTCCGATTCAAACCACGACGATTATGAACTATTTAAACAGGCAATGGCAGGTGTAACCCCCATTGAACATGACAAGATAACTACGCATAAAAAACCGGCCCCTGTACTACGACAAGCCCTCACACCAATGGACATCATTGAAGACACACTAAGTGATGATTTTGTCCCGGAATGTGGCGATTATCTTGAATTTGTTCGTGCAGGTGTTCAAAAGTCGCTACTCAAACAAATCCGCAATGGTAAGTTACCCGTAGAGTACCGTATCGATCTGCATGGAAAAACAAGAGACAAAGCAAGAACCGCATTACTTTCATTTATCAAATCAGCTCGCCAGAACCACTATAAACTGGTCTGTGTGGTTCATGGTAAAGGCTACAATTCAGAAGATGGAAGACCGGTGCTAAAAGCGCTGGTCAATAAATGGTTACAAAGCATAGATGATGTTCTGGCATTCACCACAGCTGATTATAAAGATGGTGGAACCGGGGCAGTGTATGTCCTGTTAAGACGCATGAAAACAACTGACTAGATAGACAGACCATAACAGCAGAGATATCACCATTTATCTGCTGGATCAGCCTGTAGACACGGATTATTAGGCAAAATTTACCGTTACAAATGAAGCAAAAACAATATTCATACACTATTATTAGGTGTACGAGAGAAGACCATAAGGTCTCAAGACAACACTTTTTCTAAACAATAGCTATGATGTTATCAAATTACAGGCCCAATACCCCTCTTGAGAAACAAAAAAACCTGATTTCCATTTATGGCATTTAGCATGGAAAATAACACCACGCCCTCAAAATTAGAAAACAACCTATCTGACCCCGATTCAACATCAGCAGACATTTGTGACACTAACCAAAGCCTGGATGAAATACCTCCCCACAACCAGCAAGCTCCTGATGATGACATTAATGAACTATTCAATGTAACCAACAGCAGTATATCGGGAGATGAACACACTGAAACAGACAATGAAGATTTATTAAACAGTACCACACCAGAATTGGATGCAATTCAAGACACCTACATTAATACAGCCGATGAAAATCAACTGTATGCATACAGCAGCGATGAAACAGAAATCGATGATCTGCTAAAAGACATTCCTGATAATCTATACACTGATCATCAATCAACTGAAACAGACACTAACATAACTGAAACTCGGGAAGAAAGCGCTCCATCGGATATAACCGAAGAAGAAATCCTGGATGCAATCAACGATGAAGCAGAAATCGATGATCTTCTAAAAGACATTCCTGATAATTTATACACTGATCATCAATCAACTGAAACAGACCCTAACGAAACTGAAACCTGGGAAGCAAGTACCCCATCGGATATAATCGAAGGAGAAATTCCGGACGCTATCAATGATGAAGCAGAAATCGATGATCTTCTAAAAGACATCCTTGGTGACCAGTACAACATTCATCAGTCAACGGAAAGCAGTGATAACGAAACTGAAGCCTCTGAAGAAAACCATTCATCAGCTACAGATGAAGAAAAAAATACGAACACTATGATCAATGATGATGCAGAAATCGATGATCTTCTAAAAGATATCCTTGGCGATCAGTACAACATTCATCATCCGACGGAAAGCAGTGATAACGAAACTGAAGCCTCTGAAGAAAACTATTCATCCGCTACAGATGAAGAAAAAAGCACGAACACCATGATCAATGATGATGCAGAAATCGATGATCTTCTAAAAGATATCCTTGGTGACCAGTACATCATTCATCAACCAGCAGGAACAGAGAATACTTCTTCATCAGACAACGCCATTCAGAACAAGAGCAATACTACATACAATCCGAGCAATGAAAAAACAGATATCGAGAGCCTGTTAAAGAGCATCCTCGGGGATCAATATAAAGAATACTCATCGCCAAAAAATAAAAAACCAATTCTGCATCACTCACAAGAAAAAAATGTCGAAGACAACCCTGTCGAACAGAATATTTCCAAAGTTGAAAAATTATGGTCAGAACTTTCTACATCCTGGCCTGTGATATATACACGACCAGAAATAAAATCAAAAATAGAAGAGCTATGGAACACTCTTAAGAATAATAACAACATTAACAGACAGACGTTAACATATAACCAAGACAATGAGCTAGCTGGTAAATACAGTTATAAAGAACCAGAAACATCTATTGATGAAATCAATCAGATAATTAATGAAGACACTCCATTAAATAATGATAAATACAGAAAAACCAGGAATGATCTGGATTCAATAACTGGACCAGATAATACAGATAATATGAACAGCCAGATCAATACAGTTGATTTGCCAGTTCATGACTCAACACTAATTGACTCAATAACACCTGCAGTCAAAAACTATGATTTGCCAGTTCAAACAACACCCGAACCAGAATCATCAAATATTGAAATCACCGACAACACATTGTCACAATCAACAGCAAATGAAGAAAATAATATCAGCAAGGAAATCCAGACAACACAAGACCAGGAACAACAGACTTATAGTAAATATTTAGATGACAAAGAATATGGCAGTGAAGATTTAGTACAAAGCATATTAGACGGCACATACAAAAGCAATCGCACAGAAG
>Ga0224496_10001197_pt1 | contig 16431 bp, 14 predicted proteins | sample SF_Jul11_sed_USG_2_FD_168127 | JGI IMG/M metagenome (GOLD analysis project Ga0224496, IMG submission 168127) | Sediment microbial communities from San Francisco Bay, California, United States - SF_Jul11_sed_USGS_8_1 | ecosystem: Environmental > Aquatic > Marine > Sediment | place: USA...
AGAGGCTCGGGTTCCGCCTCGAGCACGGGCACCTGGTCGGGTTCCGGGACCGGTACAGCGTCGGGTTCCGCCTCGTGCACAGGCTCGGGCACAGACTCCGGCTCTGGCACCGGTTCTGGTTCAGGATCGGGCTGCGGCGCTGCCTCGACAACGGCAGGGGTGGCATCGAATTCTTCAGCTTCCAGTCCGAATTCGTCTTTCGCGACCTCGGCGACGAACGCGGCCGGGATTTTCTGGATGCCGGCGAGGGCGGCGCCTGACAAGGCGGCGTCGACGATGTTGTTGGCTAGCCGCGGGATCCCGGAACTCAGTGCGTGAATCAACGCCGCGCAGCGCGAGTCAAACAGGAACTCAAAGTCGGCTCCCGCCAGGCGAAAACTGTGCATCAGGTAGGCGCGGAGTTCGGCGCCACTGAGCGGGGTGATTGTCAGCCGTTGGCGAACGCGTTGATCGAGGCGCGCCAGCTGCCGGTCCTTGCAGAAGGTCGCGAGGCGGTCATCGCCCATGAGAACCATAGCAGCGCCGCCGGAATCGCCGGCATCGGCTGCCGTCAGCGCCTCGAGTTCGGAGAGCGCATCGGCGCCCGTGCGCATCGCATCTTCGATGACTACGACGACGCGACTGTTCTCTGTCTCCAGCCGAGAGAGTTGTGATCGCAATGCTGCGAACTGGCGAATCGGGCCACGTGGCGCTTGCGTGACACCCAGCTCCTCGAGCAGGAATTCCAGCGCATCCGTGCCTTGTAGCTGCATGCGACCGATGCGCACAACCCTGTGGCTGCCTGACAAGGCATCCAGGGCCCTTGCAACGAGGGTCGTCTTACCCGACCCGGCGGGGCCGGAGACGACAATGACGGCGTCCTGCGAGACGAGCGCTTTTTTCAGTCGCGACATCGTGCTCGCGGTCTGTGGCCCGACGAACACGTCGTTGCCCTTGGGTTTGGCCGTGAAAGGGCGTTTACTCAGTCCAAAATGTTGTTCGTACATAACAGTCCGATCGGCTAGATAGAGGCCGTAAACCAGTCACAGCCTTGGCAGACGGTCAGTTTGTGGCCTGGCGCGCCCCATTTCATGGAGTTATGTCACAAAAACGCCGGTTGGCCCCATTTTGCGTGCCGGGTTCGGCGCGAGCGGGAATTGAATAAATCGCTGAATTCCCGTTCAAAAGCGGTCAGAATATGGCGCACCGGGCCGGTTTATCGGCCAACTGACGGAATAGAAGATACATGCGTAAGTTATTGATTTTCTTGGTTCCGATTGTCGCGATCGGGATTGCCTTGCTCATGCAGCAGATGCGACCGGAGCCGCCGAAGAAAGACACGCTGGATCTCGATCCGCTGGTCGATGTCCAGGTCCTCGAAACGATGACCGCCAATTTCACGGTAAATAGCCAGGGTACGGTGTTGCCGCGAACCGAAACCGTACTCAGTGCTGAAGTCTCAGGGACCGTCACGAGCATTTCCCCGAAGTTCATTCCCGGGGGAGTGTTCGATCGCGGTGAAGTGCTGATGCGAATCGACCCGACGAATTACGAGGGGGCGGTGAAGCAGGCAGAGGCGCTGGTGAAGCAGCGCCAGATTGAGCACGACGGGGCCGAAAAATTGCGTAGCCAGGGCTACCGTGCAGAAGCGGAGCTTGCGTCGGCAGCGGCGGCGCTGGCGACCGCCGAAGCCGAACTGGTGCGAGCCAGGCGAAACCTCGCGCGGACCTACATTCGCCTCCCGTATGAAGGCATGGTCAGGTCCAAGGACGCCGACCTGGGGCAGTTCGTTAACCCGGGAACTCGCCTCGGGGTCATGTTTGCCACCGATCATGCCGAGGTGCGCCTTCCGCTTACGGACTCCGACCTGGCGTTTGTGGATTTGCCGAACGCCAGCGAGATGACCGCTGCAGGCAACAGCGACGGGCCCGCCGTAAGACTCTCGGCGACACAGAAAGGGAAACTGGTCGAGTGGGACGCGCAAATCGTCCGCAGTGAAGGCGTGGTCGATGAGAAGAGCCGCGTTACCTATGCTGTCGCCCGTATTGCGGACCCATACCGTCGGCATAGCGAGGGAGCCCCGTTACCTGTCGGAACATTCGTCACAGCGAGAATCGAGGGCGCGGAAGCAGAGAGTATTATACGAGTACCGCGCGGCGTCGTACGCGGCTCGAATGAACTGCTGTTTGTTGACGAGAACGGTAAAATAGAAATTCGCAGCGTCGGCATCGTGCGCTCAGATGCAGAGTATTCCTATGTCGCCAGCGGGGCGCAGGCCGGCGAAAGAATTGTCGTCTCAGCCCTGGAGGCGCCGATCAGGGGAATGACCGTTCGCACCCGGGCCGATACTGATACCGCGGCTCGCATCGCATCGACCGATAATGAGGACGACGGATGAAGAACCGGCCCGGCCAAACCAGCGAAAAGGGCCTGATTGCCTGGTTTGCCGCCAACAATGTTGCGGCAAATCTGCTGATGCTGTTCATCATCGTTGCGGGAATAATTTCCGGATTCACGATCCGCAAACAAACGACACCCGATTTCGAACTGAATACGATTCGTGTGCAGGTCCCGTATCTCGGCGCAGCGCCTGAGGAAGTCGAGGAGGGCGTTGTCGTCAAGATTGAAGAGGCGATTCAGGACGTCAAGGGTATTACCAGGCTGACCGGGAATGCGCGTGAAGGCTTAGGGTCGGTTGTCGCCGAAGTCTCCAGCGACACCGACATCAACGAGGTACTCAACGAAATCAAGACGCGGGTGGATGCGATCTCCACATTTCCCGGACTGACGGAAAAACCCGTCATCTTCAAGGAAGAAATTCCGATTCACGTCGTCTTCGTCGCTATTCACGGGGACCTGGATGAGTTTTCCCGAAAGAGAATAGCGCAGGAAGTTCGCGACGAATTGATGCAATTACCGGCTGTGTCGGCAGTGCAGTTCCTCGGCGATCGTTCTTACGAGATAAGCATCGAAGTATCGGAAAGCGCTTTGCGGCAGTACGGACTGACGATGAGCGAAGTTTCGCAGGCGATCAGGGACACCTCTATTGACATGCCCGGCGGGACTATCAAGTCGGATGGTGGGGACATCCTGCTGCGCACAGAAGGGCAGGTGTATCGCGGTAACGAATTCGCGGCAATTGTACTGCGCACATTTCCCGATGGCACGCGTCTCACCTTGAATGACATTGCGACGATTACTGACGGGTTTGTCGAGACAGACGGCTATGGGCGCTTCGACGGGAATCGAACCGCGACACTGCGAGTACTCGCCAGCGGTGAACAGAACGAACTGACCACAGCGGCAGAAGTAAAGAAGTACATGGCCGAGAAATCAGGCGCGCTGCCGGATGGTGTGAACATCGACATCTGGGTGGACCGCTCCCACTATCTGAAGGGGCGCCTGCAAATGATGACCAAGAACATGTGGCAGGGCGCCTTGCTCGTATTCATCGTCCTGTCGATGTTCCTGCGCATGCGGATCGCAATGTGGGTCGTCGTCGGCATACCGATTACTTTCCTTGGCGCGATGTGGCTGATGCCCCACGGTCCATGGCCGGTCACAATAAACATGATGAGCCTCTTCGGGTTTATCGTCGTTCTCGGTATTGTCGTCGACGACGCCATTATTATTGGCGAAAGTATCTACACGAAGATACGCAGCGACGGACACACGCTCGACAACGTTATTCGTGGCGCACATCGAGTCGCTATTCCTGCGACGTTCGGTGTCCTGACCACGATTGCAGCGTTTACCCCACTGCTCTTCATCGGTGGCATCGCTGGGCCCTTCTTCGAAGCGATATCGGTTGTCGTGGTGCTGTGCCTGATGTTCTCACTGGTTGAGTCGAAGCTGATCCTGCCGGCTCACCTGGTGCACGCGAATCTCGCGCCAGTCGACGAGGACGACCTGTTTCGTCCGCAACGTCACATCGGCGCGTGGGAGAGAATTCCACGCTTCTTTCTGAAGATTCAACGGCGAATCCAGCACGGCCTGCAGCGCCTCATCGAGAACTGGTACAAGCCGTGGGTAGAACGAGCTGTCGACAATCGTGGCCTTACGACGGCTGTTTTTCTGGCGATGCTGATCCTGACTGTCGGCTCTCTCATGAGTGGCCTGGTCAAGTTCGAGGTCTTCCCGGACCAGCCCAGCGATTTTATCCAGGTGAACCTGGAGATGCAGGCCGGGTCGGCTCCCAGCGAACGCGACCGCGTGCTTGGCAAGCTCGAAAGCGAGATACTCGCGATGAACGCGGAGTATGTTGCGGAGCATCCGGAGACCTTGCCGATGATCCGGCACGTCGGCGCCTTTACGCAAGGCGAGACCGGCGCAATCATGTTTGTTGAAATGCCGCAGTCAGAGGATCGTCCTTTCAACGGGGATGAGATCAGCAAGCGATGGCGCGAGCGCATTGGCGAGTTCGCGGGCGTGAAGGAACTGGATTTCAATGACGCCAACCACCTTGGTGGCGGCCCACCACTGAGTTTTCGACTGAGTGGAACCAACTACGAGGGTCTGGAGCGGGCGGCGGCAGAACTCGAGAAGAAGCTGGCCGAATACGTCGGGATATTCGACATTCGCAATACGTCTGATACGGGCGGTGAAGAGATACGCCTGCGGATCAAGCCTGAAGCGGAGGCGCTGGGGCTGACAATGTCGGAGCTCGGCCGGCAGGTTCGCCAGGCATTTTACGGTGAAGAGGCGCAGCGCATTCAACGGGGGCAGGATGAGCTCAAGGTCATGGTTCGGTACCCGCCCGAGGAGCGCCGCTCCATCGCAGACCTTGAGAACATGCGCATACGCACAGCCGGCGGTGACGAGGTCCCGTTTGAATCGGTCGCCGAGATGTCTTTCGGCAGCGGCTTTTCGAGCATTTCCCGGCTAAATCGCAAGCGGACCATAACAGTCTCCGCGGACATCGACAGCGAAATTGTCGAATCGGCGGAAATCGTCAGGGTGATTTCCGAGGAGTTTATTCCTGAGCTGCTATCCCGCTATCCCGGTGTCGCGTACGGCCTGGAGGGGGCGAGCCGGGAACAGGTCGATCTGCTTCGGAACCTGACCGTCGCATCTATCGCTGCACTGTTTCTGATCTATGCGCTGGTCGCGATTCCGCTACACTCATACAGCCAGCCGCTGATCATCATGTCCGTGATTCCTTTCGGCATTATTGGCGCCGTCATTGGCCATGTCGTGATGGGGGAATCCGTCAGCATGTTCTCCTTGTTCGGACTGGTTGCCTTGGCGGGCGTGGTCGTGAATGACAGCCTCATAATGATCGATTTCGTCAACAAGGCGCGAGAACAGGGTGTGCCAATCAAGCAGGCGGTTATTGACTCGGGAACCCAGCGGTTTCGGGCAATTGTACTGACATCAATAACGACGGCCGCCGGCCTGATGCCGATTCTCACCGAAGGCAGCTTGCAGGCACAAACCGTCATCCCCATGGCCATTTCGTTGAGTTTCGGTATCTTGTTCGCGACCGTGATCACCCTGTTCCTGATTCCCGCGCTGTATTTGCTGCAGGAGGATGGCTTCGCGGCGTTCAGGCGAGTTAGGGCCTTGCTTGCGGGCCGACCCGACGACGACGCCATCACGGATCAGCCAGGCGTGTGAACCAACCCGGTGACTATTCTGACGCCGAGGTTCGTTCGGGCGTCATTCTCGGCCTGATCGCCTATTCGTTATGGGGCGTCTTTCCGGTTTATTTCAAGTGGATCGAAACCGTCGCGCCGACGGAGGTACTGGTGCATCGCGTCGTTTGGGCGGTGCCATTTGGCGCTCTCATCATCCATGCCCGCAGACAATGGCGGGAGGTGCGCGCGGCCTTCCTGGACCGCTCCAGGCTCGTGTGGCTGGTACTGGCGGCGCTGTGCATCTCGGCCAACTGGTTTATCTACGTCTGGGCCGTGCAGAACGCGCGCATTTTCGAGGCAAGTCTGGGTTACTACATCAATCCGCTGATATACGTGGTTGTCGGCGTCGTCCTGTTGTCCGAACGCCTGCGTCGCCTGCAGATCGTCGCCGTTGCCCTGGCTTTTATCGGCGTCAGCTACCTCACCCTGCGCGGCGGTATCTTCCCCTGGGTTGCGCTCTCCCTCGCCGCGCTGTTTACCGCGTATGGCGTTATTCGCAAGCAGGTGGTGATCGGTGCGATGCCGGGACTGTTTGTCGAGACGACCTTGCTCTTTCCTTTCGGGTTCGGCTGGCTTTGTATTCTGATGCTGGACGGCAGCGCATCCTTCGGCGCCGTCGACACAGGCCGTTCGCTCCTGCTGATGCTGGCCGGCCCTATTACTGTTCTGCCGCTGCTGTTGTTCGCCATCGCCGCGAAGCGGCTGACGCTTACGACGATCGGTTTCATGCAGTTCCTCGCGCCGACGCTGCAATTCGTCACGGGTCTTTACTATGGCGAGACGCTGACCACGGAGCACATCGTGTGCTTCGGCTTCATCTGGGTGGCCGTGGCCCTGTTCAGCTACGACGCGGCATCTTCGAGCAGAAAAAAACCCTCGCGAGCCCAGCCCGCGAGGGTCGAATAAGAGGGGTGGAGCCCTTGACGGAATGGCTCCGACTCCGGACCGTTACTTGTTGGCTTTGCGCTCCTGCGCTTCCCTGATTACTTCTTCGGCGACGTTAGCCGGACACGGTGCGTAGTGTGAGAATTCCATCGAGAACTGGCCGCGACCCGACGTCAGCGTGCGTAGATGACCGATGTAGCCAAACATTTCGGCAAGCGGTGCATCCGCCTTGACACGAACTCCGGTAGCGCCAGCGTCCTGTGACTTGATCATGCCACGCCGACGGTTCAGATCGCCGATAACATCGCCGACGTTGTCGTCCGGCGTGAAGACGTCGACCTTCATGATCGGCTCAAGCAGCTGCACGCCGGCCTTCGGAATCGACTGGCGATAAGCGGATCGTGTTGCAATCTCGAACGCGAGTGCCGATGAGTCGACCGCGTGGAAGCCACCGTCGAGCAGTGTGAACTTGACGTCAAGTAGCGGGTAGCCGGCGAGTGTGCCTTCGACCATACAGCCTTCGAAGGCTTTCTCGATGGCGCCCCAGTATTCGCGCGGAACGTTACCGCCTGTAACCAGCGACTCGAATTGGTAGCCGACGTTTTTTTCAGCCGGCTCGATGCGATACTCGATCTTGCCGTACTGGCCGGAACCACCCGACTGCTTCTTGTGCGTGTACGAATCTTCGATGGTCTGCGTGATCGTCTCGCGGTAGGCAACCTGTGGCTTGCCCATTACGACATCGACATTGTGTGTGCGCCGCAAAATGTCGACCTTGATGTCGAGGTGCAGCTCGCCCATGCCCTTGATCAACGTCTCGCCCGAATCTTCGTCGGTTGCAACCTGGAAGGAGGGGTCTTCCTGAACCATCTTGTTGAGTGCCACACCCATCTTCTCGGTGCCGGCCTTGTCTTTCGGTGCGATTGCGATCGAAATGACCGGTTCCGGGAAAACCATCGGTTCGAGGGTCGCCGGGTGCTTCGGGTCGGCGAGCGTATGACCGGTGCGCGTGTTCTTCATACCCAGCAGGGCGACGATGTCGCCGGCCTGGGCCATCTCGAGTTCCTGACGCGAATCGGCATGCATCTCGACGATACGGCCGATACGTTCGGTCTTGCCTGTGAACGTGTTCAGAACACTGTCACCCTTCTTCATGACGCCGGAGTAGATGCGCGTAAAGGTCAGGGCGCCGTAACGGTCGTCCATGATCTTGAACGCAAGTGCGCGCAGCGGCTTGCCAGGGTCAACCTCGGCGAAACGTCCCGTTTCCTGTCCTTCGAGGTCCATTTCCGGTTGAGGCTTGACTTCGGTCGGGTTGGGCAGATAGTCAACAACTGCATTAAGAACGTTCTGTACACCTTTGTTTTTAAAGGCGGAGCCACAGAAGGTCGGGAAGAAGTCCAGGGCAATTGTGCCCTTGCGGACGCACTTCTTGATGTCGTCAACGGACGGCTCGTTGCCCTCGAGGTATTGCTCAAGGAGGTCATCGTCCTGCTCAACAGCGGTCTCGATAAGCTTTTCGCGCCACTCTTCAACGGCGTCCTGCATGTCTTCGGGTACATCGGTGATTTCATAGGACGCCGGATCGTTGGGATCGGACCAGATCCACGCCTTGCGCGTCAGCAGATCGACGATACCGGTGAAGTTGTCTTCGACACCGATCGGCAACACCATGACCAGCGGATTCGCGGCCAGTACGTCCTTAATCTGCTTTACTACGCTGTAGAAGTCCGCGCCAACACGGTCGAGCTTGTTGACGAAAATAATTCGCGCAACCTCGGATTCGTTGGCATAACGCCAGTTCGTCTCGGACTGCGGTTCAACGCCACCGGAACCACAAAACACGCCGACACCGCCGTCGAGCACCTTCAGGGAACGGTAGACTTCGATGGTGAAGTCAACGTGTCCCGGTGTGTCAATGATGTTCAACGTATGGCCGTTCCACTGGCAACTCGTGGCAGCCGACTGGATCGTGATGCCACGCTCCTGTTCCTGCTCCATGAAGTCCGTGGTGGCTTCACCGTCGTGAACCTCGCCGGTCTTGTGGATCTTGCCGGTGAGTTTCAGAATACGCTCGGTCGTCGTCGTCTTGCCCGCGTCAACGTGGGCAAAGATACCTATGTTTCTGTAAACGCTTAGGTCTTTCATTTCAATGCTTCAGCTCTGTTGGTCTCTTCATGGCACCACCTCTTTTTGCACTACGCCAGGGCTCTCAAAGCCTTTCAAAAGCGAGAACCCGTCAAATCGTCGAGGTGGGTGCACGTTGTCCGTGGCCGTCCATCGTTGTTTACCCGGGGCAGGTAAGTGCAGCCCTACATTCGGGTCAGGACAGGCCTTGGGGCGCGGATAATAGCAGCGCAAAGCGCCCTAAACCAGCCCATTTCAGAGGTGTCCGGACAGGCGCCGTCACAGCCTGTTGTTTTTCTTTAAAAACAACAGGCTAGCCTAGCGGCGAAGGATGGCGATCCAACGGGCAATATTCAGCACGCTCATGAGTGACGCGGAAACGTAGGTCAGGGCCGCCGCCGTCAGGAGTCTGCGGGCATGTGGACGGTCGCCTTTCCTGAGGATGCCAAGCTCTTCGAGGAGCGGCAGGGCGCGCGCAAAACTGGCATTGAACTCGGTCGGCAGTGTGATGAAATGGACCGCCGCGGCGATGCCAAGCGTCAGCATGCCCGCCGCGAGTGTCAGCAGGCCGATGTACGGCGCGCGCGTGAGAAGGCCAAGGAATGGCGCAATCACGAGGACGCCGGCGCCCAGTTTTTCGATGCCCCGGGTCGCCTTCACCAGCCGTGTGCGCAGGATGAGCGGACGATAGCCTTCGTGATCCTGCAGCGCGTGGCCGACCTCGTGCGCAGCCACCGTGATGGCCGTCAACGAGTGACCGTCGTGTTTCTCCTGCGACAGGCGCACGGACTTGGCATCAGGGTCGTAGTGGTCTCCCTGGTCCGTCGCCTCGACTTTGACATGGTGCATGCCACGCTGGTCGAGAAGGTGCCTCGCGAGTTGCGCGCCCGTACCGGGGTAGCGGTCCGCGGGCACGCTATAGCGTTCGATGACCCTGCCGACCCAGATTCCCGGGCCGAATACCAGGATCAGAACGACTATTATGAGGACGATGATGGTCACTCTGCTAATCTACCAGCGTTTGCGGCAGAGAAGGCTACCGGGGTGACTCAGGACCAGGCAACATTATTCGGCTTGTTGTTTTTCGTGTTCGTGTTTCTGATCTGGGGGCGCTGGCGCTACGACCTGGTCGCATTCATCGCGCTGCTCGTGGCGATATTGACCGGGCTCGTGCCCACGAAACTGGCCTTCTCGGGCTTCGGCCATCCGGCAACCATCATTATTGCGCTGGTCCTCGTCGTGAGCCGCGGGCTCTCCAATTCCGGGGCGATCGAACTGGTGGCGCGCTACGTCGTCGATGCGTCGCGCAAGCTGGCTACCCACGTTGCGATCATGTCGGGGGTTGCGGCGGCGTTGTCTGCAGTCATGAATAACGTGGCCGCTCTCGCGCTCCTCATGCCGGTGGACATGCAGGCCGCCAAGAAAGCCGGCCGCAGTCCGTCCCTGTCGCTCATGCCGCTGTCCTTTGCTTCCATCCTCGGCGGCATGATTACCATGATCGGCACACCGCCCAACATCGTTGTTGCGGAGTTCCGCGGTGAGGCACTGGGTATGTCCTATCACATGTTCGATTTCGCGCCGGTTGGGCTGGCCTGCGCAATCGTCGGTGTCGCGTATGTTGCGCTGATCGGCTGGCGGCTTCTGCCGACCGAGCGGCAATCCAGTGATGCGGGTAAGGAATTGTTCGACCTGGCCGACTACATCGTCGAGGTCAAGGTCCCGGAAGGCTCGTGGGTAATCGGCAAGCAGGTTCGCGACCTCGATGAAAGAGCGGAAAAGTCAGACGTCCAGGTCATCGGCCTGATTCGCCGCGGGCGCCGCCTGCCGGGTCTTGCGCGCGTTGCGGGAATCAAGGCCGGCGACATCCTGGTTCTCGAAGCGAGCCCCGACAGCCTCGAAGAGGCACTTGGTGCTCTGCAACTCGATTACGTCGGCAAGGGCGAGGGCAAGCTCGGCGACGAGGACCTGGTCCTGCAGGAAGTTGTTGTGCAGGAATCATCCCGGCTTGCCGGTCGCTCGGCCATGTCGGTTCGCTTGCTGTACCGCTACCGGGTCGCGCTGGTTGGCGTCTCCCGTCAGGGTCGTCGCTTTAACGACAAGGTCCGTGCACTCACATTGCAGCCCGGCGACGTGCTGTTGTTGCTCGGCGCTGAAGATCGACTGGCCGATATCACGGGCCGGCTGAGCCTGCTGCCGCTCGCCGACCGCGGGCACGCCGTCATCCAGCGCGACAAGGCCTGGATCGCCGTCGGCGTGTTCGCAGCGGCTATCGCCGTGGCCAGTTTTGGCCTGGTTTATTTGCCGGTCGCACTGGGATGCGTGGCAGCGATCTATATTCTTCTTAACGTCGTCCCGATACGCGATGTGTACAGTTCGATAGAGTGGCCCGTCATCGTACTTCTCGGCTCGATGATTCCAATTGGCGGTGCATTGCAGTCGACCGGCGCGACCTCGCTGATTGCGGGAGGCATCGTGGACCTGTCCGCGGGCTTTTCGCCGGTCCTGGTGCTGACGCTCCTTGTCGTCGTGACAATGACCCTGTCCGACGTCATGAACAACACGGCGACAGCCGTGATTACCGCACCGATTGCCGTGGAAATTGCCGCTCGTCTCGGGGTCAGTCCCGACCCGTTTCTCATGGGCGTTGCTGTCGCGGCATCCTGCGCTTTCCTGACGCCGATAGGCCACAAGAACAATACCTTGATCATGGGGCCCGGTGGCTACCGATTCGGCGATTACTGGCGCATGGGACTGCCCCTGGAGATCCTGATCATCGTTGTCGCGGTGCCTGCACTCCTCTTCTTCTGGCCGCTCTGAGCCCCGGGCTTATGTAAAACACCTGTCGCAAATCGCGATCAACGCAGGTCAAAAACTGACACTCATCGTCCATTGCACGAGCCAGCGGCTGTCAGGGCGGTTCGGCAACTCATTGATAATTATAAAATAAATGAAGAGATCGCCGTCAGTCCATTCTGGCACAGGGTTTGCACCTTTCCTTGGCAAGAGCCGCTTTGCGGCGTGACCTTAAGTCAGACATTACTACGGAGATTGACATGACAAGGGCGACGATCCAGGACTGGACCGATAGCGTTGTGCTGTTGAAATTCGACCAGCACCGCGACGTGAAGTACCAGGTTTACCGGGAACAGGAAAAGCATTTCCTTGAGATGCGTGACAAGGCCGATGCGCATATCCATACCCTCGAGCTTCCCGACGGGATGAAGCTCGACCGAACGAGTTACGAGGTCTTGTTGCGCTACGTGCTGCTTGACGTTGTGGCGGCGTAGGCTTCGACGGCCGCCCAAACGCGTAACAGGTTCTCGCCGAGAATCTTACGTATGTCTTCCTCGCTGTAACCTCGTTGCAAAAGGCCTTCTATGAGGTTCGGGTAGTGCGACACGTCCTTGAGCCCGGTGGGCAGGGAATCGCCAACACCATCGAAGTCCGATCCTATGCCGACGTTGTCGATGCTGGTGAGTTTCACGACGTGATCGAAATGATCCAGTACGTCGTCCAGCGAGGCAAACGGCATCGGGCCGTGCTCGACCTCGTAAATCTCGCGGTAATTCCGGTACAGGAAAGCCTCCGTGAGTTCAGGATGATCCTGCAGATATAGTTTTCCAGCGGCCATGAGTGCGTCCCCGTAGTCACGGGCGACCTGGTTTACGAACGTCGAGCCGAAATTGATCTGGATAACTCCGCCGTTCTCCGCCAGCGCGACGATCATTTCGTCGCTCATGTTGCGCTCGAACCCGGGGGTGAAATGGCGTGCCGACGAATGCGAGGCGATGACCGGTGCCTGCGACATTTCGATGATCTGCCAAAAGGCGTCGTCCGACACATGGCTGACATCCACCATGATCCCCAGGCGGTTCATTTCCAGGATCGCCTCCCGGCCAAATTCACTGAGGCCGCCCCACTGGCGGTTGTCGTCATACGACGAGTCCGAGAGGTGATTCGACAAGCTATGGGCAGGTGTTACATAGCGGATGCCCCGGTCGTAGAAGTGCCGCAGGCTTGCAAGGTCACCCTCGATCGGCGAGCCATTCTCCATACCCAGCGGCAAGGACATGATACCGGCATCGAAATGCGCGCGAACGTCGGCGACGCTCCGGGCGATCGCGAATTTCTCCGGCGCCCCGGCAACGATTTCCTCAACGGAATCGATCAGCTTGTCGGCCAGTTCCCTTGAGCCACCTGCCGCTTCCAGTGCAGCCGGCGTGTAGATCGACATGAAGGGGGCATTCAAGCCTCCGCTAAGCGCACGTGGGTAGTCGAAGTCGCCACTGCCCGTCGCATGGGCAACGTCCTCGGGCTTTGCTTGCAGGCGGTAGGGCACGTCGACATGCGAATCGACGATGATACTCGACGCGGCGATGCGTTTTGCCTCCACGGCGGGATCCGGAGCAGGCTCTTCGACGGGGGCGGTGTCTTTGCCGCAAGCGGCGAGCATTGTCGCGGCCACGGCCACGGCCAGTATCTTATTTGTCATCGGGGGATATTTCGCTGGTTCAGGGAGTCGAAGATTGTAACAATAGTCGTACGGCATGAGGCAAGGAACAAATCATGAGTGACACCAATCCTCCGGCAGATCGGGCATTCGTCGATGAGAAAGAACCGGCAAAGCCGATAGAAGAGAACCTGAAATCGCGTGCTACCTGGACGCGTTTCCTGTTTATGATCATCAGTTACGTGTTGATCAGCCTGGCGAGTATCGTCGGCTCGGTCATTGTCGTTTTCGGCTTCCTCTGGGTCCTGTTCACGGGTGAGGTCAATCGCGAACTACGTGGAGTGGGGCAGAGCCTCGCCGCGTACATTTACGAAAATATTCGCTTCCTGACGTTCAACACGGAAGACAGGCCGTTCCCCTTTGGCAACAAATGGCCGGACAGCGGCGTCGAGGCCGGAGACCCGTCTAAATAGCGAGTTCGCGCTGGCCCGGTTGCCAGTGCGTCAGATTGATGTGCGCGCCTCCCATGCCGAGGCCGCGCACCCAGCGGGCGGCTGCATCCAGCGTTACCCAGGTTCGTACCTTGCCCTTGCGGGTCTCAGCCGTAATCGGCCCATTGGGTGTTTTCGCCTCAACGTGAAAACGCGCGCCGCTGGCGATGATGTTGATGTTCTTGATGGCACCGGCGGCAACCATCGCCTTCAACATACGTTCATCCATTTCTGTTCCCCGGGAAAAACTCGGTCTGGTCTGGGATGGTGATTCCGGTTTCGCCGCAGTGACGGCGAATCAGCATTTCAACCATATTGGCCACGCTGCGGTGCTCACGGGCGGCGGCTTCCCGCACGGCTTCCTTGATGCCGGGCTCGATGCGGAGGTTGAGCGTGGATACCTTGGTCTTTGGCATGCGTTACATTGTATATAAAAAATAACGAAAATGTAACGCATTTTAAACGTTTCCTGCGACGCAATGCATAGGTCCTGTCCCGTGAGGCTATACTGCGCTGGCATTTCCGCTTCGCGGAGTGTCCCAGCAACGGTACATAGGGCAAACACACGTCATGCGGCTAGAGAGTATTAATGTCGGCAGGGTCGAGGCGGTCACGTACCGGGAGAAGTCCGAGGAAACGGGGATCTGCAAGCGGCCGGTACAGGGTGCGGTGCAGGTGGGCATCCTGGGTATCCCGGGGGACGCCATCGTTGCGACGCAACACCACGGCGGCGCCGATCAGGCAATCTATGCTTACAGCGCAGATGACTACGATTGGTGGGCATCCGAGGCCGGGATAGCGTGTTACCCGGGCCTGTTTGGCGAGAATCTCACGATTCGGGATTTGCCGACGGATATGAATGTCGGTGACCGGCTCCTGATCGGGGAGGTCGTTCTCGAGGCGACGGCGCCGCGGATTCCCTGCGACACTTTAGCCGCGCGCATGCGGGACAGCGGGTTTGGCCTGTCGTTCCGCAAGGCCGAGAGGCCTGGCATTTACTTTCGAGTTCTCAATGAGGGCGAAGTGCAGGCCGGCGACGTCGTCACGCTGGTCGAGACGGCCGAGTTCCGGGTCTCCATACTGGACCTGTTCCGTCACAAGTACCGTGTCCGGCATGAGGCCGACGAGTTGCGGCGCCTGCTTGAGGCGCCCGTAGCCGAACGGTTTCGTGCGCAAATCGAGGCTCAGCTCGCGAAACTGGCCCGGGCCTGATGCCCGGAATCCCTGGCACTTGACATAAGTCCGGACGCCGAATTGCCTTTTCAGCAAAAAGATATCAAAATGATATCAAAGTGACGCAGCAAGCTGAGGAGAGGACAATGATCCGGGAAGTAAAACGAACCGTGCCGTCCGGGTACCTGATGCTCGTGGTACTCGCAGTGGCTCAACTGGTTTTCGCGTACATGATTTATCTCGCCGGGAGTGCAGAGAACATTCCCGGGCTCATCGCCTCGGTCCTGGCCTCGATCATTGTGCTTATTTGCTGGGCCGGGCTGTTCATGGTGCATCCCAACGAAGCCAAGGTCTTGCAGCTGTTTGGCAAGTACGTGGGTACCTGTCATGACCCGGGTTTGCGCTGGGCGAACCCGTTTTACGCGAAGGCCTCGGTATCCGTGCGTGTGCGCAATTTCGAGAGCGGCAAGCTGAAAGTCAATGACGCGAATGGCAGCCCGATCGAAATCGCGGCAGTTGTCGTCTGGAAAGTCTTCGATACGGCGGAAGCGCTGTTCGAGGTAGACGACTACGTGAATTTCGTGGAAATCCAGAGCGAGTCGGCGTTGCGAAACCTGGGCACAACCTATCCCTATGAGCCCCACGAAGACGAGGGCGGCATGGCGCTACGCAGCAATCCCGCAGAAATTTCGCACGCGTTACGCGAAGAGATTCAGGATCGGCTGTCGCAAGCCGGTGTCACGGTTGTAGAGGCGCGCATCTCCCACCTCGCATACGCCCCCGAGATTGCCAACGCGATGCTCAGGCGCCAGCAGGCGTCAGCGATCATCGCGGCGCGCAAGCAGATAGTACGGGGGGCAGTCGGCATGGTGCAACTGGCACTCAACGCGCTCGACGAAGACAAGATCGTCGAACTCGATGAAGAGCGCAAGGCGGCGATGGTCAGCAATCTCCTGGTCGTCTTGTGCAGCGACGAAAGTGCGCAGCCGGTTCTCAACACGAGCTCGCTGTACACGTGATGTGCGGGTAGCCGGGGCGACGCATGGCGGCACGCAAATCATTTGCTCTGCGTATTGAGGAGAAGACGCTACGTGCAATGCAACGGTGGGCGCGGGACGACCTGCGCAGTCTTAATGCTCAGATTGAGTTCGTGCTGCGCGACGCATTGCGCAAAGCGGGTCGCCTCAAGGGGCTGGATAATGAGGCCGATGACGATACCGACAGCGAGTGATGGGTAACCTGATTGCAATCGTCTCGATCATCCTTGCGCTGTTTGCAGCAGGATGTATCGTCTACATCGCTCGTGAACTGACGTCGAAAGAGAATCTCCCGGACGCGCCCGAAGAGCGCGGCCGGGAGGAAGATGCTTAGCGGCGTTCGCTGCGACGACGTTCAGACTTCTTCTGCGACGAACGTGACTCACTGCGCGCCTGGCGTTGAGGCGGCGGTGCCGCCCGCTGTTGCTGTGGTGCTGGTGCCGAGCGTTGCTGCGGTGCTGGTGCCGAGCGTTGCTGCGGTGCCGGTGCCGAGCGTTGCTGCGGTGCCGGTGCCGAACGCTGCTGACGCTGCGGTGCCGAGCGTTGCTGGCGTTGCGGTGTCGCACGCTCCTCGCGTCGTTGCGCCTGCGGTGCCGTACGTTGCTCCCGCTGCGGTGCCGGTGCTGAACGTTGCTGCGGTACCGGTGCCGAAC
>Ga0224496_10001198_pt1 | contig 16427 bp, 14 predicted proteins | sample SF_Jul11_sed_USG_2_FD_168127 | JGI IMG/M metagenome (GOLD analysis project Ga0224496, IMG submission 168127) | Sediment microbial communities from San Francisco Bay, California, United States - SF_Jul11_sed_USGS_8_1 | ecosystem: Environmental > Aquatic > Marine > Sediment | place: USA...
AACATCGCCAAAAACTTTTGCTTTTGCTTGTAATTCCAGGTATTCATCCGCATAGATTGGGCCGGATACTGTCCCGTTGATAACGACGTTGGAAACTTGAATTTTTCCTTCGATATTTCCCTGTTCACTTAAAACTAGCGTACTGTGTGTATCACCTGACGCGATGATATTGCCACAAATATGACCATCGACGCGCAAGCCGCCACTGAAGTTTATATTACCTTCAATTTGCGTATTTGGGCCGATCAGTGAATCAATATGGCTGTGAAGCTTTCTTTTCTTCTTAATTCCAAACATGGGCTGTATCCTTCACGATGACGGTTCAACAGTCTGTGTTAATTTCGCTTTGGTGCTATCTTTCTTAAATAATTGAACTTGCAAATTCTCTACAATGGCATTCTCTGGTACTTGAAAACTTTCTTCAACGCGCTGGTAGAACTTGAAATTAACAGAAAATAATTCAGTAGCGCTTCTACTGATAAGCGACACAGTTTTTTTATTTTCATTTTGCCGTAAAGTAACTAGGAATTTCAAGTTTCCTTCAAAATCTTTAGGCCGTTGTCCACCCTGCGCTAGTAATAGGGTGTAGTGGTATTCTCCAGGGGATTTTCCCTGCTTTAATTCAAAACGACGAATTGACACGCCAGGCTTAGTGTTGTCAGTATTCGACATCAGATGCTGGAAGAATACTAATTCTTCTTTCAGTTGATCGTTTTCTTCGCCAAGTGCTTTGACTTGTTCGGCAAGATTCTCATGCAGGGTGCTATTCATTTGCAGCTGACGGACAAGTCCTGCCATTTGTGTGCAGAGATCTTTTTTTCTTTTCTGCAAACATGTGCTTGAATTATATGATTGGTATGATTCTGCATCAAAATAAATTTTTTCGTCAGGTATTGTGGATTGACTTCCTGCTTTGTACATAAACCAGGACAGCGCCAATAGTAACAAAATAGAGAGGGCAACGATTAATAGACGAAAGTGCCATGGAACATGGGGGCGTACTACAACGCGTTGGGCTAAAATCCCGGGTTTATTTTTCATGGTTTAGGGTAGCAATGGAATATGCTGGATGCCAAGTGTTTCTTGAAAACCAAACATAAGGTTCATATTCTGCACTGCCTGGCCTGCAGCGCCTTTGACCAGATTGTCGGTAACGGACAAAACCACGACGGTATCACTATTCTGGGGGCGATGAACGGCAATGCGACAGGTGTTGGAGCCACGTACTGAACGTGTCTCGGGATGCTTTCCAGCGGGTAAAATATCAACAAATGGCTCATTAAAATATCGTTGCTCATATAATGCTTGTAAATCAATATTCGCTGAAAGTCTTGCGTAGAGCGTTGCATGAATGCCTCGGATCATCGGGGTTAAATGCGGAACAAATGTAAGGCCAATAGATTTCCCTGCGACTTTGGTTAGGCCCTGTTTGATTTCAGGCAGATGTCGATGACCTGGTACGCCATAGGCTTTGAAGTTGTCGGATGCTTCCGCATGCAAAATATGAACATCGGCTTTTCTTCCGGCGCCAGAAACGCCAGATTTTACATCGGCGATAAGGTGATTTTCGTCCACGATACCTGCTTCAATTAATGGCAGAAATCCCAGTTGTACCGCGGTTGGGTAACAACCTGGGTTGGCAACTAGCCGGGCATTGATTACTTCATCACGATTGATTTCTGGCAGACCATAAACCGCTTCGGCAATCAGTTCCGGGCTTGCATGAGACATGCCATACCATTTTTCCCATTCCGATACATCTTTAATACGGAAGTCAGCGGCCAGATCGATTACTCTGGTTCCAGCATTCAGGAGTGCTTTTGCTTGTTGCATGGCAATGCCGTTGGGGGTGGCAAAAAAAACAAGATCGCATTGATCGAGCTCGGCTTCAGCCGGATCGCAAAATTCAAGGTTGATCTGTCCTCGTAAACTAGTAAACAGTTCAGCAACCTTCATTCCGGCCTCATTACGTGATGTAATTGCCTGAATGTTAACTTCTGGATGCTGCGATAGAATGCGCAGCAATTCTACGCCTGTATAACCCGTTCCACCCACAATGCCCACATTAATCATGGCGACTCCTTTTCTTTGTAGCTTACCTACAAGATTATTGTTTTGTCTGGAAAATAATACTCATTTTATCCTTTATTTCGGGCGGTAAAATTTGTTTCCAAAAAAATGTGAAAACACAATCAAAAAAGCCGCCCAGATGGCGGCTTTTTTGATATAAGGATAATTTACCGTTTAGAAAACTGTTTGCGTCGGCGTGCTTTTCGTAGACCTACTTTCTTACGTTCCACCTCACGCGCATCACGGGTTACTAAACCAGCCTTGCTTAAGGTTGGTTTAAGTTCAGCGTCATAGTCAATGAGTGCGCGTGTGATACCGTGACGCACTGCACCTGCTTGCCCCGATTCGCCGCCACCATGTATATTTACCAAAATATCAAATGTCGTGAGATTTTCCGTTAATTCTAATGGTTGGCGTACAATCATTCGGCCAGTTTCGCGCGAAAAAAACTCGTCAATGGGTTTGTTATTAATGGTTATTGAGCCATTGCCGGGTTTGATATAGACACGTGCAACCGCACTTTTGCGTCTTCCTGTGCCGTAATTGTAATTTATGCCCATAAGTTAAGCTTTAATCTCGAGTGGTTGGGGTTGTTGTGCGCTGTGAGGATGTGATTCTCCAGCGTAAACTTTGAGTTTTTTTAGCATGGCGTAACCAAGCGGCCCTTTTGGCAACATTCCTTTAACCGCTTTTTTTAGCGGGCGATCAGGAAAACGGGAATGCATTATCTTAAACTTTGTTTCATATAAGCCGCCCGGATAACCCGTATGTCGGTAATATATTTTGTCTTCGGCTTTGTTACCCGTTACTCGGATTTTATCAGCGTTGACAACGACAATGTAATCACCCGTATCGACATGGGGTGTGTAGATAGGCTTGTGTTTCCCGCGCAGACGACTTGCTATCAGTGACGCAAGTCTTCCCAGTACTTTATCGGTTGCATCAATGACAACCCAGTCATGGGTTACTTCATGTGGTTTTGCTGAAAATGTTTTCACAAAATCATGTCCTGCGTCGTGGATTAAAAGAGCCGGGAATTCTATGCCAAGTGGGTGTAAATGTCAAACTCGGTCGGCAGTATAAAATGTTGCGTACCCATTTGGCAAGGCCAGATTAATTGAGTCTGTTGAATAAATTAAATTTTGTGCGCATAAAATTGACAGGGCAGTGTATCACTTGCGTCAGGTCAAACCTCACAAAATACAAAGCCAAACGGGCAGGGTCAACCGTATCTTGATAGTTAACTTATTGTAATCTAGAAATTAATCAATGCGATATGACGTTTTTAGCAATCCGGCTGTGAAGTCCATACTGAATGGTGACTATCAAGCGGATTTATGAAACATTTGGATCGGTTTGCAATAAGCCTAGGAATCCACCAGACTGATGATTCCAGAGTTGAGCATAGAGCTGATTGTTCGCGATTAATTTAGCGTGGCTACCTTGTTCAATGATTTTGCCATTGTCGAATACGACAAGACGATCCATGGCAGCAATGGTTGATAAACGATGGGCGATGGCAATAACAGTTTTACCTGTCATGAGTTGGTACAGACTTTGCTGGATACTGTTTTCAACTTCTGAATCCAATGCAGCAGTTGCTTCGTCTAATACCAGTATCGGGGCATTTTTCAGGAGGACGCGCGCAATTGCAACGCGTTGACGCTGACCGCCCGAGAGTGTTACGCCCCGTTCACCCACATGGGCGTCGTAACCTTTTCGGCCTTTGACGTCGACGAGTGTCTGGATAAAGTGATGCGCCTGAGCTCGTTTGGCGGCTTCGATCATTTGTGTTTCTGTCGCATCCGGTTTTCCAAATAATATATTGTCACGTATTGAGCGATGTAATAATGAAGTATCCTGGGTCACCATTGCGATGTTGGCGCGTAAACTGTCCTGGTTTATTTGACGAATATCTTGTCCATCAATACTGATAGTTCCTTGTTGAACATCAAAGAATCGTAATAAAAGGCTAACAAATGTTGATTTGCCTGCACCGGAACGTCCGACGATTCCAACTTTTTCGCCTGCTGCTATTTTCAGATTGAGGTCGTAAAAAATTTCAGGGCAATTTTTATCGCTGATTTTATTATAAGAGAAGCGGACATGACTGAAATTTATTGTGCCATGGCTAACTGTCAAATCTTTAGCATCTGGGGTGTCAACGACACTTTGTGGTTTTGATAGTGTATTGATGCCATCCTTCACGGCGCCAATATTTTCAAAAAGATTGCTGACTTCCCACATTATCCAATGTGACATACCGGTCAAGCGTATTGCTAGGCCGAAAACGATCGCTATAGCACCAGGGCTGATAGTGTCGTTCAGCCACAAATAAATGCCATATGCTCCAGTCACAAATACCAGTAGCATATTGATGGACCAGACACTGATATTAAGCCAGGTCACCAAGCGCATTTGTGGATGTACCGTCGCCAAAAATTCTTGCATAGCCTCTTTCACATAGTCAGATTCGCGTTGCGTATGGGAAAAAAGCTTAAGCGTTAAAATATTGGTGTAGCTGTCGACAATGCGGCCGGTCATCAAAGAGCGAGCGTCAGCTTGTATGGTTGAGATGTTTCTTAGTCTTGGAACAAAGAAATAGAGTATGCCAATATATATGACAAGCCATGCAAGCAAAGGAATACACAAACGTGGATCAGCCCCGGCAACGAGTAACAGGGTGGTGATGAGGTAGACGGTCACAAATAGCATCACATCAAGTAATTTCATCACGGTTTCACGAACTGCCAATGCCGTTTGCATGACTTTGGTGGCGATGCGACCGCTGAATTCATGCTGAAAAAATGCATAACTCTGATTTAGCAGGTACCGATGCGCTGACCAGCGGATTTTCATCGGAAAATTTCCCATCAGCGTTTGGTTAATTGTTAGTGCATGTAATAAAACCAGTACGGGTATTAACACTAGTACAAAAATTGACATAGAGACTAAGACCCGCCATTCTTTGTGCAAAAAATTTTGTGGATCATGTTCAGTCAGCCAGTCAACTATTTGTCCCAGAATGGCATATAGCAATGCTTCGCTGACAGCCAGGCAAGTTGTCAGTATCGCCATTATTATCAGATAGCGTTCAATACCTCTCGTATAGTGGCGGCAAAACTGATATAGGCCTTTTGGAGGTTCAGCTGGATGTTCGGGAGGGAAAGGATGTGCTAGTCGTTCAAAAAAACCAAACATGGTCTTTTTAACCACCACTTAATCGATCATAGATTCTAAAGCCAGCAACATAAGTTCCGACGGCGGAGCCAAGTGTGGATAAAAGAAAGATCAGTAATATTCTTGTAACCTGATTGTGCCACCAGCCTTTTAAATGGGTTGCGTCACTTCTAAGCCGGTTAAAATCACTGACTTTGGGCTTGCGTAAAAAAGTTTCCATAGCCGCGACGACCATTCCAGCACCGATTGTTGGGTTTAACGATGTCAGGGGTGCGGCAAGGAATGCCGTCATGATGGTCAGGGGGTGAGCAAAAGCAATTGCTGCGCCCAATGCGGAAAGGCCGCCATTAATCAGTACCCAATCAACGAGCATTGCGGTGCCAATCTCAGGGCTGCGCAGAAAGCCGATAACAAAACCTGTCAGAATGAGTGCGACAATCGCCCATGGAAAATACTTAAGCCAATTTGATGAATCCGGGATGATGTCGAGCTGTGAAATAGTTTCATCAGGTTTGCTTATTGCCTTTGTTTCAAGCAGCCGCGTTATACCCTTCAGGTGACCGGCCCCAATAATGGCAAGAATATGCTGATAATTATTTTCTTTGCTTTCTCTTAATAAATGAGCGGACATATATTCATCCCGTTCACTAATAAGCGGTCTGAACAAATCTTTCTCATCTTCAGAAAATTGCGAAAAGGTGCTTTCGAGTACATCACCTTCTTTTAACCTTTCAATCTCGGCGGCGCTGACCTTTTCCTGGCTGATAATGCTGGCGAGCAATCCGCTAAATATGCCGAAACGTTTCCACCACGGAACATTGCGATAAATTCGTTTAAGGGTTATGCCTATTTCCCTGTCGATTAGTAAAACAGGTAATCCTGCCTCTGTTGCATCCTTAATTGCAACGCGCATTTCAGCGCCTGGTTCAATTCCCAATTGTTCGGCCATGCGTTGCTGAAAAGCGCCAAGTGCTAAACTTGCCGCTACCATACTTGCCTGGCCACGCTTAATCACCTGGAATAAATCCATCTTGGCAATTAATTCTGGGTTAACAATTGCATTATGACGGCTCGGACAGAGCTCAACGGCAATCGCATCGAATTTTCCAGTGGCAATTAATTCTTGAACCATTTCTGCGCTGGCCTTAGAGACATGGGCGGTTCCAAGAATAGTAATTTGAGCACCATCAATTTCGATTGTTTTGAGTGGTTCAGTTGAAACGCTATTGTAGGTGGTCAATTCATTCATTCGCTATAAAGAGTGAGAAATAGGGCCGAAATCCGGCGTTGTTTCTTTTTTTGATAATTTGTAAATGTATTATATTAGTTATTAATGATTTGTACCTTGATAGGTACATTAGCAAGTTACCTGAAATACATGAGGTGGAAATAGATTAATTTTTGGCATGTAGTAATAGTAGTGAGTGAGTTCATGACGAGGCCCTTTGCCCTACTGCGAGCAGTAGGGCTTTTTTTTGAGTAAATCCCGGGGATTTTGTTCGGGCAAATTTCTTGATTAATTGATAGAAAAAATTTATTGTTTACTCTATTAGCAGCACGGGCTTAATGGCAAGTCGTTGCGTAATCTCGTTAGCCGTGTGTTTTGCCAGCAATAGGTTGGAAAAAGGGCCAGCCTTGATTCTGAAAAGACCATCTTTTTCTGCAATTCCGAGTGTTTCAACCAGCCAGGGAAGTTCTGCTTGCATATTTGAAAGAAAATTACTTGCATTACCGGCAGTGCCAAATGCACCTAATTGCAGGTAAATTGTTTCAGCGCTGGTAGACGCGGTTGTTGATTGAAATGCTGCTGGTTCTTGCGTAGATTTTGCGATGGGACTGGACGCACCGGGAATAATACTTTCAACTTCCACCTTGGCACTTCCTTCTGCAATGATGTCAAGTTTGTGAGCGGCAGTATAGGAAAGATCAATTATTCGATCGGAAAGAAATGGGCCACGATCATTAATTCGTACCACGATGGACTTGCCGTTTGCTACGTTTGTTACACGTGCATAACTAGGTAATGGCAATGTGGGATGTGCTGCGGTCATCGCGTACATATCATAAATCTCGCCGATCGCAGTTTTATTTCCGTGATAACGGCGACCATACCAGGTAGCAATGCCACTTTTCTTGTATGCGCTAAGTTTGGTATGTGGCCGATAAGTATTACCAAGCGCGACATAGGGTCGCATATTTGCTTTGCGCAGCGGCTCGATTTTTGGAATAGCGTCAGGTATGGAATCAAGATTGGTAGGCGGATTGTTACCAGGGCCGTCATCCAGATAATAACCACCCTTGTTATTGTTGGAGGATGGCACTGCCGCCGATGAATTTTCCCCAGATATATTATACTTTGATGCGCTGCTGCAGCCCGAGAGTGATATGAGAATGGCCACTGCCATGATTTTTGTCATGGATGTCAAGGCAGCAGTCCATAATTGGTTTTTTTTCATGTCTTCACCAGTTTGGGGTGTTTGTGAATGCTCATTAAAATACCAAAACCAAGCAGCATTGTCACTATTGAAGTTCCGCCGTAGCTGATGAGCGGTAGTGGTACGCCAACAACTGGCAGAATTCCGCTAACCATACCCATATTGACAAAAATATAGGTAAAAAAGGTTAATGTAATTGAACCTGCTATAAGTCGAGTAAATTGAGTAGAGGCATTTGCAGTAATAACGATACAGCGTGCTATAATGACAAGATATAGCATTAAAAGCAACATATTGCCGATAAGTCCAAATTCCTCGGAAAAAACTGCAAAAATAAAATCAGTGCTTTGTTCGGGCAAGAAATCAAGCTGCGTTTGCGTGCCTTTTTGCCAACCTTTGCCGACAATGCCGCCTGAACCTATGGCAATTGTAGATTGGATGGTATGATAGCCAGCGCCGAGTGCATCTTGAGTTGGATCAAGCAATGTCATCACGCGTTGGCGCTGATAATCGTGCATGAATGTCCATAACAATGGTATGCTGCCTAAACCGGCGACACATAATCCGACGATAATCCGCCAGGATAGCCCTGCCAAATATAATACGTAAAAACCACTGCTTGCTATTAATAATGCCGTGCCTAAATCAGGCTGTCGCAAGATTAATATGACCGGTAACAGTAGTAACAGTGTCGCGCCAACATACTCCCTGAGCCGCAGGGTAATTTCATATTTATCAAAATACCATGCCATGATAAGTGGCACTGCAAGCTTCATTAGTTCGGAAGGCTGGATGCGGGTGATGCCAATATTTAGCCAGCGCCTTGCGCCGTTATGGATTTCTCCAAATAATGCGACACCGACCAATAAAACAATACCCAACAGGTACATTGGTAAAGCAAGACGCCGAATATGCTGTAATGGAATATTGGCGACTAGCCACATAATAGCAAACGCGACGAGCATGTTGATTGCTTGATTGCTAACCCGGTTTATATTTGCGCCGGTCGCGCTGTACAATACAGTCAGTCCAACCAGCATTAATAGCAGCACGCCACCTAAAAGAAAACCATCGATATAGCGCGTTAAATAGTGCCAAAGTTTACTGAATTGAATCATTAATATCTCTCTGTGAATTCAGTTTATCGCGGGTTTCCTTTGGCCGTCTTTCGCTAGTGGTCATGTTCATGCGCGGCTTCTATGTGGTTCTCGGTAGTTTCTTCGCTTGTGACATCAAATTCTTTTCCTAGTAGATAATAATCCAGTACTTTGCGTGCGATTGGGGCGGCTGTTGCGCCACCAGGGCCGCCATTTTCTACCAGGACCGATAATGCGATGGTTGGCTTGTCGGCTGGCGCATACGCAATGAAAAGTGCGTGATCGCGATGGTATTCGCTTATTTTATTTTCATCGTATCTTTCTCCCTGTTTAATGCCAATTACCTGGGAGGTGCCGGTTTTTCCGGCAAAGGTATAAGCCGCATCGGCCCCTGCACGCGCCGCTGTACCTCCGGGACGCGTTACATCAACCAATGCGTTTCGTACCAGTTCCATATTTTCCGGCTTTATATCGAGTTGATAAAGCGGTTGTGTGGTTATTTTTTCAATCTTACCCAACGTATTATTTTGAATTTGTTTTACAAAGTGGGGGCGAAAGGCTTTGCCTTTGCTGGCAAGTATTGTGGTGGCAAAAGTAAGTTGTAGCGGCGTTGTTAGATTGTAGCCTTGGCCGATGCCAACGGAAATCGTGTCGCCAGCATACCATTTCTGATTGTGACGTTTCATTTTCCATTCTGAGGAAGGGAGTAACCCGCTAACTTCGCCTAGAATATCAATGCCGGTTTTCTTGCCTAACCCGAATTGACTGATATATCTGTGAATATTGTTTATACCCATATCGTTGGCGAGACTGTAATAATAGGTGTCACATGAAACAACGAGAGATTTGTGCAGATCAACCATGCCGTGACCGCCAGGTTTCCAGTCACGAAAGCGGCGCTTGGTGCCGGGAAGGCTGAAAAAACCAGCGTCACTGATGGCATATTTAGGTGTGCGTTTATTAAGTTCAAGAGCGGCTAACGCCATGAATGGTTTAAATACTGACCCGGGCGGATATAATCCACGTAATGCACGATTGTTAAGCGGCCGGTCAATTGAGTTGTTTAGTAATTTCCAGTTTTTATGATCAATGCCACCAATAAATAAATTGGCATCAAAGCCAGGTTTGCTGACAAAAGCAAGAATTTCGCCGGTCATCGGGTCCATTGCGACCAATGCGCCTCGGTAGTCACCAAATGCTTTTATTGCGTTCTCTTGCAATCGAATATCAAGTGATAGTGTCAAATCATTTCCAGGAATGGGCGGTGTGCGCGATATGACACGCACTGATCGGCCTGCAGCATCAGTTTCTACTTCTTCAAAGCCTGTTATTCCATGCAAATTTTTTTCAAAACTTTGCTCGATGCCGATTCTTCCGATATGTTGGGATCCGCGATAATTATCCAATTCATTGTTGGTTTCCAGTTGCTCCAGATCTTTGTCATTAATTCTTCCAATATAGCCAACAACATGGGATAAGCTTTCACCTCTGGGATAATGGCGTAGTACGCGAGCATTAATTTCTATACCTGGAAAGCGGTAACGGTTTGCAGCGAAACGCGCGACTTCTTCATCAGATAAACGGGTGCGAATAGGCAAGCTTTTAAAACGTTTGCTTTCTTGCATCAGTTTTCTGAATCGCTGGCGGTCCTCTTGCGTTATTTTGACAATCTGTGACAATTCATTCAGGGTTGCATCCAGGTCGGGAATTTCACGCGGAACAATTTCTAAAGTATAAGTTGAAAAATTTTGTGCCAAAATTTCCCCGTTACGATCAAAAATCAAGCCACGATTTGGGACCAAGGGAAGAATTGAAATTCTATTAGCTTCTGCCAGTGTGTGATAATGCTCACCCTGTGAAACTTGCAAGTAATAAAAACGCGCGAATAACAGTAAAAATAGTAGTAGCACAAGCCCTGAAATGATGGCAAGTCGTACGCGAAAGCGATGTAATTCAAGAGGATGGTTTCGAAGCTCTATAGCACGGTTCATAGCGCATCAGGATCTGTTTTCGGCTTCTGGAGTATTGTCAGGGAAAAAGTGATGAGCGGCCATATCAGCATTCCCGTTATACTGGCAAGAAAAAAATACCAGCCAGGAAAGCGATAACCGCTCAGTAATCCGACGATGAGTATAATAAATTGCATCAATAGCAGGATTAGGCCAATCTGAGGTGCTTGTTGGATTGGATTAAAATACCGTAAGCGCCGATGGAGTATTAGTGCAAAGTAAGTGATAATGCAATATACCATGGCATGCTGACCAAGTATGCCAGCGTTGCTGACGTCTACTAGTAAGCCCATTCCAAATGCGACACTCATGCCAGCACGATGTGGCTGATGAATGCTCCAATAAAGCATTGTCAGTGCAACGAAATCAGGACGTAAATGCAGAAGTATCCCCTGAAATGGCAACATGGTTAGTAATAGCGCGCCAATTAGTGTGGCAAAAATATACCAGCCATTTGCGGGCGATAGGATGTGCTGATCAGGGTATTTGGTCGACACAATCACCTCCGTGTTGTTTTTTCATGACGTACGTTTTGAAATTTCTGCTGGATTTTCTGGTATGGATGGTATGGGTGATAGTATTAATACATGCCGGTTACGATTAACGCCTGCAACGGGTTTGCAAATAATGCTTGCAAATGCGCTGCCTGGGTTGCGTTCAATATCCGATACATTGGCTACTGGCAATCCGGGCGGGTAAACGCCGCCGATTCCTGAGGTGACCAATACGTCATTTGGTTGAACATCCGTATTAACCGATAGATAGCGTAACTTTAATTCGTCATTTTTTCCTGTGCCAGAGATTACTGAGCGTAAACCATTGCGTGCAATTTGTATTGGTACAGCGTGATCTTTGTCAGTGATCAGTGTGACTTCAGATGCCCAAGGATAAACTAAGGTTATTTGTCCAATAACCCCCAATTCATCTGTGACTATTTGCCCCGCTTGTATACCATGCTGACTGCCTTTATTAATAGTAGTTTTATGGTTGAATGGGTCATGCGGCACATGCAATATTTCAGCCATGACGGCGTTGGTTTCCGTTCTTTTTGTGGCGCTCAGCAAATTGCGTAAATGTGAATTTTCAGCTTCCAGTGCGCGCAAATGCAAAAGCTGTGCTTGATCAGTGATGTAACGTTGCCTAAGGAAAGCGTTTTCTTTAACCAAGTGAAGATTGGAAATAAGCTCGTCGACTTGGTGATAAACCACAACTGGCATATGAGCAAGTTTTTGTAAGGGATAAATCAATACGGCGATTGCTTGGCGAAATTCAGGGAAATTTTTGAACCGGATGTCTTCTGCCATTAGGAGGAGCGAAAGCAGCACAAAAAAAGTTAACCGCGTTCGCGGGTTTGGACCATGTTTGAAAAACTGTGGGGCTGATTTCATTTCATCCCGCATCCCGTATATCGAGACGTTAAGCGTCTATTAAACCTTTAAGTTTACAGTGCGTGTCATGGTTAGATTATGACAAATAGAGCTGATATTGAGGCGTATAAAAAAATTACATACGTTACATCAAATCTAAAGCTATTTTTCAACTTTAGTTTAACGTTGTAACTTGAGTTTAACGTCGTTTGGCGTTGGCCTAATCAAAAGATAAAAACGGTATGGGGGTGTCTCATATTGATAATACAGTTTAATCATTAGCAAAAATCCCAATCGAGCGGTCCATATTTTCGAGCGCAATACCAGAGCCACGCACGACACAGGTTAATGGGTCTTCAGCAACAATGGCAGATAGACCGGTTTCTTCCATAATCAATCGGTCTATATCGCGCAATAATGCGCCGCCCCCTGTGATAACCAAGCCCTGCTCGGCAATGTCGGCGCCGAGCTCAGGTGGCGTGTGTTCCAAAGCTGTCTTGACCGCGCTGACTATGTTATTTAAGGGCTCAGTCAGCGCTTCCAGAATTTCATTGCTGGAAATTGTAAAGCTACGTGGAATGCCTTCCGCCAGGTTGCGGCCTTTAACTTCTATTTCGCGTACTTCCGATCCTGGGAAAGCCGAGCCAATTTCTTCTTTAATAAATTCAGCGGTGACGTCGCCAATTAACATGCCATAGTTTCGGCGAATATAATTGATGATCGCCTCATCAAATTTATCGCCTCCAACACGAATTGAATTTGAATATACGATACCACCCAGTGAAATAACGCCAACTTCTGTCGTGCCGCCGCCAATATCAACCACCATTGAACCAGTGGGCGTTTCTACTGGCAAGTCTGCGCCAAGTGCTGCTGCCATTGGTTCCTCGATCAATTCCACTTTTCGTGCCCCAGCACCATAAGCAGCTTCGCGAATGGCGCGACGTTCTACCTGGGTTGATCCATAAGGAACGCAAATCACAATTCGAGGGTTAGCGGAAAACAGGCGCGGCGGGTTTACTTTTCTAATAAACATCTTTAGCATTTGCTCGGTGACCGTAAAGTCGGCGATTACGCCATCCTTCATTGGGCGAATGGCGGTAATGTTGCCAGGCGTCCTTCCTAACATTTGTTTAGCGGCCAGTCCGACTTGTTGAATCATTTTTTTAGAGTTGGCGCCCCCTTCTTCACGGATTGCCACTACTGACGGCTCATTCAGCACTATGCCTTGACCGCGAACATATATTAGTGTGTTGGCCGTACCCAGGTCGATAGCCATATCTGTTGAGAAATAACTCCCCAAAATATCTGTTGAGAAGAAACTCCCCAGAATGTTGCTGCTCGAAAGATTAAACATAATGGCAAAATCCGTTTGTGTTGGTGATGATATCGTGAATAGTTAATAAAGAAAGTTAAGATTGTATCAAAAAAAGAATGTGCCGATGAAACAGGGCATGATACCCTAATACTTCTTTGAATATAAGTACAAGGATACCAGTTTTACATGACTTTATCTTTTGATGATGTAAGGCGTATTGTGGATCTCGCCTATATTGAGACAAATGAAGAAGAGGCGCATGTTGTTTTGTCGCAATTATCTGATATTTTTAATCTCATCGAGCAAATGCAAGCAGTTGATACGTCAGGTGTTGAGCCGATGTCTCATGCTCAGGATGTGACGCAGCGATTGCGTGACGATATCGTGACTGAGTCTGATCAGCGAGAACGGTTCCAAGCAATTGCACCTCAAGTAGAGGAAGGTCTTTATCTTGTGCCAAAGGTTATTGAGTAAGGTTATAACCCATGAAATTTTCATGCCCCTTTGTCAGCAGCACATTGATATTGTAATGTTGCTACGCAACAAAAATTCTATTTTATCACACACCGCCTGATTAGCAGAAACCATGTTTAACGTTAGTCTTAAACAACTCTCCCAACAACTTGCAGAAAAAAAAATATCCAGTGTTGAGCTTACAGGAGAATTCCTCAAGCGAACGAGAATATTGAATCCAAGTTACAATGCTTTTATAACCATTAATGAAGCGATGAGTTTGGCTCAGGCGGAGGCCGCCGACCAGATGATTGCGTCCGGACATGCGAGTCCATTGACTGGTATACCAGTTGCGCAGAAAGATATTTTTTGTACCAAAGGGTGGTTGACTACTTGCGGATCAAAAATGTTGTCAAACTTTACATCACCCTATAATGCGGGTGTAGTTGAACGTTTTAATCGGGTTGGTGCGGTTAATATTGGTAAAACCAATATGGATGAATTCGCCATGGGTTCAAGTAACGAGACTTCTTTTTATGGTCCAGTTAGAAACCCATGGGATGTCTCAGCCGTGCCGGGTGGTAGTTCTGGTGGTTCAGCTTGTGTGGTGGCCGCGCGCATGGCGCCAGCGGCGACGGGCACGGATACCGGTGGTTCAATTCGCCAGCCGGCGGCGCTGTGCGGTATTTCAGGTATTAAGCCGACTTATGGATTGGTGTCACGTTACGGCATGATAGCGTTTGCTTCAAGCCTTGATCAGGGTGGGCCAATGGCAAAATCAGCAGAAGATTTGGCGCTTATGCTCAATGTCATGGTTGGTTTTGATGACCGGGATTCAACCAGTCTGCAACGTGATGCGGAAGACTATCTGCGAGATCTGGATAGGCCGCTCGCGGGATTGCGCATTGGCTTGCCCAAGGAATATTTTGCTAAAGGGATGAGTAGTGATGTTGCGAATACGGTAGATGAAGCGCTTGAAATATATCGTAAATTGGGCGCTAAGATGGTGGAAGTGTCGTTACCAAATGCGCAGCTTTCTATTCCTGTCTACTATGTGTTGGCGCCTGCTGAAGCATCCAGTAATTTATCCCGCTTTGATGGTGTGCGTTATGGCTATCGTGCCAAGTCTTATAGCGATCTCAATGAAATGTATCGAAAAAGTCGCGCCAAAGGCTTTGGCGCGGAAGTAAAGCGGCGAATTTTGATAGGGACTTACGTTTTATCCCATGGTTATTATGAAGCTTATTACATTCAGGCGCAAAAAATACGTCGTTTGATTGCGCAGGATTTTACTGATGCTTTTAAGCAATGTGACATCATAATGGGGCCGACTACGCCAACAGTTGCTTTTAACCTGGGTGAAAAAAACAGTGACCCAATACAAATGTATTTGTCGGATATCTACACCAGCGCAGCAAGTCTGGCTGGATTGCCTGGCATGTCTATTCCGATTGGATTTGGCGAAAAAAACAGGCCAGTTGGATTGCATATTATTGGCAGTTATTTTGCCGAAGCGCAAATGCTGAATGTGGCGCATCAGTATCAATTAGAAACCGACTGGCATTTTCGTATGCCTGAAATTTGATAGAAGAAAAATTAGTTAATCATTAATATATATTTAGTGGCAAAAAAAGGTGATCCCGGTTATGCAGTGGGAAATTGTTATCGGTTTGGAGGTTCATGCACAGCTTTCGACCCAATCAAAAATATTTTCTGGCGCTTCAATTGCGTATGGTGCTACACCAAATACGCAGGCCTGTGAGGTGGATCTAGCGCTGCCTGGCGTTTTACCGGTGCTGAATAAAGGCGTTGTTGAGCGGGCAATTAAATTAGGTCTGGCAGTTGGTGCAAAAATTAACTCGCCTTCAATTTTTGCCCGTAAAAACTACTTTTATCCAGACTTGCCAAAAGGCTATCAGATCAGCCAATATGAACTACCAGTGGTTGAAGGAGGATGTCTCAGGATACAGATGGGTAAGGTTGAAAAGACGGTACGTATTACTCGGGCACATCTGGAAGAAGATGCAGGTAAATCATTACATAAAGATTTCCATGGCATGACAGGTATTGATCTTAACCGTGCTGGCACGCCGTTGCTGGAGATCGTTTCAGAACCCGATATGCGCAGTAGTGCTGAAGCGGTGGCATATGCCAAAACAATGCATTCGCTGGTACGCTGGATTGGCATCTGTGATGGCAATATGCAGGAAGGCTCTTTCCGTTGTGATGCTAATGTGTCTGTGCGGCCTAGAGGATCGGATAAGCTTGGCACACGTTGTGAAGTCAAGAATCTTAATTCATTCCGTTTTTTAGAAAAAGCAATTGAATTTGAGGCCAGGCGTCAAATTGAAATTTTGGAAGATGGCGGTATCGTGCATCAGGAAACGCGCCTATATGACGCTGACAGGGACGAGACTCGCACCATGCGTAGTAAGGAAGAAGCGCATGACTATCGTTATTTCCCAGACCCAGATTTAATGCCACTGGAAATATCTGAA
>Ga0224496_10001199_pt1 | contig 16426 bp, 11 predicted proteins | sample SF_Jul11_sed_USG_2_FD_168127 | JGI IMG/M metagenome (GOLD analysis project Ga0224496, IMG submission 168127) | Sediment microbial communities from San Francisco Bay, California, United States - SF_Jul11_sed_USGS_8_1 | ecosystem: Environmental > Aquatic > Marine > Sediment | place: USA...
GGTTGGCGGCATCGAGGAGATGGCTGGCACCGCTGGTGATGTCGCCAATGACCTGGGTGATCGGTTTGATCACCGAGTTGGCGACGATGCGAACCACCAGGCTCGCGAAGATGATGCCCATCAATGCCAGACCGACGACCACCACCAGGCTTGCTTTGTTGATGGAGGCGGAGAGCTGCTGGTCGGCGGCGTCAAGGGATTGGATGACCTCGAAGGCGCCGTGAATCTCGCCGGCCTGCCAACCCTCCATTTTAACTCCGGTGGGATCGAGTCCGCGGGAGTTCCCCCACAACTGTTGCGCATTGCGTGGGTCTCCGTGGCAGAGGAGGCAGGTTTCACTGAGGCGCACGGCCCGGAAGTAACGAACGGCATTGGCCTGCTTGTCCACCTCGGAGTACTCGTTGAGGTTTTGTTCCGTCATCATTTTCAGAACCCTGGCCTCGAATTGGTCGGGTTCATTCTTAGGGTTACGCGGGGAAAATTTCGGCACCTTGAAGATGTAACCACCCTCTTCGGCCTTGCGCATCGCCGCCTGCCAGGCGGAGAAAACCGGCACCGCGGCGAGCATTTTCGCGTGTTCGCCGTTGTCGGCGTATTGGCGGAGCTGTGACTGGGTAAAGACGCCTATCGTCCATTTGTCTTCCATCTCCTGGCGGGTCGCCTCGGCCGTCAAGCAGATTGCCCGGGCCTTGTCGGTGAAGCTTTGCAGGGTTTTTTCCTTGGCCTCGCCGGAATACATGGAAAAGAGGACCACGACAAGGATGGTGGGCAGCAGGACGCCGACGGAGACGATTTTGCCGCGCAGGGCCAGATTTTTCAGGTCAATCATTGGCAAAGCTCCTTAAAAGAGAAATGGCGGTATGTCCACAACAAGGTGGTGCCGCCGGCAAGGCTGGATTTTTTTCTGCAACAGGCGCCGGCGGAGGTGTTTTGCACAACTTCCACAAAGGAGTATGTCTGAATATCGTTGGGCAGAGAGAATTTTTCGGCCGCAAGGCTCTGTCAGCCGTTGAGCAGTTTTGCCACCCGGCTCCAGATGCGGTGGGCGGTTTCTTCCTTGGAGAGTAGGGGCAGCTCTTCGACGGTGTCGTTGTTGTCAAGCAGGGTCACCCGATTGGTGTCGACGGCGAAGCCGCAATCGGCTCCGGTAATGTCGTTTACGACCATCAGGTCGAGGTTCTTGGCGTGGAGCTTGCGGCGGCCCTCGGCAATGTGATCGCGGCTTTCGGCAGCAAACCCGACCAGCAGGGGGGGGGCGCCATCCGCACGGCGCTGGCCCAGGGCCAAGAGGATGTCCGGATTGGCGAGCAGGGGCAGCGTCGCGGCGGCGTCCGCTTTCTTGAGTTTGTGGCAGGCTTGGTCCGCAGGCCTGAAGTCGGAGACCGCTGCAGCCTTGACCACCACATCCATGGCATCGCTTCGGCTTAATACGGCGTCATGCATTTCTTGGGCGGTGGTGACCCGGATTGTTTCCACATCGGCCGGGGCGGCAAGATCCGTCGGGCCGCTCACCAGGGTGACCGTTGCCCCCCGCTGGCGGGCGGCGGCGGCAATGGCATACCCCATCTTGCCGCTTGATCGGTTGCTTAAAAAACGGACCGGGTCCAGTGGTTCCCATGTCGGGCCGGCGGTGACCAGCACGGCGCAGCCCGTAAGATCTTGGGGGGCGAAGGTGCTGAAAACAGCATGGCGGACGGTTTCCCATTCGGGCAGGCGGCCGGGCCCATTGTCTCCGCAAGCCATGGCTCCCGCGGTTGGCTCCACCACCCGATAGCCGTAACCACGCAGAGTGGCCAGGTTGGCCTGGGTGGCAGGGTGCAGAAACATGGCGCTGTTCATGGCCGGGCAAAGGAGTACCGGTGCCTCGGTGGCCAGGGCGACAGTGGCGAGCAGGTCGTCGGCCTGGCCCTGAGCCAGGCGGGCAATGGTGCCGGCGCTGGCCGGAGCGATGAGCAGCAGGTCGCAGTCCTTGGCCAACGAGATATGCGGGATCGTTTCCGCCGCTACCGGATCAAACATGTCGGTGAAGACACGGTTCGCGGAAAGGGCGGCGAAGGTGAGCGGCGCTACAAAACGGGTAGCGGAGCCGGTCATGATCACGGTTACCGAGGCGCCGTCACGGCGCAAGGCCCGGACCCAGTCAGCCACTTTGTAGGCGGCAATACTGCCGGTGACGCCCAGGATGATCCGTTTATCGACGAGCAGTGATGGCAAGGGGGATTCCTCGCTGGCTTTTGAAAAGGGGTGGTTATCTGAAGACCTCTTCCGCGGGTGCGCCATTGGCGGTGTTGCCGTCGGCGGCGATATCTTCGGTGACATAGGCATAGACCTGGGTCTTGATGCCGAAATCACCTTCAGAAATCGTGATCATGCAGGCCTTGTGCGGTTTGGTGAAAACGATGAGGTTGCTCTTCTGTTTCACCGATCCGGTCAACTTCCAGCCATCCTTGACCATGCTGACAATGAAGAAGTCGGTCAGTGAATTGACTTCCACCCGGCCGGAAAAGTTCAGGATGCCGCCGGCAAAGGAAGCGGTCCTGATGGACATGCTTTTGTCGCGGTTCCAGGTCAGTTCGCCGGGGATGAGAAGATCCTTGAAGTCGGTGGGGTAATAGGGCTGGGAACTGGCCGACGCGGAATCGGTCGCTGGCGTGGCGGCGGGGGCGGCTGCCGGAGCCGGGGGCGGCGGCTCGTCGGCAGAGGAGCCGCCAAAATTCATTTCAGCGCAGCCGCCCATTATCAACAGGAAGCTCAGGGCAAGCAGGTAAAAGGTCAAGCGAAAGGTCGTTGATCCGGTGGAGCGCATTTGTGTTCCTCCTGTAAGGTTGGACTGGCTGGCAAACACCAATCCGAGCGGTTGAATCTGATGAATTTCAGCTGGCGGGCGGTCGGAGACGAAAATCCGGTCGCCCGCTACAATTCTTTGAGCAGAAGCTCCTCGACGGTCTTGCGTTGCGAAGTCTGGTTCCGGTGCTTGGGATGGCCGACGGCCAGCACCGCCATCAGGTCGAGGTGCGGAGGAAGGTCAAGAATGGTGTTGACCTGGTCCTTATTCTGCAGTATCTGGCCGAGCCATACGGCGCCCAAGCCGAGGGCTTCGGTGGCCAGCAGCATATTCTGAATGCAGGCTCCTGCCGCCTGGTGGTCCTTGACATCATTGTACATGGCTGCCGGGTCGAGGTAGACGGCAATGAGTGCCGGCGCCGCCAGGATGATATGGCCATAGTGGGTCTGGTCGGCAAGTCTGCGGCGAACCGCCGCATCCCGGATGACAACGAACCGCCAGGGTTGGTTGTTCAGCCCCGAGGGAGCCCAGCAGCCGGCCCGAATGATTTCGTGGAGCTGGTCGGGGGGCACATCTTCGGCGGTGTATTCGCGGATGGAGCGGCGGCAATAGATAGCGTCGAGGATTGCTGATGGCATGGCTGTCATCTTGACACAAACAAATGGCGGCGAAACCTGATCGGGCTGGAGCCTTTTTTGCTGCCGCAGCGGTGGTGTTCTGGAAAAAATAAGGTGAATGGTCCTCTCTGAACGATCGGTTCTGCCACAATGAATTCTGGCTGGAATCGAGTTCTTGAAACCATCACAAGATAGTCCGATCAGTTGGAATTTGTCAAATCATTTGCGAGCTTGTGGCGTCTCGTTGCATGTTGGCCGAGAATTTGTTAGAAGGGTGCCTCAAGGAGGATGTATTCTGTTGGGAAATAAAAAAAAGAAAGAATTCATTCTGCCAACTCTGGCAGCCGGCCTGCAGCTTGTCGACACTCACTGCCATCTGGACATGGGCAAGTACGAGGCCGACTTGGCGCAGGTCCTCGCACGTTCCGCTGCCGCCGGGGTCGGGCGGGTTGTCACCATCGGCATTGATCTGGCCAGTTCGCGGGCCGCGGTTGCCCTGGCGGAACAATACCGAGGTGTTTTCGCCGCGGTGGGCGTTCATCCCCACCATGTCGCCGAAACTTCTGCAACCGATTACAGCGAGTTGCGGCAACTGGCGAGTCACCCCCGGGTGGTGGCATACGGCGAGATCGGCATGGATGGCGTCAAGGGGTATGCGCCCCTTGACCTGCAACGCCAGCATTTTTGCCGTCAGGTGGCCCTGGCCAAGGAGCTTGCTTTGCCGCTCATCGTCCATGACCGGGAGACCCACGAGGAAGTCCTTGCCATCCTGCGCGAGGCGGCTCCCTTCCCGGCGGGCGGTGTCATGCACTGCTTTTCCGGCGATGCCGGTTTGGCGCGGGCGGTAATGGAACTGGGATTTTATGTGTCTATCCCCGGCGTGGTTACCTTCAACAACGCCGCCATGCTGCATGAGGTTGTGGCAGCCGTGCCCCTGGACGCGTTGCTGGTCGAAACCGACGGCCCTTTCCTGGCCCCGGTGCCGAGACGTGGCAAACGCAACGAACCGGCGTATGTGCTCTTTACCGCCGAAAAGGTGGCGGAAATCAAGGGGATCACTCTCGACGAGGTGGCCCGGCGGACAACGGCAAACGCCGAAACTCTTTTTGGATTAGCGGAAGACTGAAGCGTGGAGACAATAGCGGAAAATCTGGCAAGGGTTCGGGAGCGGATCGCCGCTGCGGCGTGCCGGTCCGGGCGTGAACCCGGTGCGGTTCGTTTGGTGGCGGTGAGCAAGAAAGTTGGCATCGACCGCATCCAGGAGGCCGTGGCCGCGGGGCAGACGCTGTTTGGTGAAAACTACCTGCAGGAAGCGCAGCTCAAGATTCAGGCCCTGGGCCGGAGGGTCAACTGGCACTTCATCGGCCATCTCCAGTCCAATAAGGCGAAGATCGCTGCCGATTCCTTTGCCTGCATTGAAACCGTGGACCGTCTGAAACTCGCCGTCACCCTGGACAAGTATCTGACCGATTCGGGCCGCAGGATGCCGGTTCTGCTGCAAGTGAATATCGGTCGTGAGGTACAGAAGTCCGGGGTGTTGCCGGAGGATGCCGAAACCCTGCTCCGGCAGATCAATGTGTTGCCGCATTTAGAGGTGCGCGGGTTGATGGCCATGGCGCCTTTTTTTGACGATCCAGAGGCGGCGCGGCCCTATTTCCGGCAGCTGCGGGAGTTGGCGGACAGTCTTGCCGACCAGGGGCTGCTCGGGCAATATGGCCCGGTTGAGCTGTCCATGGGGATGTCGGGAGATTTTGAGGTGGCGATCGAGGAGGGGGCGACCCTGGTCAGGGTAGGAACGGCCCTGTTCGGCGAACGGACATAGACTCCCGCCAGAGGAGTCCGGCCGGTTTTACTTGTACAGCTTATGACATTGCTTGATCAGGCGGTTTACCTCGGCAACCAGGGCCGTGGCCTGCTGATGGTTTCCTGCCGTTGCGGCGAGGAGGCACTCCTGCACGGTTTTGCAGCATACATCCCAATCGTCCCGCCACTCCGGTTCCACAAAGAGATTGTATTCCTCGCACATCCGGGAGAGCGAATCGCTGTCTGGTGTTGATATCTGTTCCTCGGCATCGATTTGGCGGCAGAGCGATTTCCAGAGGAAGGCGATTTTCTTTTTGATCCTTTTCCCCTCGCCACTGCCCTCGCTTCGTGATTTCTGCGTTCTGCGGGGGGGCGGCGAGGTCGGGTGTGGCGTTGCTGACCGTGGGCGAGGGGCCGCGGCACGCGCCCCGGCCGCCGGCATCTTCACCGAGAGGGCGAAGTACGCGGACCCGCCCTTGAGTTCACTCTTGGTTTTCAGGAAGGTCGGTTGCTCCACGTCGATCAGGCTGGCGCCGATGCGCAGTTTGCCCTGCTCGAGGTCGTCGGCAAGGGCGCGCAGTTGTGCGGCCAATTCATTGAGCTGCACTTGATTTTTTGGGGGAGAGGGTGGGGACATCTGCCTGGCTGGTTGTTGGAGGATTTGTGGCGGTAAAAAAAGCCGTTTTCCACCATGAAAGAAGAAAAACGGCTCGTGTCGGTAAGGTGGGGTGAGCGATGGGACTTGAACCCACGACCTCCGAGGCCACAACCCGGTGCTACCACCAGCTGAGCTACGCTCACCACGGAAATCATACCTGCGCGGCATGATTGTTAAACTGACGAACCCTTATAATAGATTGCCTGCCGTTTGGCAAGGGCAAAACGAGGACTCAAGCCAACTCTTTGTTGCAATGTTTGCAGACTTTTGCCTGGGACTTGACGATCTCCGCGCAGTAGGGGCATTCCTTCATGAAATTGGCCTTGAGCAGTTCGGCGATGGCAAGGTTCACCCGCTGCTCGATTTCGTGGTTGGCGAATTTATGATTGCGGAGGGCGTCGATACAGCTCATGTCGTTTACCCCCGCCAGGCATTCGCAGGCCTGCTTGCGGGCAGCCTGGCCGGCTTTTTCGTCAAGAAGCAGGGTCATCACCGGCTCACAGTCGTGCTCGGCCACGCAGGAGGAAAGTTTGGCCAGGGCTTCTTGCTCGCAGGCATAACGGTTGTTCTGGGCGCGGATCTCTTCCGGATCGAGAACACTGCCGGTAAAGGCATCCTTGCCCTGAACCATCATCGCCGAGCCGGTGGGTTCGCCGGGAACCAGCACGTAACGGCAGGAGGATGAGTGACCATACGTGTCCTCGAAACGCTGCCAGCTGTTGGCGAAAAGCTTGCATTCGTCATTGAGGCAGACAAAAAGAACCTCCGTGCCCCAGCCCAGGCCGTCGCCGACGTGGAATGGCGGTGCTTGGCAACAGGAAAGTCGGGTGTTGCAGTGCGGGCAGTAGTGCTCTTCTTTCAGGTATTTGAGGCAGGTGTCAAGGTCCAGCATGGTATCTACTCCTTATTAAAAGGGTCGTTTGTATTTGATGGCAATGCTGCTGCAGCGTTTGCTGCGTCTTGCCCTGCCGCCAACGCCAAGCTGTGGCGGGCAGTGCAGCAAGAGTCGTTTGCCGGTCTGACTGACTGCCGGTGAAGGGGCGGGATGTGGATGCGACCGGACCGGCTGCTCGTGTTGTCATGCGGTGAATGACGGTGCCGTCGCCAAACGAGAAGGTTCTCTGAAGCACAACATTGAACCCGCCAAGATTACCTGAAAAGCGGAAAGAGGTCAATGGCAATGGGGGGATCATCTCCCCATTGCTGCAGAGGTGGGCGGCGGCGGTCCTCGCCCGCATTTTGTTGAGGAAGCAGGCGCATCATGTTGCTGTCAGGAATACTCGCCGGGCTGCCGGCTTGGCCGGCGACTCGTCGGTCAGCTGTACTCTCTGGTTTTGTGGAAGACGATGTCCGGGAACTGTTCCATGGTGTGGCTCAGCCACCAGGAGCTGGCCGCCAGGTAGGTCAGATGTCCTTCGCTGTCCATGGCCAGATTGGCCTGGTTTTTGGCTTTGAACTCTTCAAGCGTTTTGCGGTTTTCACAACTGATCCAGCGGGCCGTGGCGTAGTCAACCGGTTCGGAAATCGACTCGACGCCGTATTCGGCCTTGAGGCGGGCCAGGGTCACCTCGAACTGGAGAACTCCCACCGCCCCCAGAATATAATCACTGCCCAGCACCGGCCGGAAGAGCTGGACCGCGCCCTCCTCGGCCATCTGCACCAGCCCTTTGTTCAACTGTTTCGTCTTGAGGGGATCCTTGAGCAGCACCCGCCGGAAATGCTCGGGGGCGAAATTGGGAATACCGGTGAATTTAAGCGGCTCCTTGTCGGTGAAGGTGTCGCCGATCTTGATGGTGCCGTGGTTGTGGATGCCGATGATGTCGCCGGGAAAGGCCTCTTCCACATTGGTGCGATCCTGGGCCATGAAGATGGTGGCGTTGGCCAGGGTCAGCTCCTTGCCTAGGCGGTGGTGGATGACCTTCATCCCCCGGGTGAATTTTCCGGAACAGATGCGGAAAAAGGCGATACGATCCCGGTGGGCAGGATTCATATTGGCCTGAATTTTAAAGGTAAAGCCCGAAAAGGTCTCCTCTTCCGGGGCAACGGACCGGTTGACCGTGGGGCGTGGGCCCGGCGAGGGGGCGAGTTCCACAAAGGCGTCCAGCAACTCTCGAACCCCGAAGTTGTTGACGGCGCTGCCGAAGAAAACCGGCGTCTGGCTCGCCTTCAGGTATTCCGGGTGTTCAAAGGGATTCGCCGCTCCCTCCAGCAGGTCAATGTCCTCACGCAGCTTGTCGGCCTGGCTCCCCAGCAACTCGTCCAGCCGTGGATCGTCAAGGCCGTTGACGACGATGGCGTCCTGCGGCCGACTGTCGCGCCCCGGGGTAAAGAGATGCAGCTGCCGCCGATAGATGTCGTAGACACCCTTGAAGTTTTTGCCCATGCCGATGGGCCAGGACAGTGGGGTGCACTCGATCTGGAGTTTTTCTTCGATGTCGCCCAGAATTTCCAGCGGATCAAGTCCCTCCCGGTCCAGTTTGTTGATGAAGGTGATCACCGGGGTGTTGCGCATCCGGCAGACCTCCATCAGTTTTTCGGTTTGGGACTCGACACCCTTGGCGTTATCGATCACCATCAGGGCGCTGTCCACGGCGGTGAGCACCCGGTAGGTATCTTCGGAGAAATCCTGATGCCCAGGGGTGTCGAGCAGGTTGATTTCGTAATCGCGGTAGTTGAACTTCATCACCGAAGAAGTAACCGAGATGCCGCGCTCTCTTTCAATGGACATCCAGTCGCTGACTGCGTGATTGGCGGTTTTTCTGGACTTGACGGCCCCGGCCATCTGGATGGCGCCGCCAAAGAGCAGCAGTTTTTCGGTAAGGGTGGTTTTGCCGGCATCGGGATGACTGATGATTCCGAAGGTGCGGCGGCGTTCTATCTCTTTCTGAAGTCGACGGCTCAATGTGTGTTACCCTGAATTATCATAAATAAAGTAAGAGCAAAATCCTTGCGGTCCGGCCGGCCATGGCTGGTCGGCTGGTGAGGCATCAATGAAAAACGGGCCGGAGTCCGGCCCGCGCTCGACATACATAGCCGAAAAAACGCGATTTGTCCAGATTCGCAATGGACAGATTTTTTGTCCTGGCGTGCCGGAGAGGCGTACGGCGTTCCTTTTGTTGCAATTTGTCTCCTGCCGGAAAAGGCAGTGGGAGGCGAATTCCGCCTGCGAATTTTTTTACCTATAAAAGTTGTTGTCGGCGGTGTATTATCGCCTTGCCTTGCGAACGCTGCGCCTCCCCGCAGGTGGCGCGTTCATGTTCCTTCATTCTTGTCTTTGTGGTGTCTCCTTGCCGGAAAAAAAACCTTCCAGAAAACGTAGCTACGTAAGGGTTCGCAAGCCAGCGGCCAGTCGGGAGCTCGATGGCAATTTTGCCTCGCTGGTGAAGCCCCTCATCCCGGCGGCGCCATCCGTTCCCCCAACCACGCAGCAGATCGCGCCGCTTGTCCATCTTGAGTATCAAGACGAGTTGAACCTGAAAAACAGAGGGTTGCATCTTTTCTGGCAACGGCATGCTCTTCCGGGACAGCCCGATGCGATTATCGCCTCGCCCAGGCCCCGGGGCTACCGGACAACCTCCAAGCGCAAGGTCGTTCTGCGTGGCTCCACCCTTTCGCTTTTTTTTGGTGACCGCACTGGCGATCAGAAACGGCCATTCCTGCCGTCGCCGCTTGAGCCTGCATCACACGAACGGATTTTCCGGTTTCTGCAAAAAAAACTCAGCGAACCGGCCTTTCGCCTTGCCGCGGCGCACCTGAACCATCTTATCATCCGCGGCAGCTACTCGGAACGGGTAGTGATTTTCAATGTTGATGCCATGAACGGGCCGTTGGTCCGTAAATTCAAAATTCTTGCCGAACATCTCCAAAAGGAGCGGGTGTCGGTGGCCGCCGCCTTCGTATTTTTCGATCCGACCCGGTCAGATTATTACCTTGAAAACCGGCGACCCGATGCCTTTAACTTCAAGCGTCTCTTTGGGCCGGAGTTCTTGACGGCGGAGTTCGCTGGCTGCCGGTACCGCTACCATCCCACTTCGTTTTCGCAAGTCAATGAATCCATGGTGGAAGTGATGCTCCGGCAGGCACGCGAACTGCTTGCCCCGGGCGCCAACGAGTTTCTTCTCGACCTCTATTGCGGTTACGGACTTTTTAGCCAGTTCCTGGCATCTGCCTATCGGCAGGTGCTCGGGATCGATTTCGAAGGTCCTTCCATCAAGTCAGCCGTTGCCAACGCTCGTCTGAACCCCGGCCGGGTCCGTTATCTGGCGCGGCTCATCACGGCAGATAGCCTGCAGGAAGTATTGGCCGGGGCTCCTCCGCCCGATGCGGTGCTCCTCGATCCGCCGCGCCATGGCCCCCAGGAAGGGGTGATCCCGACCCTCGTCCGCTACCGGCCCGCCAAGGTTCTCCACATCTTCTGCGGCGTCGATCAGATTCCCGATTCACTCAAGGAGTGGCGTGCCAATGGGTATCAGGTGCAGCGGATCGTCCCCCTTGACATGTTTCCAGGTTCCGCAAATCTCGAAATCCTCATCTTACTGACCCCCAAACAGTAATGCCTTGTGGGCGGCGTTACTCTTTGGCGTTTGTCACCCGCCACGATATTTTTTTTGCGCTGAAAACAAAAAAAACAAAGCACCGTTTTCCCATGTCATATCTAGTCGTTATGACATGGGGAGTGTGTTTTGGGCTCTGTGTGTCATGTGGATTTTCTGTTTTATTTCAGTGGGTTGCCGGTGTGGAAGGTGCCGGGGGTAGATCGTTTTTTGTTTGATCTCGAGTTCCGGTTTTGCTAAACTTAGGCATCTGCTAAAGCTCTTGGTCGCACTGGCGATTGCTTGCTGCGGCATACGGTTTGCCGTTCCCCCTCGTGTTCCCCGCCACAGCTCGAAGGCAAAGCACACCTCGTCATCTCACTGCGGATGAGGGGCGGCGGGGTTGTTTATTCCGGACGTTTCGAAGTGACTGTTCGCCATGGAGCGCTCTATGAAGTCCTTATCCGTTTTTGCCCGGAAAACCAGCGGCGGGTCATTGTGCGGGATGGCTCTGTTCATGACCTTGCAGCTGTCTTCCCCCTTTTGCCTTAGTGCTCGGGCTGGCGGAGCGATTGCTGCTGTTGATGGCGGATACCGTGTCCATTCCGGCAGGAATTTTGACCTCGACGACGCCGAATATCACCGCGATGGACACCACGTCAATGCCGGTTTTCTGCATGACGGCGATACCTGCGTGAACATGAAGCATGAGCAGGAAGGCCAGCCGGGGGCGGCATTGACCTATGCCCATGATGCATACTCCTACAGCGTTACGGGGTTTGGCTGCGGGAACAAGGTTGTCGGTGTGCTGAATGCTGATGGGGTTGAAGGCGTGTCCGGCTACCTTTATCTGGAAAATGGCGTTGAAATAAAATTCATTGGTGACTGGATTGCCGACGGTATTGCGGAAGGGGTCGATAACCACGGCAACTTATACACCGTTAAGATTGATTAATAATTTCCCAGTATAATCCACCTCGGTCCCCTCCGGGTGGATTTAGCATTGCCTCGTCGACCGGATTGGTCGGCGGGGCAATGATTTTTTTTGGCTGACCGTGATGACTTCCTTGTCAAGGTCAGCCTTTTTTTTAGGGGAGAATCGGCGCCAGGGCTTTGCGCAGCATGGCAAGCGGCGTTGCGTAGTCCTGTTTTTCGGCAAGGCCCTCGTGGGAGGAACTTTTTTCCTCGAGGTAGAGGGCAATGGCCGTGCAGTCGTCGAGCCCGAGGTTTAACAGAATTCCCTTGATGCTGTGAGCCGCCCGGTGCAATTCCACGGTGTTGCCCTGATCGACAGCTTCCTCTGCCTGCGAGAGATACTTCCCCAGTGACGTCTCAAGGGAACGCAGGATGTGCGCGACCTTCTCCGGTTTCAGCGTATAAGAGCGGGTAATGTGTTCTTCGACCGCGGCGCGGCTGACAACGGTTGTTGTCGGCCCGGCGGGCGACGGCGGTTCTGTCCTGTCTGTTGGTGGAGAATTATCTGAAGAGGGAAGTGGGGGGCGCCCGGCGGTTACCTGGCCGATGGCTGCCTGCAGTTTTTCGACTTGGAACGGCTTGGAGACATAGAGGTCCATGCCGGCCGCCAGGCAGTCAGCCCGGTCTTTGCCCATGGCATAAGCGGTCATGGCAATGATGGGCGTCCGGGTGCCGGCGAGTTCTGTTGCCAACCGGATGACGGTTGGCGATTCCTCGTCGGTCGCGACCTCTCCACTTTCGCTCTGGCGGATGAGGCGGCTTGCCGTGAGTCCGTCCATCCCAGGCATCTGCACATCCATCAGGATAACGTCAAAACGTTTGTCGCAGAGAATTTCCAAGGCTTCAATGCCGTTGGTCGCCAAGGTTACCTGATGGCCGTTTTGTTCCAGGATGATGTGCGCCAGTTCCCGATTGATGTCGTTGTCCTCCACCAGCAGAACTTGGAGTGGCTGGGCCGCGGGTGTCGTCCGTGCTTTGCCCTGCGGCAGCGGTTCCGTTCCGTTTTCTGGCTCGGTATGTTGCAGGGCGTTGGTGAGCGCCGCACGCAGCTTTTGTCGTGACACGGGTTTGGGCAGCACCGCCTGAATATTGAGTTGGGGATAACGCTGCCGCTGACTGAGATCCTGAACGGCACTGCAGACGATAATCGGCGTCGTGCGTTGAAAATGCCGGTTGCCGGCCAGGCTGTCCAAGGCGTTGTCCCGGTCGGTGGTGGGGTGGTTGGGAATGTTGACGACTACCGCCAGGAAGGAGGAGCCGGGAGACGCCGTCAGGGCCTCAATGGCCTCCTCTCCGTCGGCGACGGAGCGCGGCTGCATGTCCCAGTTGGCGAGTTGTTCCTCAATGATTCGCCGACTGACGGCCAGCCTGTCAATGACGAGAACCGGTTCGTTGTGAAAGGGGCTGGCCAGCGGCTGGTCGGCCTGTGGTTCGCTGGTCTGTTTGCCGAAGCGGGCCGAAACATGGAATTTGCTTCCCCGGCCGACTTCACTCTCTACCCAAAGTTTTCCTCCCATCAGCGCGGCAATCCTGCCACAGATGCTCAAGCCAAGCCCGGTGCCGCCGTAACGGCGCGAAATGGTATTGTCCGCCTGGGTAAAGCTGTTGAAGATGGCGTCCTGTTGTTCCCGTGGGATGCCGATGCCGGTGTCCGTCACCGTAAAGGTGAGAGAAACTTTCTCATTGTCCTGGCTGGTCATGGCCGCCTCGATGAGGATATGGCCCTGGTCGGTGAACTTCACCGCATTGCCCACCAGGTTGATCAGGATCTGGCGTAGCCGCATGGCGTCGCCCAACAGTTCGGCCGGAACGGTCGCCGGGAGGCGATACAGCAATTCCAGCCCCTTTTCCTGTGCCTTGGCGGCAACGGTCTGCAGGGATTCCTCGATCACCTCGCGGAGGTCAAAAGGGTGCTCCTCCAAAACCAGCTGTCCTGCCTCTATTTTTGAAACATCAAGAATATCGTTGATGACCCAGAGCAGGGCTTTGGCCGAATTGCGGGCGACGGTGAGGTAATGGCGCTGTTCCGGGGAGAGCTCGGTGGCGAGCGCCAGACTTGTCATGCCGAGAATGCCGTTCATCGGGGTTCTGATTTCATGGCTCATGCTGGCAAGGAACAGGCTTTTGGCCTGCGAGGCCGTTTCCGCGGCGGCTTTTGCCTTGGCCAGGGCATCTTCCGCGGCTTTTCGTTCGGTGATGTCGCGAAAGCTCCAGACTCTGGCCTTGATTTTGTCTTTGTCGATGAGGGGGTGGGAATAGCGTTCAACGATCCGGCCGTCCGTGCAGTAGAGAACGTCCAGATCGGGGGTCGGAGCCTGCATGAGCTCCGTGATTTTCGAGAGAAAGTCCTGGGGATTCCGCAACTGGCTAACCAGATGGGCCAGGAAGGTTTCGTCCTGCCGGGTTGCCGCAATCGCGGGGGGAATGCGCCACAGCCGCAGGAGGTTGGCATTGTAATGAAGTACGGCGCCGCTGGTGTCGGTCACCAGGATGCCGTCGGCAGTGGCTTCGATGATTCCGTTGAGTTCTTCCCGGTTATTCCGGAGAGCCGCTTCGGTCCGTTGATGTTCCAGAAGTTCCTCCTGCAGGCGAAGGCGGGCTTCGTGGAGGCTCTGGTCCAGTTCGGCGATGTGGCGGTAGTAAGGGGCCAGGAGAATAACAGCGGCACTGGTCAAGATGAAAATCGTTATCAGGGAAAGCTGGTTGATATCTATCCGTTCGGCGCTGGAGTCCACCAGGATAATGATGTCGCCCAGTTCCTGGCCGGCGCAGTCGAACAGCGGCACAAATCCGCCGTCGTAGCGGTGGCCCATGAGGGATATCTCGAGCAGCTGTTTGACCTGTTGGTCGTGGGTTGCCCGAAGTTGACCGGCCAGGCCGGCCGGGGTGCTGGTGAGGGTGCGATCAATAATGACGTGGTCTGGAAGCTGGTCCCAGTTCTCCTCATAGCCCAGCATCCGCATCCCTTCCTCCCACTTGTCGCGCTGGAGAAATTTCTTGCGAATGGCAAAAAGCAGGTCCACGTTGAGGACCTGCTTGAGCAAGGGCAGCAGGTGGGTGATCTCTTTGCCAAGTTCCAGGTAGCCGATCAGTTTGCCGTCAAGCTGCCACGGCATGACGACCCGGAGGGTGAGGGTGCCCAGTGGGCCCAGTTCAACGCCGGACACTGTTTTATGCTGCTGCGCAGCACTGGCCAGGGTCCAGCGGTCGATGAAGTCGCCGTGGCGGGAGGGGTTGTGCACGCGCAGAAAACAGTTTTTCTGCGGATCGATGAAGTAAAAATGGGTAATGTCGTGGTCGGCGAGCAGCTTGTCGAAGATAGGCCGGCTTTCGGCCAGAAGCGCGGTGCGGTCCCTGGCCAGGAAGGCCTTGGCGAGGGCGGGATCATTTTTGAAACGCGCAAAAAAGCCCTGGATGATTTGCGCCTCTTCGTCCACCATGGTGTCGAGCAGGTGCGGGACGGCATCCATTTGCAGCCGGATCTGTTTGTGGATGTGGTTGTTCTGGATCCACGATAATCCGGTTACGGCCAGAGTCATCAGCCCAATCAATACCAGGCTGAGCGGCAGAAGGATGGATTTCAGTATCCTCTTGTCGTGGTGTTGGTCGGGCTGCACGGCTTGTCTCAATGGTCCTGGCTTCTGGACATAACGGCCTGGAGGGCTTCTTTGATGGTGGAGACGAAAACACATTCCGTCTCCTTGCGGACATGGTCGGGCAATTCGTGGAGATCCTTTTCGTTTTCACTGGGCAGGATCACTCGTCGGATGCCGGCCCGCCGGGCCGCAAGGATTTTCTCCTTGACGCCCCCCACCGGCAGTATCAGGCCGCTCAGGGTGATTTCGCCGGTCATGGCGGTGTCGTTTCTCGTCGGTCGACCGGCGTAGAGAGAGGCGAGGGCGGCGGCGATGGTGGCCCCGGCCGACGGGCCGTCCTTCGGGATGGCGCCTGCCGGGACGTGGATATGAACCGCCGGCGGCGGCGCAATGATCCCCAGCTCCTCGGCATGGGAGAGCAGGTAGCTGTGGGCGGCCATGGCCGACTCCTTCATCACCTCGCCGAGATGGCCGGTGAGGGTCAACGTGTCACCGCTGACAAGGCCGATGGCTTCGATATAGAGCACATCGCCGCCGGCATCGGTCCAGGCAAGTCCGGTGGCAACGCCGGCGGGCAGTTCCCGGCGGCGTTGTTCGGCAAAGAATCGTTCCGGACCCAGCATCGCGACGAGCTCCTGGGGATGCACGGTCACGGGAGTTTCGTTGCCGTCGGCAAAACGGACCGCCACCTTGCGGGCCAGACGGCCGAGCATCCGTTCCAACTCTCGGACGCCGGCCTCCCGGGTGTACCGGCGGATAATGATGAGCAGGGCTTCGTCCGGCACCATGAACTGGTCGTCGCCCAACCCGGCCTCGTGCCGTTGCCGGGGCAGGAGGTAGAGGCGGGCGATGGCCATTTTTTCTTCATCGCTGTAGCCGGAAAGCCGCAGGATTTCCATACGGTCGAGCAGGGGCTTGGGCACGGTGTCGACCGCATTGGCGGTGGTGATGAAGAAGACCTTGGACAGATCAAAGGGCAGATCGAGATAGTTGTCGCGGAACGTGCAGTTTTGGGCCGGGTCGAGAATCTCCATCAAGGCGGCGGCAGGGTCGCCGCGGAAGTCGCGACCCAGTTTGTCCACCTCGTCGAGCATCACCAGCGGATTTTTGACGCCAGCCCGCCGTACCGCCTGGATAATGCGGCCGGGCATGGCGCCGATATAGGTGCGGCGGTGGCCGCGCACCTCCGCCTCATCGTGCATGCCGCCGAGACTGAAGTGCTCGAATTTTCTCTCCAGGGCACGGGCGATGGATCGGCCCAGCGAGGTTTTACCAACCCCGGGGGGGCCGACGAAACAGAGAATCGGCGCCTTGGCTTCCGGGTTCAGTTTGATCACCGCCAGATGTTCGATAATCCGTTCCTTGACCTCGGTGAGGCCGTAATGGTCTTGGTCCAGCACCCGGCGGGCGTTGTCGAGATGCAGGTTGTCGGTGGTGGTCCGGTGCCAGGGGAGCTCCAG
>Ga0224496_10001202_pt1 | contig 16408 bp, 14 predicted proteins | sample SF_Jul11_sed_USG_2_FD_168127 | JGI IMG/M metagenome (GOLD analysis project Ga0224496, IMG submission 168127) | Sediment microbial communities from San Francisco Bay, California, United States - SF_Jul11_sed_USGS_8_1 | ecosystem: Environmental > Aquatic > Marine > Sediment | place: USA...
GCCAAACTTGCTTTTCCAGCGGTAATAGGTCTGCTCTGTGATACTTTCGTCCCTGCACACGTCCTTGACCTTCCTGCCGGATTCGACCTCCTTGAGGATCCTGATGATCTGCTCTTCTGAAAAACGCTTCTTCATGTGAACTCTCCTTAAACATTATTTTATTGGAAAATTCACTCTGCGAACTGTTCGATCAACGGGGGAAGGTCACGTGGACTATGCTCGGTAGAATATTTCTCCACCCCTTTTCTGGCGGTGGCGCCAATCCGACGTGGATTTTGCTTATGGGTCTGTTCTATTGGCTGATGCTGGTCAAGAACAGTGGATATCAGTACAATTTCCTCTTTGAAAGAGGAATCATTGCCCGATCACTTATAATGCTGACAGCACTCCTTTTACTTATCATTTTTATGGGAAAATCCACTGAATTCATATATTTCGTCTTCTAGATCACAAGTCAGGGATGAAACCTTTATATCCATGTATACACGAACCTTCACAAATCCCAGGACATTTAACAAGAGTCTTGAAAACAAATGTATTTTGCGGTACTTTTACCGCTTCCTAGATATCAAGTAATTGAGGCTTATCCATTGACGACAATCATAGATGGCAAGACATTGGCCGCCTTCATCAGGGCCGAGATCAAGGCGGAGACTGATCACATTCTGGCGGAACGCAACCTGAAGCCTGGCCTGGCGGTGATCCTGGCTGGCGACGATCCGGCCTCCGCCGTCTATGTGCGCCTAAAGGAGAAGGCTTGCGCCGAAGTGGGGATGGCGTCCTTCCAGCACAACCTCCCCTCATCCGTCACCCAGGAGGAGTTGCTAGCGCTTATCGACAGGCTCAATGGCGACAGCGCCGTCAGCGGAATATTGATCCAACTGCCGCTATATCCCCACCTGGACTCCAATGCCGCGCTGGATCGGGTGGATCCGGGCAAGGACGTGGACGGCTTTCATCCCATCAACGTGGGGCTGCTATCCCAGAACCTGGCCACCCTAATGCCCTGCACCCCCGCCGGGTGCATGGAGATGCTGGACCGATATAACATACCGATAGAGGGCGCTCATGCCGTGGTGGTGGGCCGCTCCAATATAGTGGGCAAGCCGCTGGCCGCCATGCTGCTCCATCGCAACGCCACCGTGACCATTTGCCATTCCCGCACTCGCGACCTGATATCTATCACCCGACAGGCGGATATTCTGGTGGCCGCCATAGGCAGGCCAAAGATGATAACAGCCGACATGGTGAAGCCGGGCGCGGTGGTGCTGGACGTGGGGATCAGCAAGGTGGATAACAAGCTTTATGGCGATGTGGATTTTGAGCAAGTGAAGGAAGTGGCAGGATTCATCACCCCCGTTCCCTTCGGCGTTGGCCCCATGACCATCGCCATGCTCCTCTCCAATACGATACTGGCCTTCAAGCTGCAACACGACCTGATCGTCAGCATGCAGGATAACCAGGGACGCAAGGTCTCCGGCTGAGCCCCACCCGGATCAATCCAGTGAATTCAGGGCCACATGGATGGCCCAGTACAACGTGCCGTTGATGTCATTGACGCTTATGAACTGCTGCGCCTTCCCGTCATCGTGCAGGCGAATCCCCAAAGCCACCTTGTCCCCCAGCAGCCCCAACTGGACACTGCCGGCAAAGCCCTGGTCCGCGGCCAGTTCCTTCCTGGTCCCGCCGCCGCCCAGGGCCACCTCGTGGTAGTACTCCGGGCCGAAGCGCAATGAAGAAACCAGGGGCCAGTAGAGCCTCTCCAGCGAGACATGCGCCCCCACATAAGCCCGTGGATCGGGAGCCTGGTTCTCCTTGTACAATGTCACCGGAAGGCGAAGCGTCATGTGGAATCCCTCCGTTTTCTCCGAAACGTATATCCTTGGTTCATAGCCAAAATACCACCCGGCGCCGGGGTATAGAGTCAATCCTATCGTATACGGGAAGGCATGCAACGCCATCTTCCCATAAGAGACACCCGGTTCCACCATGGGCTCCTTGTTTGGGATAGTGCTAGGGTCCAGCTCCAAAAAGCTGTTCAGATATGGTGAGGTGCGCAGCATGTAATCCCCCAGCCGCATAAAGCCGAGCCCGATCTTGTTCTTGTCGATCTCCTCCACCTGCCCCAGCCTGATGAAAGCGTTGCGAAGAGACATGGTCTGCCACCGGTCATAGTTATCCAGGGCGCCAGACATGTTTTCCGAAGGCGCCAATCCGCCGAAAACCGCAGAGGCCGCTTTGCCTGGGGAGGAGAGAATGTTGGACGAATGGATATAGTCCTCCGGAGCGTTTTTGTAGCCACTTATCCGCAACCTGGTCACCAAAGCCTCCAGATCCTCCGGCTTGCAAGGCTCCCTGTTTTGCTCCATGCTCAATAGTATCTCCATCACCACTGCCAGCTTGTCCCTGCCGATCCTCGACACCTCGGCGCCCAGCAGCTTTTCCCTTATCCGATCGATAGACGACACTACCATCGAGTTGTCTCTCTCAGCCAGATTAAGCAGAACGTACAGCGCCCTCTTGTCCACCCCTTTCAGATATGCGGCCACATCCCTGCCATCCGCCGCGGGAGCCAGAAGATCATCCACCACCTGGGCCACATCGCCGATGGAGGCGGGCTCCAGACTGGCGCTTCTGAGGGTGTAATTCAAAAAGAGGCGCGTATGGTCTTTCTTCACGCCGGGAGCCGGGCTGTCGGCGGACTTGACGAAAAAGGCGATCGAGTCGTATACCCCGGCGTAGTAGTCATATTCCCTCAGGGGCCTGTCCATAAAAGCCCCGAAAGAGCCCATGAACGTTCCCGCCACCGGCGAAAACCTCCTGGATAGCAAAAGCTCCATTCCGGCGCCAGGGCCATCCCCCCCCTCCACCAGCCGGAAATGATGGGTCACCGCCAGAAGCTCCCGCTGCCGAGCGCTTACCACCAGAGATCTTCCCAGCCCCAGGTAAAAATCGAGCCCCCGGGTATTTGTGGTCTGCCCATCGCACCTATCCTTTGGCGTCTGGCTCCTGGTGTCTGGATCTATATAGACATAGGACATTTTCACGTCCCGCTTTTCCGGATATTCCATCGAGACCTGGTGCACCGCCAGGCCCAGCGGCACATTGTCGAAAATACCTCCATCGGTGAACTGCCCCCGCACAGGGGTAAAGTTTCCTTTCCCGCAGGTCTTGTCCTCGTTCTGCGATTCGCAGATATAATGTGTCAGCGTCACCGGCGAAAAAGCGCCGGGGAAGGCGCTGGAGGCTTTTATGGCGCCCACAATGTTGTCCATGTTCAATGAAGCGGCGGTGGCCGGGTCCTCCAGATGTAGCACCTGACCCGCCACGGTGTTCAGCCGGACGGTGAGTTTTCTTCTGCCGTCAAAGGCCGCCTGCTGCATGTAAAACTTCAGCCCGTCAGGCTCCACTTCCGCCTCCATCGGCAGCACATGGTGCTGGGTCATTATTTCTATGCTGTTTTGCGCGCTCCCCATTTTCACCTCCGCCGGCGTGGCGCTGGTCACCGTCACTCCCACCAGCAAAGGCTCTCGTCCCGGCGCGAACCGCTCCGGCTGAGCCGCCGCCAGCTTGATCTGGCCGATGATATAGTCGAAGGAGCGGCGGGTGAATAGCCCGTCCTCCTGGCGATAAGCCGTCCAGTCGTTCTCCTGCCCCAGTCTGTTTTCCTTCACCAGCCTTTCACCTTCCTTTAGTCGCGCCACATCAAAATCCAGCGCAAAGCATTGTGAAGTGATGAAGCTGTCCAGGTCCTCTGGACCCGGGAAATTCGCCAGATACACGTCCCGGTAATAGCTGCCGCAGCTTTTGCCGCCAGGGAAGAGAGTGTCCAGCCCCACCGGGATCCAGGTGTTGTAGAACCAGTTGTTGATGATGTTCTGCCCGCTTCCACGCAGCTGGGCGCCCTCATTTTCCATCCAGGTGATGGCTGTCAGAAAAGCGTTTATATTCCCGGCGGACGCTCCGGAAACGGCTCTCAGGTTGTATAGGTCACCGGCAGGGTGGGCGGCGTGGAGCTGTTTAAGTATGGAAACGAATCCCCAGTTGAATCCCGCCTGGTACGCCCCCAGGCTTATGCCACCGCTGATGGTGAGAGCATAGTCCCGCTCCCCGGCCACAGGGTCCCGGCCAGCAGCGGCCAGCGGCGTGGCGGCGCCCGACAGCAATAACGCCGCCAACAACGGGATGATAAATACCTTAGAACCCCTCTGCATTCCCCCTCCTGAAGATTCCACTTTCTTTCCCACTGGTGGAGCCGACTCCACGCCCAGTCGCATAACCGGTAATTTAATTCATCCACGGTTATTTTTCACCATAAAGCGACGGAGCAGGCTTTCGCGCAGCCTGTGGTTGACACTGCCATGCGCTTATGTTTTTCTGTTCAAAGTTGGCAAAGATATGGAAAAGAAAAATAACGACACACAAGCCAGGCCCCCGCAGGATGAAACAGTCATGGCGCTGATCGGGCTACCCGCCACGCTGATCACGGCAGGGGTTTGTCTTCTTATAATCGGCATATCCACCTATCCACCACTGGACTTATCGCCGGTGTTGCGCATGGCGCTGATTTATGGTGGCGCCGTGGCGGCGGTGTACATAGCCATAGGGGCGTATCTTCTGCGACAAAGGGGCGATGGGAGAAAAATCAAGGGTATCTTCATTGCAGTCTCTCTATGCGGCATCCCGGCCTCCGCCCTGGGCTCGATCATCGCCGCCAATGGAGCGCTGGATAGATCCCCTCCCAACATGCTGCCCACCATGGTGATGGAGAAGGAAATCGACAACCAAACCTGGTCGACATTGCTCGGCGAGAGGCATACGATATACGTCAGCTCCTGGAGGGCGACCGGCCACAGGGAAAAATTGGCCGTGGGAAAGGATATCTACGACAGGGTGACCCCATTCAAGAATAAGATGATCGTAACCACAAAATCCGGCTGGCTCGGTTTTGAGTGGGTATCATCCATCAACCTGGTACCTGGCGCGCCGGGGTCCGGCTCCTCCGGACAGTAACAGGAAGAAATGAACGAGAATAAGGAAGAAACAACAGGCCGCCCCGTGCTGACGGTCACCGCGCTCAACGGAATCATCAAGGATATCCTGGAGGGCGCCTTCCCCGCCATATGGGTGGAGGGGGAGATTTCCAACTTCAAGATATACACCTCCGGGCATATCTACTTCACCTTGAAGGACGCCGACTCCCAGATACGCGGCGTCATGTGGAAGGGAAGCCGCAAGACCCTCCGCTTCACCCCGAAAGATGGCGACAAGGTGATCATTACCGGCCGCATATCGGTGTACAACAAACGGGGTGAATATCAACTGGTGGCCGATTCGATGGAACCGAAGGGATTGGGAGCGCTACAAGCGGCCTTCGAGGAACTCAAGAAAAAACTGGCCGCCGAGGGCCTGTTCGACCAGTCGCGCAAGAAGCCGCTACCCGCCATCGCCTGGTCCGTGGGCATAGTCACCAGCCCGAAAGGCGCCGCAGTGCGAGACATGATCCGCACCCTCAACCGCCGTTTTCCCGGTCTGCGTATCATCCTGAATCCATCCCCTGTGCAGGGTGAGGGCGCCGCGGCCAAAATCGCCAGGGCCATAGAGGAGCTGAACGAATATGGCCAGGTGGACGTGATCATAGCTGGGCGGGGTGGAGGATCGCTGGAGGACCTGTGGGCGTTTAACGAAGAGGTGGTGGCCCGGGCCATCGCCGCGTCGAAAATTCCGGTGGTCAGCGCTGTGGGCCACGAGGTGGATTTCACCATCGCTGATTTCGTGGCGGACGCGCGCGCCTCCACTCCCACTGCCGCAGCAGAGATCGTGGCGCCGGAGAAGGTGGCGCTGGAGGCGCAAGTGGCCGAGCTCTCCCGCAAGCTGCGCCTGGAGATGCGTAATAAACTTGAGGCCGACTCCCAGTTTGTAGACGACCTGATGGGGCGGCTGGGCGCCACGGCGCGAAACATGGTTGAACTGCACCGGCACAAGCTAGAAGCGATGAGAGGCGGCCTGCGCGGCCAGAATCCAGCCAACAAAGTGCGGATGCGAAAGGAGAGGCTGGCCCAGCTTTCCACCGCCATGATCCGCGCCCTGACACGTCTGGCGGGAGTGAAACGGCTACAAGCGAAAACCGCCCTGGACAGGCTGGCGGCTATCAGGCCCAGGACATTGATCACGACCCGAAAAGTGGAACTGACCAGGATGGAAGAGTCGCTGTCAAGAAGTATGAATCTGCGGCTGCGAAACGATCGTAACTTAATCGATAAATCCGCAGCCGCCCTGGCCGCCTATGACCCGGCGAAAGTCCTGGATCGGGGATACGCCATTGTCACTCGCGCCGCCGATGGACGAATCGTAAAGACTCTAGCGGATCTGGCGCCTGGCGCGAAGGTGAGTATTCGGGTGAGCGATGGAGCGGCGGGGGCCACCGTGGATGGGAAACCGAAAGGTGGCCTCAAACAGGGCGAGCTTTTTTAGAGGCTGGCTTTTCTTGGTATAACCAGCCCTTTAGGGCGTGATAGACTGGTCGGGCAATGAGTGAAAAAGTTGAAAAAGAAATCAAATTCGAGGCTGCCCTAAAGCGCCTGGAGGATATCGTCTCCCAATTGGAGAAAGGTGACATGGACCTGGAAGTCTCCATGAAACTTTTCGAGGAGGGAGTGGGGACGGTGCGGAGACTCCAAAAGAAACTTGAAGAGGCGGAGAGGAAGATCGAGAAACTGGTGAAGGATGGCGGCGCCTTCAAGACCGAGCAGATGGCCGGGCCGGAAGGGGACGCCGCACCGTTCTGAATCCATAGCCCGATTTGGTAGAAAAGCGCAAACCTATGCCCCTTACAAAATATTTCGAGACCATAGCCCAACAGACCGAGACCTGGCTGGACCAGCTGGTTCCACAGGAAGACGCCTATCCCCCTTCCATCCATCAGGCGATGCGCTATTCCCTCTTTGCCGGGGGAAAGCGAATGAGGCCGATGCTGGCCGTGGCAGCCTTTGAAGCTGTGAGCGGCCAGAAAGCCGTGGGAACCGAGCGGGGCGCGGTGATGCCATTTGCCGCAGCGCTGGAAATAATCCATACATACACATTGATCCACGACGACCTGCCAGCCCTGGACGACGACGAATTGCGCCGGGGCAAACCTACATGCCACGTAAGGTTTGGCGAGGATATGGCCATCCTGGCAGGCGATGCGCTACTCACCCTGGCATTCCGTATTTTGACGGACCTGCAGTTGTTTAAGGGCATACCTGCCCAGACAGTATGCGATCTGGCCCGGGAAACGGCAGAGGCGATAGGGTCTCTGGGGACCATTGGCGGGCAGGTGGTGGATCTGGAATATGAAAACACGACCGACCCGGATCCGGCTATCCTGGAATATATCCACACCCACAAGACAGGCAAGTTGATCGCCATGGCGGTCCGGGGCGGAGGGATGCTGGGGGGAGCCGGTGAGGATCAGTTGTCCTCCCTCACCGAATATGGGCGGCGCGTGGGTCTGGCGTTCCAGATAATTGACGATATTCTGGACGTTGAAGGCGACGAGAAGCTTCTAGGAAAGAGAACAGGCTCCGACAAGCGGATGGACAAAATGACATACCCCTCTGTGTCCGGGATGAAAGCTTCCAAAGAGAAGGCGGTGGACCTTATTGACAAGGCCATTGGGGATCTGGAGATGTTCGCAGAGAGGGCCGGCCCCCTGTCGGACCTGGCCAGGTATGTAGCGGCCCGGACGCTGTAGCCTGGCGGCTGATTTGCTTGGCGCCCACGGGTGGCGGCTGGTATAATCCAATAAAAAATCAACCCGGTTTCGGTGGGCGATCTTAATGAGGATCATGGCGTTTCTGATTGGCTTGGCCATTTTTCTGTTAGTGGTGGGGATAGCGATCACCAACCAGCAGGAAGTGACGGTGACTTACTACTTTGGCCATTCCTGGACAGGAAAGCTTTGGGTGGCGATCATGGCCTCTTTCGGCGCTGGGGTCTTGATGGCTACCGCATTCTCCTCCCTGCTCCTGGTCAGGGAAAAGTTGCGCTTTGGGATGCTTAACCGGAAAACAGGCCGGTTGGAGGAAGAGGTCAAGTCATTGCGCCAGCGCCCAATGCCGGACGAACACCCTGTGTTTCCCCCGGTGGCGGCCATATCCCCGCCCAGCCAGGGGGCCGGAAGGTCGTAGGACCATTGGGTCGCAGGCCCTTTGGATGGCCAACCCTGTTGTTCCGATCGAGAATCGAACCTCATAATTCGCGGTATGCCTTGCCATGGCCTGCCGCAAGTTTTATATATGGAACCAGTCCAGCCGCGCGAATGGCGCCCGGCCAGGAAACCGATGCCGGGCTAGTCCCGCATAGATCTTTGATATCTAAATGCCACAGGTTATAATGGACCCGGTGGTATTTTAAAAAGACGGAGAGTGGTGTAGTGAACCAGACCAAGAATTTTGCGATCTGGGTGGTTGTCGCCATGGTGATGATAACCCTGTTCATGATGATGCAGACCGGCCCCGACAACAGAGCGATCTCCTTTACCGAGTTCCTCAACGCCGTGGAAGAAAAAAAGGTTACCGAAGTGCGGGTCTCCGGCGAACGGATATACGGCCAGTTCAAGGACAACCAGATGTTCATAGTGGATATTATTGAGTATCCAAACCTGGTGGAGGATCTGCGCGCCTCTGGAGTGAAAATCAACGTGGAAAACATGGCCCAGGCCTCCTGGTACCTTAGCGCCATATTTTCCGCCGCGCCATTACTCCTGATTGCGGGGCTCTGGATATATATGATGCGCCAGATGCAAAACGGCGGCTCAAAAGCCCTCTCCTTCGGGAAAAGTCGCGCCCGGCTGATCTCCGATCCCCATGGAAAGGCCACCTTCAAGGACGTAGCCGGCGTGGACGAGGCCAAGGAGGATCTGCAAGAGATCATCGAGTTTTTGAGCGATCCGCACAAGTTCAGGCGCCTTGGGGGCAAGATTCCCAAAGGCGTGCTGCTCATCGGCCCTCCCGGCACGGGGAAGACCTTGCTGGCAAAGGCCATCGCAGGCGAGGCCAATGTCCCCTTTTTCAGCATATCCGGCTCCGACTTTGTGGAGATGTTCGTGGGAGTGGGCGCGTCGCGGGTACGGGATCTTTTTGAACAGGCGAAGAAAAACGCCCCCTGCATCATATTTGTGGACGAGATAGACGCCGTGGGACGCCACAGAGGCGCGGGCCTGGGTGGTGGCCATGATGAGCGGGAGCAGACATTGAACCAGTTGCTGGTGGAGATGGACGGCTTTGAGGATAACAGCGGCACCATTCTTATCGCCGCCACCAACCGCCCGGATGTGCTGGACCCGGCCCTGTTGCGCCCAGGTCGATTCGACAGGCGCATCGTCGTCCCCCGGCCCGATATCGGCGGACGGGAGGCGATCCTGAAAGTGCACACTGCGCCCATCCCACTCTCCCCGGATGTGGACCTGAAAGTGCTCGCCCGCGGCACACCCGGCTTCACCGGGGCGGACCTGGCGAACCTTTGCAACGAAGCGGCGCTTTTGGGGGCCAGGGAGGACGCTTCCGTCGTGACCATGCACCATTTCGAGAGAAGCAAGGACAAGGTGCTGATGGGAGCGGAGCGGCGATCGATGATAATCAGCGACAGGGAGAAGCTGACTACAGCCGTGCATGAAGCGGGGCATGCCCTGGTGGCGATGCTTATGCCGGGGGCCGACCCGATCCACAAGGTGACCATCATTCCACGGGGCCAGGCTTTGGGGCTCACCCAGCAGCTTCCCGTTGATGAAAAACACACCCACTCCCGCGACTACCTGATGAGCCAACTTGTGATCCTGATGGGTGGGCGCGTGGCGGAGGAGCTGGTGCTGAATCAGAAAACCACCGGCGCCAGCAATGACATAGAAAGGGCCACCAACCTATCCAGGAAAATGGTGTGCGAATGGGGGATGAATGATGATCTGGGCCCCATAGCTTATGGTCAGAAAGAGGAGCAGATATTCCTGGGCCGGGAGATCGCCCAGCACCGGGACTATTCGGAGAGCACCGCCATCTCCATAGATAAGGCAGTAAGCAAGCTGGTAACAGATTCCCATGAAAAGGCCTACTCCATTCTCACGGAAAGGCGTCAGGTGCTCGATAAGCTTACCGAGATTTTGCTGGATTTGGAAGTAATAGACGGAGAAGATATCCAGCGGATACTCACCGAGGACGCCAACGGCGGGCCGGGAGACGACAGTGATCCCAATCTGGGCCCGGACAATGGCGCGACGCATGACCTGGCCACCGAACCTGAATTAAAGCCAGAAAAGGATCAGGACACCGAAAAGGCGCGTCCCACACCCCCTCCACAGGGCGGCCTGGAAGGCTATGGAGGCCTCCATTCGCCAGCCCTGCCTTGACACCGCGACGGGTATTCGCCACCCTTCGGGAAACCGGTTGAGCCGATGAAAATATTGCTGACCAACGACGACGGTATCAACGCCGATGGAATCAGGGCTTTCAAGAGGGCCCTAATTGAAATCGCGGACGTCACCGTGGTGGCGCCGGAGACGGAGATGAGCGCCGTGGGGCATTCCATCACCCTGTCGGATCCATTACGGGTGCGGGAAGTGCGGCACAATGGAGAGCTCTTCGGCCTGGCGGTGAACGGCACCCCGGCCGACTGTGTGAAGATTGCCGTCCGGGCCATCCTGCCCGAGCCGCCGGACATGGTTGTCTCCGGCATCAACCATGGCCAGAACGTGGCCACAAACATCATATACTCGGGTACGGTCTCCGCCGCCACGGAGGGGACTATCCTTGGCATTCCTTCGGTGGCGGTGTCGCTTGCATCCTTTACCGGGGGGGATTTTTCCGTGGCCGCCGATTACGGCATCCGTGTAGTCAAGCACGTAGCCTCCAGGATGTTACCGCCAGACACACTGGTGAATGTCAACGTGCCCGCCGTGCCTGCGGATCAGGTGAAGGGAATCAAAGTGTGCCGCATGGGGATGAGCAAGTTCACAGAGGTGTTCGAGCGCCGGGTGGATCCGCGCAACCGGGAATACTACTGGCAGGGGGGGCAGATGGAGATGAATCCCCAGGATGTGGAGACAGATATACACTGGCTATCGCACAACTGGGTCACCGTCACACCGATACATTACGACCTCACCCATTATGAACTGATGGAAAGCATGTTCAAATGGAAAATCAACGGCTGACCACTCCTCCATCTAGAGACCGCAAATGAAATTCATCGTTGGCCAGGCCCCGCTTAAGGGCGCAATCACAGCCCCGGCTTCCAAGTCCCACACTATCCGGGCGGTATTCATCGCGGCGCTGGCGGAGGGGCGAAGCGTCATCCTCAATCCGCTCGATTCCGCCGATGGGCGCTCTTCCCTGTGCGCCGTGGCATCCATAGGGGCGGATGTGGATATGGCGCCAGACAAATGGACCATAGATGGGGTGGGTGGTCATATCCATGCGCCTGCCTGCCCGGTGGATGTGGGCAACTCCGGCACCACCGCCAACTTCGCCCTCTCCATGGCGGCCCTGGGGATGGCGCCCATCTACCTCACCGGTGACGCGCAGACCCTGGCCCGGCCGGTGGCCCCGCTGCTGAATGTTCTCACCGCCTTCGGCGCCAGAGTCGCTTCAAACGAAGGACGACTCCCCGCCCGGGTGGAGGGCCCCATGGATGGCGGCTCCGCCAAAGTGGATGGGTCCACCTCCCAGTACCTCTCCAGCCTGTTGATCCACTTGCCGCTTGCCCCCAGGGATAGCGAGCTGACAGTCCCCTTCTTGAACGAGAAGCCATACGCCGATATGACCCTGCGGTGGCTGGAGGAGATGGGGATCGAACATGAAAGAGAAGACTACAGGCTGTTCCGAATCCGGGGCAGGCAGTCGTATCCCTGCTTCACCAGAAGAGTTCCCGGCGATTTCTCCTCCGCCACTTTCTTCGCCTGCATGGGCGCCATGCCTGGAAACAGCGTTTCTATTCGAGGGCTGGACTTCGCCGATTCCCAGGGAGATAAGGCGGTGTTCGGATATCTGGAAGCGATGGGAGCCTCCGTCACTTACGGGATGGAGGATGTTACAGTTACCGGTGGAGAACTCAAAGGCGTCACCCTGGACCTGAACGCCACTCCGGACGCGTTGCCTGCCATTGCGGCGCTGGCGGCCATGGCCCAGGGTGTGACCGAGATCATCAACGTGCCCCAGGCGCGGATCAAGGAAACAGACCGGATCGCCGTCATGGCCCAGGAACTGGCGAAGATGGGTGTTGATATCGAGGAGCGGGCCGACGGGCTGGTGATTCGGGGAGGAAAAATAAGAGGCGCCGTGGTGGAGAGCCATGGCGATCATCGGGTGGTGATGAGCCTGGCGCTGGCTGCATCCCGGGCGGATGGGCCGGTGACCATCCACGCCGCCGAGGCGGTGGATATAACCTTCCCCAATTTCGCCGAACTTTACCGCCAGTGCGGCGGATTGTTGGAAACCGTGGAGGAGGAGAACCTGTAAATATTGTCAGGGCGCCAAGGAGGGTTGATCCTTACCCGCCGTCGTGGCGCCGGAGTGGCCAATCAGCTTTTTTTCCATCTCCCAGCCATCCTCTTCGCCACCGTAATACCCCTTCATGAACCGGATCCGGCAATATCCCAGCCTTTCGTAAAACCTTATGGCGCCTGAGTTATTTGTGGATACCTGCAAATACATGACGGCTATTTCTTGGTAGCGGGCCATCCTTTCGGCCAGGGCCATCAGCCTGCTCCCCACTCCATGACCCTGAAAGGAAGGCGCCACGTCTATGGTCAGCGCGGAGGCCTCCCTGCCCGGTCCCAGGCGCAGGATCATGAATCCGGCCATCTCTCTGCCTGCCTGGGCGACAATCATTGTCACCGTTGCGTCGAGCATCAGGTTACGGAAAGTTTCCATATCATAGGAAGAGTGAGGAGGAAAAAGCCGCGCGTCTAGCTCCTGCATGGCGGGGATGTCCGCCCATATGGCCTTGTGGAACCTGACCCTTTGGGAATCGACGAACAGACTCATGGCGCCCTCTTGTTAATTTTTCGCCCCTGGCTACATATTATCGCCGACACGCGCCACGGTCAAACGAATCGCCGTGGCGCCAGCCCTCACGTTGATAGCAGCCTAGACGTTGAACCGGAAGAACATCACGTCGCCATCTTTCACCACATAGTCTCGCCCCTCCACCCGCAACAGGCCCTTTTCACGAACGGCGGGCTCGGAGCCCAGCCTGTCGATATCCTCATAGGAGTAGACCTCGGCGCGGATGAAACCCCGCTCGAAATCTGAATGGATCACCCCGGCGGCCTGGGGCGCGGTGGAACCTTTGCGCACGGTCCAGGCCCGTGATTCCTTGGGCCCAGTGGTGAAGTACGTGATCAATCCCAGCAGGGAATAGCCATCGCGGATGAAATGGTTCAGCCCCGGCTCGGACAGGCCCAGATCTTCGAGGAACATCTGCTTTCCCTCCTCGTCCAGCTCCATCAGCTCAGCCTCGATCTTGCCGCATATCTCCACCGCCTTGGCGCCGTCCCTGGCGGCTATCTCCGCCACTGCCCGCTTGCCCGGTGTGTCCTGGCCCAGCTCCTTGTCGTCCATGTTCATGACGTATATCAGCGGCTTGGCGGTGAGCAGGAAGAGGTCTGCGCAGAGCGCAGCGTCCCCCTCATCGAAAGCCTGGCGGGCCAGTTGCCCGGTGTTCAGTTTCTCTATTAGCGCTTCGTAACGGGGGATGGCGGCCAGCATCACCTTGTCGCCGGTTTTCTTCCCCCTGGCTGCTGCGTCTATGCGGCGCTGGAGGGTGTCGATATCCGCAAGTAGAAGCTCGGTGCGTATGATCTCTATATCGGACGCCGGGTCCACCCTGCCGGAGACATGGGCCACATCCTGACTTTCGAAACAGCGCACCACATGGGCTACCGCGTCCACCTGGCGAATGTGGCTCAGGAACTTGTTGCCCAGCCCCTCGCCCTTGCTGGCGCCAGCCACCAGACCTGCTATATCCACCACCTCCATGGCTGTGGGGACCACCGATTTCGAGTTGGCCAGTTTAGCCAGCCGGGTCAACCTCGGATCGGGGACGGGTACCACCCCCACATTCGGCTCTATGGTGCAAAACGGAAAATTGGCCGCAGTGGCGCCGGCGGCGGTGAGCGCGTTGAATATGGTGGACTTGCCCACGTTGGGCAGCCCTACGATGCCGCAATTAAAACCCATCAGAACTCCGTGGAAAATCGATTATTATACGGCGCCCGGCGCCCAATGGAGAGAATTGTTTGTTTTGAGGGAACCTTTTTTGGAAAAAAGATCTCCCACAATACAAAGATTCCCGTCCGTTGTCCGGTGGTCAGTTTTGTGAGTTGAATTTGTCTATGGCGTCCAAGATGAGGGTGGAGACTTTTTCCATAATGGCGAAGCTCCCTTCGAAATCGTCCTGACTTGCGGCCAGCCCCGCTTCGTTGAGCATATCCTCCGCCTGCCTCGTCACTGCGTTATCCGCGGCGCTCGGCATTTTGGAATACTCTGTCTTCAGGGAGCGCAGAACGTCGGTCAATATTCCGCTGAGCCTGATGTAGCTGCCCATATTTTTTCGCATACCCAGGGCGAACTTGACCTCGTCTTTTTTGACAGCAATATGCCCTGCCATAGCCGGGGTGGAGAGAAGGGAAATGGCCACAATGGCGGCGCCAATGACTCTGTAATACTGCATTAAATCACCTGATGTGTAAACGTTCAGGATACCTTTTTGAGGGTGGTGGAGGCAAGGGATATGCTGCGCCAGGCCGCCGGTTGTGAAAAATGCAAACTTCTCATTTTTCCTTGAACCAGTCAATTCCAACAGGTATCAGAGGGTTGGAGGGAGTTGTCTCGGGCCTAAATGGAACATCCACGTATAATTCGCCTTCCGCTGTATTCGAAAGAACGAGTCCCATATCAGAGCAATAATTGTCTATTGCTATAGCCAGCTCGTTATAAATAGAAATATCTTCCCAACCATCTGGATACTTTTCACGCATCTCTCTTAAGGCCTTACGCATAGCGGTCCATGTTGGCTCAAAATAAGAGTCGGATAAGCTCTTGGAGACATCATTATCTAATTCATTTAAAGTTATTTCGAGACCATCCAAATACCCAAGCATTAATGAAGCCGTTTTGGGGAGAAATGCTCCATGCCTTTCAAACATTTCTATCAATTTCAGCAGATCACCGTCGTATCGGTAGTATAGTATTTCTTCGTTTACAATTTGCTTTGCGCGATAAATTGAGTCAAGTAAGCTATCATTCTTTCCAATTAAATGCCCTTCCGAAACGCTGGATGCGGATAAATAATTAGCAATGTACTCTGACCAACATACCTCTGTTAATGGCATTGTAAGTTTATCTTTGCCTGTGTAACCATGATTTAGCATTACCTTGCTTAAGGCATCTATCTTCTTGTTATTATCATGCACGTGGCATAATTCATGGTGGAGAATGTGACACGCATCATGCACATCCAAATCGTATGGATTCATTAATTCCGTGTGTGTAAGAGCTGCCGCGAGATGCGCATCGATAATAATTACTATTTCATAATCGTCCCCTATTGGAAGAATATTCACTTGTGCAAGCGCAACGGCATATTCCTCGTTAGTATGTGTTATGGATTTCTCGAAACCTCTTTCGATAGAGAGATTGGCTATTTCACCACCGAGGTCTGACGTAACTATTATGCGATGCATCCGACGCAAATCCAAACCATTACCAGATGCCCCAAGGTGTTTGATAGCCAACGCAACATTATTTCCCATTTCATGAGCGCGTTTTTCCTCTACACCCTTTACTGCTACCTTTAAATCTTCTTCCATAATCCAGTATTTATATGTATTGTCACATTGATATATTTCATATAGTAGCACAATCAGGGTTTGCTGTGCACCAGGTAGGGGGCGGTGAGGGGCCGATCGATAAATCCTCCCCCTAGACGGGGGAGGACAAAGGTGGGGGTGAGGATTAATATTCCACCCTTTCGATACAATAAGCAGTTTTTGAGAATATTATTATTTTTACCACCCTCCCCCCTGCCCCCTCCCGTCAAAAGGGAGGGGATATCATCAGTTGTAGGGACATCCCCATAAGGCTCAGCGTAGCTCGGCGCGCCCGCAGTCCGCGCTCAGTCCTCACCCCCGCGCCCGCTCCAACGCCCCGGCCACTTCCTCGGCTATAACGGCGGCCATGTCGTTTGAAGGATTCTCCACCACCGAGGAGGATACCGCAGCGGTCGCGCCCGGTGTCACCGCTGGTTCCGGTTTCGGCCCACATTCGCCCAGCTTGCCGCAGGCGTTGCAGTTGTTGCACGCCTCGTCGGCGATCTTACGTCGGGGCCATCCCTGCCTGTCGCCCACCTGACGCAGGCGCTCTATCTGCGCCGA
>Ga0224496_10001203_pt1 | contig 16403 bp, 18 predicted proteins | sample SF_Jul11_sed_USG_2_FD_168127 | JGI IMG/M metagenome (GOLD analysis project Ga0224496, IMG submission 168127) | Sediment microbial communities from San Francisco Bay, California, United States - SF_Jul11_sed_USGS_8_1 | ecosystem: Environmental > Aquatic > Marine > Sediment | place: USA...
AATGATCGCCTCTCTGGTGGAGCGAGTATCCTCCACAATCATATTCAGGTTACCTTCGCGGATGATCAAGCGGGTTTGAGAAAGTTGGGAATTCGTGCTGGCAAGCTTTTTCTCAACATCCTTCATGGCGGCTGCAGAAGATTGTGCAACTGAATTGGAATCAAATCCCCCCATGATTACATTACTGAAGACATTCCCAATAGCGGGTCCCCTCAATGCCAAAATGACTACCACGACGACAAAGACAAGCAACGATATACCCAGGGCTGTCCAGAGATAATTTGGAATGTGTTTTTTCTCAACCATGTTTGTCTCCTCACATATCTATTTGGGGTTTAATTGATACCAGTATAGTGCAAGATATCTGAAATTGTCATTTAAATTTATTGATCGTAATCTACATCAGACTTGGCTTTGATGGCAAATCAATCTCATATTGAACTTCAACTTGTCGATTAATAGTGGGAGAGTGTTATATTTTTGACTTTTACACGATATATTTAATAGAGCTGAATAATTTTTTAAAAGGGATGTGTACATGAAACTAGCGATAGAGCAATCCAGCCAAGCGGTAGTTGAGACAGTTTCCCCGGAGGACGACACTTTGGCGCAAGCTGCCGTTGACAGCCCGCAGGCTTTTGGCGAGCTTTACCGGCGCTATGCCGTGGGCGTATACCGCTACCTGTACGGGCGTACCGGGAACCAGGCGGATGCCGAAGACTTGACCGCCCAGGTATTCATCGAAGCGCTGGAATCCTTGCCGCGTTACCGGCCGCGAGGACAATTTGCGGCCTGGCTGTATACCATCGTGCGGCGCCGGGCGGTGGACCGCCTGCGCCGGCAGCGCCCGCAGTTCTCGCTGGAGTGGCTGGATGGGCATCAGACCGCGGCAGATACCCCGCTGGGGCAGGTGATCCATCGCGAAGATCTGCAAAGGTTGGCCGATTTGTGCAGCCAGTTGGATAAAAAGAAACAAGAGTTGGTGCACCTGCGCTTTGCAGCCGGCTTGTCATACGCGCAGATCGCACAGATCAACGGGAAAAGCGAAGCCGCCGTGGGCATGGCTTTGCACCGCTTAATGAAGTGGTTTCAAGACCACTGGGAGGATGAAAATGAGTAGCAAAGATTCTCGCTCAATGATTGAAGCCGGACTGGAGCAAATGTATCCGGCAGCGGACAGGGATTTTTTGGAAGGGTTAGAAGCCACACTGCTGACTCAGGCGACTGAACACACAGCCAAGTCCGGCAGCGCAGGACGAAGTATTTGGGCTGCGCTTGGAGCGCCGCTGCGCCGCCGCACGGCCTCTCTGGCGCTGGGCTTGGTGGTGGTGCTCACGATGTTGATCGGCATCTTCACGCCACAACGCGTCTTCGGAGCCGTGCTGTGGCTGCTGGGGGGGCGTGTGTATGTGCCCGGTGTGGGCATCGTGGACGCCAATACTGTGCGCGTGCTGGCGGCTCCGGTAGAAGCCAGTCGTGACGGGGTTACCGTGCGGGTAGTTTCAGTAATCGCAAAGCCTGACATTACGCAGGTGGTGGTGGAGGTTGAGGGTATGGCATATGAAGACCAAATCCCGTATATACTTAGTTCGTATCTGCTTTTGCCGGATGGTACGGCTATTGGCCGCAGATTAAGATATATTAGGACTGGTTTTTTTCAACCGGTCTATGAGTTCGCCCCCTTGCCGGCGGGTGTGTTTGAATTTGAGTTGGTGTGGGAACCATGGACCAAACGGCGCGCAGGAGACGCAGGCGACTGGTGGCAGGATACGTCACAGGCTTTAGTGATCCCGCTGACCTTGGTGCCTGGAGAAAACCTGGATACCCCCGTGCTTCCCCAGGCATATGCATTGGCGGATGCCAGTGATACGCATTACGATATTACCTTGGAAGTCTTGGAGGTGATTCAGGGACTGAAGGAAACAGTACTGCGGTTGTATTTCCAGTGGCCTGGGAAGTTTAATTCAGTATACGTTGATACTGGTGGCGGAATGGAACTCCGCAGTGCGCATGGGGAGGTGTTCGAACACAATCGATTCGCTCTTGAAAACCAAATAATGGTCGTCGATACGAAAAATAATCAAGCGCCAGTGGCTGAACGATATTCTTTCACCGAACAAACCCTGGTGTTTGAACCCGGAGCTCCCGATGCGCGGCAGTTGACCTTGCAGATTGATCGGGTATCGGTTTGGTTGGATGCTCTCGAAATCAGCTTTGAGTTGGACCTGGGCGCAGATCCGCAAGTTGGGGATACCTGGCCGCTGGACGTGTGGTTCGAGGCTGCCGGAGTTCCGGTGCATATTGTCAGCGCCCGGCTGGTTGAGTCCACCTTTTATCGTCGTGAAACCAATGAAGAAGTACCGGTATATGCGTTGGAATTCAGTGTTGGCCCGCGTTCAGACCAGGGAAACCACTTCCTTCTAAGTATTGATTTTTCTTCCATAGACGGTGTGGGAAATCTTTATGGGGATTACTACGAGGATGAAAAACCACACGGCTATGTGTCGACGCTGAGGGTGCCGCTGAAGGATGCTGAGCACGAAATGCCGACAGGTGTCATCACGGTACGGGTTGATTCCGTCGATATAGAGCTTTACGGCCCCTGGGTAATCAGCTGGGAGGTCCCCAACCTTGATAATCCTACGAGTGACGAATGATGAATAAGGAATAAGGCAGGGGATTGAACGGTAACCGGGCAAGCTCTTTTAGCAAAAAAGTCGAGGATATGAGAGTCCTCGACTTTTGCTATTTTTGGAGAATGAGGGGAATTACTTTATTTCCTGATTTGGGGGAGCAGCAGGCTGCGGGGCAGGGGGTTGCTGCGGGTTGAGGGCGCGGATGCCGTTGCGCACCTGGTTGGTTACCCGTTCCAGCTCAATTTCGAGGGCCTGCAGGGTTTCGAGCACATACAGGTCGGCTTCTTGGCGTTGAGCTTCGGCGTCCAGACGAGCTTGGTCGAGGATCTGTTCAGCGCGTGCGTGGGCTGCCTCGACGATGGCGTCGCGTTCAATCAACCCGTCGCTCTTTTCGCGGGCTAAGCTTACCGTACGCTTGGCCTCCTCCTGGGCTTGCGCCAAAGTACGGTCGCGTTCGGTGATCAATTTTTGGGCCTGTTTAACCTCTTCTGGAATGGCGACACGCATTTGGTCGATCAGGTCGAGCATGCGGTCTTCATCCACCATCACATTATTGGTCAATGGAAAAGGCCGGCTGTCGTTAAACAGCTCTTCCAGGCGGTCTATTAAGTGCAGGATATCCATAACAACCTTTTGAATATTTTGTAATACATATCTTTATAGTTGCAAGATTTAGACCTAAGCGTACACGTAATTTTAGAATTCGTCAACTAACCAGAGTAACTGTTTTTAAATACAATTTCAGTCCCTCAGTGAGTTGGTGGCGAAGCGTGCTTTGCCATCTTCAAGCTCGTCAAAGCGCTTGGTCAGCGCAATTTTTACGTGGGGCGGCACCATTCCGCCAACATCTCCGCCCAAAGAGGCAATCTCGCGGACCGTGGTTGACGATAAAAAGGTATGCTCTTTGCTGGTGATCAGGGCGATGGTTTCGATGCCGGGGGCCAGTTCGCGGTTAGAAAGCGCCATGCGGAATTCATATTCAAAGTCTGAAAATACCCTAAGGCCGCGGACAACCACCTGAGCATCAATTTCTTTGCAGTAATCGACCGTAAGACCGCTGTATCCGGTGACGATCGTTTTTTTGACATCTTTAAAGGTTTGCTGCACCAAGCTAAGGCGCTCCTCGGGAGGCAGCAGCAAAGATTTCAAAGGGCGGTCGTATACGGCAACAATTATTTCGTCGAATAACTTGGTTGCCCGCATTACAATATCAATATGCCCGTTGTGGATCGGATCGAAGGTTGCTGGGAAGAGTGCGCGTATCATGGTTAGCTAATGTCTCCTTTGCCATTGCGCCAAAAGTGAGCCAGCGTACGGGCAAGCAGTTGGTGTTCTGGATGGGTGAGTTCTGGGTCTGCAGCCAGAAAATCGGTGGCGTGTTGGCGGGCTTTTTCGATCAGGCGCACATTGCTGATCGCGGCGATTTGCAGGTCGGAGAAGCCAGACTGGCGGGTGCCCAGGAATTGGCCGGGGCCGCGCTGTTCAAGATCGCGCTCAGCAAGGATAAATCCATCATTGCTCTCGGTCATGGCCTGCAGGCGTTCGTTCTCCACGGCATTGTCCGTTTCGGGGACCAAAAGGCAGTAGGCTTTGCTCTGGCCGCGCCCAACCCGGCCGCGCAGTTGGTGCATTTGGGCCAGGCCAAAGCGGTTGGCCCCCTCGATCAGCATGACTGTCGCATTAGGGATATCTACGCCAACCTCAACCACGGTGGTGGAGACCAAGATGTCGAATTCCTGATTGTGGAATTTCAGCATCACTTCCTCTTTTTCCGCAGCTTTAAGGCGGCCATGCAGCAAACCGAGCTTAAGGTCTGGGAATACTTCGGTTTGAAGGCGCTCATGTTCTTCAACGGCGGCTTTGGCGTCGCTGTTGTCGCTTTCTTCAACCAGTGGATAAATGATGAATGCCTGGCTGCCAGCTTCAATCTGGCTGCGGATCAGGGAGTACGCGCGTTCGCGCTCGCGCGGAAACAGCAGGTGGGTGGCCACGGGCTGGCGCCCTGGGGGAATTTCGTCCATTACGGTTAGGTCAAGGTCGCCGTAGATGGTCAGGGCGAGAGAACGGGGGATTGGCGTGGCGGTCATCACCAGCAGGTGGGGATTGTCCCCTTTGGCGCGCAGCGCGGCGCGTTGGTCTACACCAAAACGGTGCTGTTCATCAATGATGGCGAGCTGCAGGTCGGCGAAGTTCACTGGGTCTTCGATGAGCGCATGGGTGCCGATCACCAATTTGATCTGCCCGCTTTCCAGTCCGTCACGGATGGATTGTTTTTCTGCCTCAGCCGTAGCGCCGACCATGATGTGGATCTGATCTGGGTTTAAGAAGCCATTTTCTCCTGCCAGCAGGCTGGTAAGACTGCGGTAGTGCTGTTCGGCCAAAATACTGGTGGGAGCCATCAGCGCAGCTTGAGCGCCCTCTTGGGTGACCATGGCGACTGCCAGGGCAGCGATGACCGTTTTACCGGAACCCACGTCACCCTGCAGCAGCCGGTTCATCGGATGACCGCTGCTCAGGTCGGATTTTACATTTTGCAGTGCGGCGTCTTGTGCTCCGGTGAGCGTGTAAGGCAGCCGGGCAATCTGTGCTTGCAGCCATTCTTGCGGGGGTGCAAACACGCGGGCAGAATACTGCTGCCATTCTCTCTTTTGCCGCAGCACGCCCAGTTGGAGCATGAATATCTCATCAAAAGCCAAGCGTTCTTGGGCTGCTTTTAAGTCTTCCCAAGATTCTGGAAAATGGGCTTGCAGCAGCGCTTCGGGGAGGTGATACAGGTCGGCGCTTTTGCGCACCGATTCTGGGATGGGGTCCTGCACGCGCAAAGCCCAGTAGTTGACGACTTTGTTCATCTGTTGGCGCAGCCAACGCTGGGTGATCTTGGCGGTGAGTGGGTATACCGGAACGATGCGGTTGGTGTGCAGGTTTTCTTTTTCCAGCAATTCCCATTCCGGGCTGTTCATCACCAAGCGGCCCAGATACTGTTCAATTTTTCCGGAGAGTACGAGCTGCGTGTTTTCGGTGAGCGAATTGGCTACCCAGGGTTGGTTAAACCAATTTAGCCGCAATGCGCCGCTGCCATCATTGACGATCACTTCCACGATCTTGGATTTGCCCCCTCGGATTTGGCGGGTATTAACCGTTTGCACAGTGGCGATCACGGTAACTTCTTCGCCATATTTTAATTCTTTGATCGGTTTCAGCAGGGTATAGTCATCATAGCGGCGCGGGAAATGGTAAAGCATATCTCCCAAGGAGTGCATTCCCAGGTTGGCCAGCTTTTCAGCATTTGCCGGGCCGACTCCGTCCAAAACGGTGACGGGGGCGTTTAAAGCTGCTGCCGGACCTTCGGGGGTTGGGCGCGGGCGCTGCTTTTTTTCTTTAACGGCAGACGGGGTTTTGGACGTTTTTGTGGGCTCTTTTGGTTGCTTTGGCGGCTTTGATGCAGCCTCGGAAAGGGATTGGTCTCCGGGTGGGTTTTCAGCTTCAGGAGTGTCTTCCTCGTCGGCCTCGCCAGCACTGGTTTGTTTTTTGATGCGCCGCCATAAACCTTTTAGCGCTTCTTTCCGCGTATCTTCACTTAAACGCGGGTAATCCCGCAGCCGGATGGTTACTGCTTGGATGAGGTCCTCTGGTAGTTCATCTGCGCGGGCCTCAGCCTCCCACTTATCCAGCATGCTTTCCAGGCCGCCCATTACGGCCCGGTTATCATAATCCCTATCTGCTTCTAAACGAAAGAATTTTTGGAGTTTTTCAATTGAAGGTTTCATCAGGGTTATTTTATCAGGGGTTTGGGAATTGGTCATTCGAAATATGGCAGGGTTTATTGTTTGATGCTGCCTTGGACGCCGACAGCAATGCTGTGTATTTAGCTATTTTAAGATGAATTGGAGTGATATCGGTTTTTTTTTGATCAATTCCCCAAACGGGACCCTGCTGACAGGCGCTTGTTTGCGCGATGGATCTATCTAAAGGTGAGCGCAAGGAAAATAGGTCATCCGTCTTGCATGACGAACATCCCTAAACTGCGCGGGCCGATTAGACCTGCCAATGCCCCGCTGATGGTATGTTCGCTCAAGTTTGTTGTTGGGAAGTCTTCATTGATCCGTTCCCGTAAGGCGCGTGTTTCGGATTCAAACGGCGGGACACCCTGAAGTAAAGCGATGTGTTTAAGTTCGGGAAATTCATAAACGAACTCGTGCAAGATGTCCACCAAGTGGCGATAATTGCGGGCTTTTTGGGTGGCAACCAAATGACCGCTTTCAAAAATGAATATAGGCAATAATTTCAGATATTCCCCAATGGTAGACTGGGCGGGTCCCAAATAGCCGCTTTGCTGCAAATAGGTTAAACCCTCTATGCACAGCACGGAGTACACTTTGCGAATCAAACTACGGATATAACGCTCGGATTCAGCTGCCGGCATGCCATCTGCAATGGCTTCCGCAGCCGCTTGCACGATCATGCCCAAACCAACCGCCGTAGTTTGGGCGTCAATCAATTGAATTTTAATATGACCTTGCACGGCGCTGGCAGCCTGAGCCGCGTTGTGAAATGTTTTGCTCAGATCCGCTGAGTGTAAAATGGTAACAACGGTGCCAAAGTGGGCGCTCAAGGATGTGAAGATGGTTTCGAATTCTGCCTGGCTGGGAGGTACCACCAGCGTAGAAGACCCATTGGCGATGGTGCGCGGCATGTCAGTGGCTTTAATTCCCTCGCCCCGCGCATAAATTTGCCCATTGATCTGCACATGCAGCGGGATGACATGCACTAAGTTGCGCCCCGGAAAGCTAGGCGTGGGGAACTGGGCGGTACTGTCGGTTAAGATACAGATTGAATTCATCTAAAGATACCCAACCAACCTGAATAAGCTGCCAGCGGCGGGCAGGTTAGCTGCAGGATTGCTCATTTATTCCACCGCAAAAATGAATTGATAGTGGTGCTGCCCGCCATTTTGCACTTCCACCTCTTGTTCTGGATATGCCTCCCGGATGGCATCGGCGATGGAATTGACATCATTCTTGTTTATATCGGTACCGTAAAACAAAGTGATGATCTCAAAATTTTCGGCAGCAATCTTTTCAAGCAGTGCAAGGCAGCCAGCCCGCAAATCTTTCTCGGCAAGGACCAGCTTGCCGTTATGCAGGGCGATAATTTGGCCTTCCTTAACTTCAACGCCGTCAATCTCGACCGTCCGCGTTGCCGTGGTGATCTCCCCTGTTTCAACATCATCCATTGCAGCTGTCATTTCCTGCACCACGGCGGCAAAATCGCCTTCGGGGGCAAGGCGCATCATCGCTGCTAACCCCTGCGGCACCGTGCGGCTTTTGATCACCTTGACTTCCTTGACGGTCACATCTGCTGCGGCTTCAGCAGCCATGGTTATGTTCTTGTTGTTTGGCAAAATGATGATTTTGTTGGTGGGCAGGTTTTCAAATGAAGATAGGATTTGCTGTGTGCTGGGGTTCATTGTTTGCCCGCCTCAACGATCGCCGCCGCGCCTAAGCTGGCAAACACCCCAGCGATTCCAGGACCTGGGGCGACCACAACGACTGCAATTTGTCCGGGTTCTACCGGCATTAAGTTCAGCTTGGGGCCGCCGGCCTGCTCCTCTATTTCATCCATTTGGGCCATTAAATTTTCAATGGCCACATTGGTGACCGTCCCCAGGGTCATGGTGAAATCGATCGGTTCATAGCGCTTTTCGGTGGGCACGTGGATGTGCATGCGGTACATGCCATCTCCCTCGCCAACCTGGATGGAAGTGCCCATTTCTTCTAGGGCGCTGTAATACTGCTGCAAATCCAACGGGCCATTCGGCCGGAAATCAACGACAATTTCGTAATCCTGGCCTTCTTCCACTGCGGCCAATGTGTTTTCTAAGTCCATTGCCGAAAGCGGCTGGGCGCTGACCAACGCTTCGTCCAAAGGCTCCCCGTTGATCCAGCGGACCATGCCTTCTAGTAAGAAGAACAAACCTTTCCCCCCTGAATCGACCACGCCCGCTTCCTTGAGGATCGGCAGCAGTTCGGGGGTATGTTCAACCGAAACTTCTGCGGCATGCACTGCAGCTTCGAGTATCTTGATCGGGTCATCGGTTTTCTTGAGGGCTGCTTCGGTAGCTGCTGCGATATCCTTGGCTACTGTAAGGATCGTTCCTTCGACTGGGCGGACAACGCCTTTGTATGCCGTATCGCGGGCTTCAGCAAACGCCGCGGCCAAGCCGGGGGCGGTAAGCGCCGGTTTACCATCTAGGGCGCGGGCAAAGCCGCGCCACAACTGCGAAAGGATGACGCCGGAGTTTCCCCGTGCACCCATCAAGGCACCATGCGCCACGGCATGCAGCATTTTTCCGGTGTTGCGTTCCGGTGAGTCGACGATTTCCTCGATTGCCGACTGCATGGTGAGCACCATGTTGGTGCCTGTGTCGCCGTCTGGAACCGGGAAAACATTTAAGGAATTTACCAGCTGTTTATTGGTTTTTAGCCAGGTCATCCCGGCAATGGTTAAATTCTTTACTGCTTGTCCATCTAGGGGGAAGCGGTGTAGTGTTCTGCGGCGGTTTGCCCGCCGGTTGTTGTTGGTTGGAATACTCATCCTCTCTCCTGCGTATGGATTGATTTCTCTAATCCGGATTGCTGATCCTTAAGCCTTGCACGTGGACGTTGATCTCGCTGATCGGTAAACCCAACGATTTTTCGACATGGAAGCGCACCGTATTTGCCACGCTGGTCGCTACTGATTTTATCCGAGTGCCGTATTCTACAACAATATAGATATCAATGTAAATTTGATTATCTTCATATTTGACTTCAATGCCGTGGGTTGGGTCCTTCACCAGTAAATGGGTTATTCCATCCACCAGGTTTTTTGAAGCCAAACCGACTACGCCATAGGATTCAATGGCTGCTTGGTAGGCGATTGTGGCTATCGCTCCGGGGGAGATATTTATTTTGCCTTTAGGTTTTTGATCTTCCTTCATCTAAATTTCCTCGAAAAGGTTGTTTACTTGGGTTGATATTGCATCCGGTTTGTGGTAAGATTGCCCGGCTGTCATACAGTCATATAAACGAGCAGGCAATCCATTTCAGAAAGGATTATAAAAGATGGCAAAGTGTTCATCTTGCGGCAAGAAGACAACATTTGGGCGCAACCGTCCTTGGTCAAAAAAGGCGACCCTTCGCCAGTTTAAACCTAATCTGCAGAAAGTCTCGGTTTTTGAGCAGGGACGTAAAGTACAGAAGGTTTTGTGCACGCGCTGTATTCGCACAATGAGCAAAACGGCCGTCTAAATTTTTCTTCATTGCCAACAAACCAGAATCGCGGCTTTCGCCGTGATTTTTGTTTTAAGGGGCAGGGTTGTTAATTCCATAGAACTTATTTCAGCTGATCCAACAACGCATGCATCCCGGCGGCGATCCCCTCGGGATGTTTGAAGACAGCATTGCCGGCGACAAATACTTGGCCGCCTGCAGCACGCACTTGGGGCAATGTCTCTGCGGTGATGCCGCCATCCACCTGGATGACAGCCTGTGAGTTGATCTGGTCTAGCGACCGGCGCAGCTCGCTGATCTTGGGCAAGACCTCCGGCAGGAAATTTTGCCCCGAATAGCCTGGGTTAACGCTCATCACCAACACCAGGTCCACCATGTGCAGCACCGCATCGATTGCGGCGGCCGGTGTGCCGGGGTTCAGCGCTACACCAACCTTGCAGCCCAATTGGCGGATCATTTGCAGGCTGCGGTGCAGATGCCGGCTGGCCTCTACATGCACTGTCAAGCTGTCCGCCCCTGCGGCAGCAAATCCGTCCAACAGATGGTCCGGTTCTGTAACCATCAAGTGTACGTCCAGCGGCAGTTTGCTCACCTTCCGGCAGGCTTGTACAACGCCGGCGCCCATGCTCAGGTTGGGGACGAAGTGCCCGTCCATCACATCAACATGGATCCAACCAGCGCCGTTGGCGGCAGCGGCTTCAAGGTCTTCACCCAAGCGGGAAAAATCTGCGCTCAAAATAGATGGAGCGATCAGGTAAGGAATCTGCATGGGTCAATTATAACAAACCTTATGCTGAAGCGGGTCACCGCAGCGGGGGATTGAATACAAAAAAGACCCATATCCAAAGGGGGACCAATCCGCCAACCGAAATAAGCGCCAGCAGACCGAGGCCCACTGCAACCCAATCGAACTGCGGCAGTTCACCGGTGTCCTCCGCATCCATTTTGAGGTTTTGCTTCCACGATGAGAGCGGCGTGGAAGCCGGCCCTGCGGGAGGGAATTCAACGATCTGCGTGGTTTCCTCGCTGGAGACGTTCTGCGGCCCGGTATTATAAAGGAAAGCATTGTTGCTAAAGGTCAACAATACCCGCCCCAGTTGGTCCGCAGTGCGATAGCGTGCGGAAGGCTCTTTGGAGAGCACCTTGTTGATGATATCTTCGAGTGCCGGGGGAATGAATGGGTTGAGCTCCCGCGGTGGGATGGGTGTGGCCAGGCGGTGCTGGCGCGCCAGGTCGCTGGATGAATTGGCGATATACGGCAGCTGGCCGGTGAACATCAGATACATCACCACACCCAGCGAATAGACATCCGATGCCGGGGAAGGCGCAGAGCCAGACGCTTGCTCTGGAGAGAAGTACTGCGGGGATCCCCAAACGACATCGTTTTCCTCTTCGGGGTTGATCGAAGCCAGCGCACGGGCAATCCCGAAATCGGTGACTTTTAGGCGCTGGTCGCGGGTCACCAGGAAGTTATGGGGCTTGATGTCGCAGTGCACCAATCCAGCGCGATGGGCATAGCCGATCCCAGCACAAGCCTGGATGATCAAGCCAATCCCTTCCTCGACCTTGAAGCGGCTGACTTCCTTGATGATGCTGTTCAAATCTTTTCCCGGCACATGCTCCATAATGATGAACAAGCGGTTCTCATCCAATCCAAAATCATGCACGGTTACGATATTGGCATGCGACAAGTTGGCGGCCGCCTTGGCTTCCTGGCGGAATCGTTCGCGGAAATCCGGGTCCGTGGAATAATCCTCACGCAGGATCTTAACCGCCACATCGCGTTCCAGCATCAAGTCGCGCGCCCGGTATACCCTGGCCATGCCGCCCTTGCCCAGCAGCTCTTCGAGTTGGTAGCGTTGGTTAAGTAATTCTTTCTCTTTTTCTTGCTCTTCCATGGTTGCTTCTTCTTCTCTCCTGGCGTGGACAGATTGTACCGGAAAGCTGGCGAGTTATCCAGGGAAGTTGACCGCGTTTGCGCCGGCAATGTTCGCAGTACCATTCCCGCCAACCGGCTTCTGCATTTCCGGTTTACCTATTCTCTAGTAAAATTAAGTGGATACATTATGCCTACTGCCAAGCTGATTTTCAACCCCACCGCCGGCCGCTTTGCATCCATTGAGATGATTGCCGCTGCAGCGCACCATTTGGAATCCGCTGGTTGGCAAATTAAGATCACCCAGACCACCAGCCGTGCTCACCTTACCGAGGTTGTCCGCCGTGCCGTCCAGGATGGATTGGACGGCCTCTTCGTAGCCGGAGGGGATGGCTCTATCCAACAGGCTGTCGCTGAGCTTGCTGGTTCCCAAACTGCATTGGGCATATTGCCTGCAGGGACGGCAAATGTATTGGCCAATGAGTTGGGTTTGCCCGGCCTCACCTGGACCCATCGCCATGCTTTGCAGGAAAGCGCTCGTGCTCTGGCTGCCGCGAGTATCCAGGCCGTTGATGTTGGTCTGGTGAATGGGATGCCCTTTTTGTCTTGGGCCGGAGTTGGTTTAGACAGTCTCATTGTTAGTAAAATGGAAGGCCGCCGCCATGGCCGCCGCCGCTTTACCACCCAGCAGTATATCGCCTCGTTGTTGTGGCAGGCGCGCAGTTGGCAAGGCGTGCAGCTAACCCTCGATGCGGATGGCGAGCAGGTATCCGGGGTATTTTCGCTGGCCGTGGTCTCCAATATTCGCCATTATGCCGGCGGGCTGGCTCAGATTTCGCCACAGGCTTGTCTGGATGATGGTTTAATGGACTTATGGTTATTTTCCGGGGTCTCCGTTCGCGAAACCCTGGCGCATGCTTGGCGTTTGTATTTGGGGATGCATTTTGATGCGCAGCAGATTAAGCGCATCCCCTTCCGCCAGTTAAAATTGGCTGCCGGGCAGCCGCTCTTGGCTCAATTGGACGGTGATCCCTACGAATTTGACCGGCATGTCGCTGTTGAGGTGCAGCCGGGTGCGCTGCGCTTGTTGGTGCCGTCCCAGGCTCCGGGCAGTTTGTTTAGCCAACCGCCGCTGCCTCCCATACCGGGAATCGCCATTCAGGCTGAACCATGATGGCACAGTTGTCCCTTCGGTGCGCCGCATAGGTGTTGGATATTATGTTGAAGAAATATTTTAAAATCTTAGCGACTCCTTCTGTGGCTTTTGGCGCGGTGGGCTTTGCTGTCCTCATGTTGGTCGGCTGTTTTTTCCTCATTTGGCTGACCCGTCCACCGCAAAGGTTTGCCGGGCTGCCAACGGCCGTGTTGACCATCATTCCTGGCGCAACCTCCACTCCCCCCATTCCCACACTCACGCCAACCCTTGGTGTTGAAATAAACCAGCAGACCGTACCATCCCCGCTCCCCGGTTTGATCGGCATCGGCAGCTATGTGCAGATCATTGGCACTGGCGGCGGGCTGAATATTCGCCAATCTCCGGGGTTGTCTGCACCGGTGCGCTTTTTGGGGTATGATTCTGAGGTCTTCGTCGTACGTGATGGACCGCAAACTGCCGATGGTTTCACCTGGTGGTTTTTGGTCACCCCGGTGGATGAAGCCCGCAGCGGCTGGGCGGCGGACCAATTTCTATCCGTGGTCACCGCCCCCTGAATGTTGTGTATTGCCCAACGCGAACCCCATGTGTATTTCCTCTGATTTGAAAGGTATCTTATGACTGAACCGATCCCCACCGCCATTTCCGCTGACCGTAAAGCCCAAGAATTGACCATCGACTGGGATGATGACGTGCAGTGTGTGTATAAATTTGAATTGCTGCGCAACTCTTGTCCCTGTGCCCAATGCCGCGGCGGCCACGAAAATATGTCTTCCGAACCAGAGGAAGATATGTTGGTGATCCCCTTGATGAATGTCAACACCACCCGATTAAAAGAGATCAAAGCCATGGGGAATTACGCCCTCAATTTGGCTTGGGAAGATGGCCATAACCATGGAATTTACACCTGGCATTACTTGCGGGCATTGTGTGCTTTGCAGGAGCAGGACGCCGACACGTAGGCTGGTTTTCAGACGCGGTGGTTCAGCGGGTAGATCAATCTTTGAGTTGTTTGCAATGCGGGATGTGGCGTAAATGGCTGCCAATTAGGTTGAAAGGATTTGGGGTATGCGGTTTGGTGATTTGACCTTCCAAGAAATTAAAGAACGGGCCGCAGATGGATGGCTTGCGGTTGTTCCCACTGGTTGCACCGAGCAGCAAGGCCCGCATTTGCCCGTGGATTTCGATACCTGGTATGTGGAAACCGTGTGTTTGGCTGCAGCAGAAACTGCCGCAAAAATACATGGGGTTAATGCTCTTGTGCTCCCCGCACTGCCTTTTGGTCCTACTCCAGAGCATCGTAACTTTGGGAGTGGATATGTTGATGTCCCTCAGTCAACCCATGAATCGATTGTCACCGCGATTTTGGTTTCACTTGCCGCGCAAGGATTTCGCCGCTTGGTGATTTGGCGAGGCTGTGGTCAGCATGCTTTGGACGCTGTGGTAGACCGATTCAATGCTGAGTATTCACATCAATGTCAGGTTTTTAATCCCGATCTTCCTTATCATAGTATTTGGTGCCAAAACGCAGACGGTGCAATCCCGGGGGGACATGCAGATAGTTTTGCGACCTCGATTGCACTTTATTTGCGGCCATCGTCCGTTCGCGTTGAGCTAATCTCCGATCCCCAAAACGATCCAGTTGATTGGCTAGATCCCCATTTGGATTTTTCTCGCTATTCCACCAGTGGTGTGATTGGCAACCCAACCTTTGCCAGTGCTGAATTAGGGGAAACTCTTTGGACTGCTACAACAAATCATATTGCTTTGGTGCTCAGGGATATCGCCAATGGGTGATCGCTGAAAACCGTGAAAAGAAAATAAATGGTCAGTCGATGCCTTCGGTTTTTATCGCTGGATATTATATTTAGATCTCATCCGGGTCATCATCTAGATAGCGGCCCTCTATGTGGTTGGCCAAGCGGTGCAGCACCACGATCATGAACACGCTGATCATTGCTGCAATGGCCAGCGTCTGAGAGGATAACACCAAGCCATGGGAGCCTACTAAGGTAAGGATCACCGCCGCAGGGATCCTTCCCAGCATATTGGCGGCCAGGAATTTCTTCGGCGCGATGGAACTTAATCCGGCCACGTAGGTCATTAAATCAGCGGGAAAAATGAAAACCAAACAAGCAGCAAAAAAAACGCTCCCACAGGTGGTTAACCCGGTGGAGCGCTTATTTAGAGGTGTTTTACCCTTAGGTCATTTACCCGATGACCCGTTTTTTGTTCCCGTGCGGTTGTCATTCACATAAAATCCCCCGCCTTTAAATACCACTGCTGGCGCCGAATACACCCGCTGCGTTTGCAGATGTCCGTTGGGGCAGGTTATTTTCTTTGGGGAGGTGTCAAAGCTGTGGCGCTCGACAAAGTCTGCCCCGCATATGGTGCATTTATAGTTGTAGGTTGGCATACATTCAAAACGCGCTAGGGGTAACCGGGCGCGGTCTCCTTCTTTTATTTGGCCTTTACCTGGATGATCTTGGGTTTGACCTCGTCGGCCTTTGGTAGTGTCAGCGACAGCACTCCATTTTTTACTTCGGCTTTGGATTTATCTGCGGATACGGCAACCGGCAGCCGGATCGAACGGGCAAAGGCGCTGTAGCGTCGTTCACGCAGGTGGTAGTTGGCTGGTTCGCTTTCTTCTTCCTGTTTCACTTCGCCGCGGATGGTAAGCAGGTCGCCCTGGATTTGCACATCCACATCTTGCGGATCCACCCCTGGCATGGTTACCTTGACCACGATTTCGTCATCGGTGTGGTATAGATCTACCAGCGGTGTACCAGAGCCTTCGAGCCTACCCAGTGGCTGGCTGAAGACATCGTTGAATATTCGGTCCATTTCTTTCCGCATGGAAAATAGATCCCGAACCGGTTCCCAACGAATAATGTCAGACATCGTATTCTCCTTTATTATGATTATTGTTTGTAAAGCGCGGTATTCAAAACGCTTAGCTTAACCTTACCAGCCTCACGTTAAATAAATGCAAGATGGATATAAGTGTTTTATTAATTTCGTCGGAGGTGCGTTGTGATGTGGAAGACGAAGCAATCCATCCCCCCAAAATTGGCGCTTATGTAGAGAGATCCAACCCACTCATCACTTTGTGGTAATGATCAATGCCCTCTGTATACTTGGGGTGAAGTCATCCATAGTGCCTTAATCTGAGACCCCCCCGCAGCATGCTGCACAGTATTTACTTCTTGGCGCCGGTTTTGCTGTCTGTGCTGCGTTTGTAATCCACAAAGCGGTAGCCAATGCCGCGTTCGGTCAGGATATAAACCGGGTTGGCTGGATCTTCTTCCAGTTTTTGACGCAAATAGTTGACGTACAACCGCACATAGTGAGGCTCATCGCGGTATTCATATCCCCAAACGTTTGCCAAGATTTGATCGTGCGAGATTACCCAACCGGCATTCTGCACCAGATGGTACAGCAGCCGGTATTCGGTGGGGCGCAGCTTC
>Ga0224496_10001204_pt1 | contig 16392 bp, 15 predicted proteins | sample SF_Jul11_sed_USG_2_FD_168127 | JGI IMG/M metagenome (GOLD analysis project Ga0224496, IMG submission 168127) | Sediment microbial communities from San Francisco Bay, California, United States - SF_Jul11_sed_USGS_8_1 | ecosystem: Environmental > Aquatic > Marine > Sediment | place: USA...
GAAGCGCATGCATATCTTCACTGGTTCGAAGAGGTGGATTCATTTTGGCATTGGCCTTGTAGCCGCGAACGGCCTCTTCAGTTATTGAAAAATGATGAGGACAGACTTCCGCGCTCACGGGAAGCCCTTGCGCTTTCGCATGACGAACAAGCTCAACAGATCGAGCCGTGCTTAAATGGGCCAAATGAACCGTCACTCCGGTCAGATCGGCAAGAGCAAGATTCCGAGCCACCATCACTTCTTCGGATGCATCAGGAATACCTGGCATCCCTAATTCTGTCGAGACCACACCCTCGTTCATGCAGCCACCATCGGTCAAATGCAAATCTTCGCAATGATCGACCACCGGAATGCCAAAGGCTTTAGCGTATTCCAACGCACGACGCATGACTAAGCTATTCATAACGGGACGTCCATCATCAGAAATCGCCACACACCCGGCTTCAACCAACTCGCCAATATTCGCTAATTCTTCACCATCCGAATTTTTGGTGATGGCGCCAATCGGAAAGATTCGCGCTTTCCTCGCCTGTTGCCCCTTGGTCAACATAAATTGCGTGATGGCAGCATTATCATTGACCGGCTGGGTGTTGGGCATCGCACAAATGGAGGTAAAGCCTCCGGCCACGGCTGAAGCTGAACCCGTGGCAATTGTTTCCTTGTATTCAAATCCCGGTTCACGCAGATGACAATGAAGATCGACCAGGCCAGGAGCCACAATCCAACCACTGGCATCAAGGATGGTGACCGACCCATCCTGTTTAAGAGCACGTTGAAGTGGATACCCTACTTCAACAATTTTCCCATCTTGGATGAGTACATCAGCGCGTCCATTCACATAACCTGGATCAATGACCGTTCCACCTTGAATACAGACGGTTTGGTCTACGGCTGGTTTCGATGTTCCTTCGTTCATAGTTCTCTTTTTCGACAAATGTTACGCGGTCCCTGACAATAAATACATCAAGGCCATCCGCACCGATACGCCATTGGAGACTTGATCTAAAATAACTGCGGCAGGACCATCTGCCACAGAGGGCGAAATTTCAACACCACGATTCAATGGCCCAGGATGCATGACAATCGCATCAGGTTTAGCCAATTTGAGCCGTTCTGCCGTCAAACAAAATAAGGTGGCATATTCTCGAATACTCGGGAGTAACGCTTTGCCAAGCCGTTCTCGTTGTAACCGCAGCATCATGATGACATCCGCTCCGACCAAGGCTTCGTCAAAACGAAAAAACACTTTTGCGCCGAGCTGCTCAACGTATAAGGGTAGCATGGTTGGGGGCGCGACGACCCGTACGTCCGCACCTAATTTCGTTAAGGCGGCAATGTTTGATCGAGCGACACGACTATGGGCCACATCTCCAACGATCACGACGGTCAGCCCTTCAACCGTTTTCTTCTTTTCTTTAATTGTATACACATCTAAAAGCGCTTGCGTGGGGTGTGCGTGCCACCCGTCTCCAGCATTAATCACTGACGACCGGACAAATCGAGCCAAATGCTCAGCCGCACCAGGAGATGAATGTCGCAAGACAATAATGTCGGCTTGCATGGATTCGATATTTCGTGCTGTGTCGATGAGTGTTTCCCCTTTCACCACACTACTGGTGGAAGGAGAAAAATTAATGACATCGGCACTTAATCGTTTGGCTGCCAATTCAAAGGATGTTCGAGTGCGCGTGCTGGGTTCGAAAAATAAGTTAACGACCGTCTTTCCCCGCAGGGCGGGAACCTTTTTGATATCTCGGCCTCCGACTTCTTTCAAGGACTCTGCCGTCGTCAAAATCAACTCTATCTCTTCCACGGATAAGGCGGTGATGGTGAGTAAATCTTTTCCCTTCAAACCCATGTGTCGTGTTACCCAGTATGTTCAGTGATGATGGAGACCCGATCCACTTGTTCTAATTCTTCAAAAAACACCTGAACCTCTTCTTCTCGGGAGGTGGGAATACTTTTCCCAACGTAATTAGCTCGAATGGGCAGCTGCCGATGCCCACGATCAACCAACACGGCCAGTTGAATCTCGGCCGGACGCCCAAGATCCATGAGCCCATCCAGGGCCGCACGAATGGTACGTCCGGTGAAGAGGACATCATCCACCAACACAATCTTCATATCCGAAATATGAAAGGGAATGGATGTTTTTCGTATTTCTGGTTGATCTTTGCGAATCGATAAATCGTCTCGATATAGCGTGATATCCAACTCGCCCAGGGGAAGGTCGCGTTGCTCAATTTGCTGAATTCGCTTGACTAAGCGTTGTGCCAGATAAACCCCACCCGTGCGAATACCCACTAACGCTAAATCCTGAGATCCTTTATTCCGCTCAAGAATCTCATGACTAATTCTGGTTAACGCCCTGGACATTTCTTGGGCATCCATCACCATTCGTTCATGTTGCAAGGAACTCATGAAATTTGGGTCAGTCTTTCTCTAAAATTAGGGTGGAATGGAACACAAAAAAACCCTCCACTGCATGGCAGGGGAAGGTCATGTGGGTGGGGGCCACAGAATGGGCCATCGTCAGCTTTCTCCTTGCCCACCTCACTGGATGAGCCTTAAAGGTTACCCCATCCTATTCAGGACACGTCCTCCTGTCAAGAGTGGCCGCTCACATGATAGCTGGGGGGGCGGTGGAGAAATCGGCCTTATCCCATTAGTTTTCCAGGGGATGCTCTGGTGGATCGCTTGGCCAACGCAGATGGTCTCGGTACATGTCTAAGTCGACATTTTCAGGAAGAGCTTCCATCTCCTGTTGTAAAGCTTGCAGGCTGTTGATGGTTTCATAGATTCGGAAATATTTGCTCTTCGCCCAAAAAGCATCTTGCTCTTGTTGAAAGTCTTCAAGCTTCATATTCATTTTTTCAACCAATAGGGCCTTGAGATACTGGATTTCGTTCTCTTGATGAGCCAGAGCATGGGCCATCACCACTAATTGTTTCTCCTGTTCGTTCATGACCTTTCACTCCCAAAGAAAAGTTTTCTTAAAATTGAACAACCAGAGGTTACGATTGTTGAATGATCCAAACCATTAATTCCGGATGAAGCCTGCCAGCCTGAAGAATCGCCTGATGAATCTTGAAGGTTGGCAAGAATTCCCCATGTTCAGCATGGACCACAGAGAGCCCATGCTCCTGAAAAAGATGGCCCATGACTTCTGGGCCAGCCACACATCCAATCCCGCCCGGGACAAGATGATTAGCAAGGAAGGAACTCCATTGCCGTAATTCTTGAGGATCATCATAGGCGGAAAATGGAATCCAAACATTCATCCAATCAAATGGCGAAGTGGTCTCCGTGATGGCCTGCAGCCCTACCGGGAAAAATTGAAAATGTGAGAGCCAAGACAATTGGTTCTTGCGGTGTAAGGTATTCCAAATGTATTGCGCATGTTTTAGAGCAAATTCCGACCATTCATACCAGATGGTATGCCGTTGAGGGCGCTCATACTTCAGGCACGCTCCGAGGCTTGCCTCGCACCGTGAGAGAAACACCTGATCGGCCATTTCCCGAAATTGCCGCAATTCGGTGTGATCTTCTAGAAAATCGTCTACGTAATCGAAGATAAATGGCTGGCTTTCTTTTTCACCAATCATCTCATCGTTATCCGGATAGAGCAGGACGGCCGAAAAAGCTTGGCTCGCAGAGAGCGCTGGCGGACCTTGAGGAAAACAGTCTCGCCACGACGTCAAAGGGGCGTTCCAAGTAGGCTTAAGATTTGACTTTGTTAGTTGCCATGATTCCTGAATGGTCATGACATCCAGTTGAGACCCATCATGAAGATGGAGCTCTTGTCCAAGGACTTGCACCCCACGTCCGTCCATTTTGGCTTCGCCGGATGGTGTCGTGGGTAGATAGGCTAAGCCCGTTGGATCATCCCAACGGATGACTTTTTGAATCATGTGATGATGAACGGTCACACTGAGGCGCTGTTCTTGATCAATATGGCGAACGAGGTACTCAGGTGAAGGCAGCCATTCCACTTCATGTGAACGATTGACGTCTAAAAAGACGTCTAGAGGAACCTCACCTGAATGCGTGGAAGGAGTGAAAAAAGAGGTGAATAAACGAAAGGCGCCAAGAGACGGATATGCAGGAATTCCTCGATACCGCAAAGGGGTCGGCGAATCCATCTGCTGATCATCATAGAGCCCACGAATTAATTCAAACGTCGCGCTCCCCGTGCCTGGAAGTAGGGACAAAAACAATTCCACGACAGGCAAATAATCGATTTTTCCCCATTCCATGCGACTCATGCAGGACATAAACCGTGCTCCCTGAAACGACCCATCCGGCAGCACGTAGAAAGCATCTTTGACCTGGCGAATGGTCGCGTGACCGTTACTGCCCAGCGTTAAATCATCGTCACGGTAAAAAAACTGAATGGTGGGGAGATCTGCATTCATGGCCCGAGCGGCCATCGCTCGTAGATCATCTCTCGTCAGTTGCTCCCAACCAGGCCGCTTTGAAAGATCCAGTGATATGATATTCACGAGACCGCCGGGTTTGATGCCAACCCATTGGCCCCAGTCCAGGCGTATTCGAACCGACACCAGCCTTGGAAGACCGGAAAGGTCTTCCTCCCAAAGACATTCGTGTAGTGGAGCGCCGGTGGGATCGGCTAGTAAAATACGCTGGCCATGCTGGCCATACCAGACGTGATGGCCAGAGGGAAGCTCTACCACTCGCCCACCGGCTGTATCCCAATGATTTTTATATGGATAATTGCCCGGAAACCGAATGGCTTCCGGATGCTGCAACGTGGCGTGAACGTTCATGACAAGATCAGTCGAGACCTCATGCCCACTGACTCACGATAAGTCCGACAGACTCGAGACTGGAAGATACTATATGGCCAGCATGGAACCTTCCTGACAAGAAAGGCATGTTACTCCCGAATTTGGCCGGTGCCATAGACGAGATATTTCGAACAAGTCAAATCTTCAAGCCCCATTGGTCCCCGAGCATGGATACGGGTAGTACTGATCCCAATTTCTGCACCCAATCCAAATTCATACCCATCATTCAACCTTGTCGATGCATTGATCATGACGGCTCCTGCATCGACTTCTCTGAGAAATCGCAGGGCACGGTCATAATCATTAGTGACAATTGTTTCCGTGTGACGCGATCCATGCCGGTCAATATGGTCCATCGCCTCATCAATGTCTTTCACCACTTTGATTGCGACAATTAAGGCTAAAAATTCCTGACCAAAATCTTCGTCTTGCGCCGGATTAGCCTCGGAGACAATTTTACAGGTTTTGGGACAGCCCCGCATTTCCACCTTGGCCTCGAGGAATTCAGCGGCCAAGGATGGCAGCAGCTTTTTTGCCACTTTTTCATGGACCAGCAACGTTTCCATGGCATTACAGGTTGAAGGTCGCTGCACTTTGGCGTTAAAGCTAATCCGTTGAGCCATATCAAGATCGGCGTCCGAATCAACATAAATATGACAGACGCCTTTATCATGCTTAATCACGGGAATGGTGGCATGCTCGTTCACGGTTTTCATCAGCGCATCACCCCCGCGTGGGATGATGAGATCGATAAATTGGTCGCTTTTGAGTAGAGCTAACACCACTTCACGATCCGGTCGATCGATAAAGGTAATCGCTCCTTCAGGAATTCCTGTTTTTTGAATGGCTTCCCCTAGCACTTTGGCAATCGCCGTATTGGAATGAAGGGCTTCAGAGCCTCCCCTCAACACGCACACATTGCCGGATTTTAAACATAAGGCTGCCGCATCAGCCGTGACGTTGGGACGAGATTCATAAATAATGCCAATGACGCCGATTGGAACCCGCACACGCCCCACTCGCATCCCGTTCGGACGCTGCCACAACCCTTTTGATTCCCCGACCGGGTCCCGCAATTTGGCAATCTCACGAATCTGTTTGGCCATATCTGCAATTCGTTCTGGAGTTAAACGAAGGCGATCGGCCATAGCCGTGCGGGACTCATCCCCCTCAAACGCCTTAAGATCTTCTTCGTTAGCCTCAAGCAAGGCTTCCTCGGCTTCTTCAAGCCCTTCGGCCATCGCCAGTAAAGCGGCATTTTTTTTCATGGCGATCATGGCACCCAATGGACGAGCGGCATCCTTGGCCTTTTGCAAGACGAGAGCGAGGTATTCCTCGTGCGTGAGCGCCTTTTCCTCCTCGACGACCTCTACTTCCTCAGCTTCATCTAAAACTTCAATATTTTCTTCAGAACCTGTATCTTCCATAATAATTTAAGCCTTTATCCGTTCATCATGCGCAAAAAGTGAATTCCAATCCATGTGCGATAAGAAGGCAAAACCGTGAAGGAGAATACCTGGCAGTTGTAAAAACCGTCAAGAAATTGCCTCCATTGTGAACTTTGGAAGAACCCTATCCTTTTGCTTGATTTTATAGGTAAAATCCTGGTACACACATTGGCCTTTTCTGCACAGTCCTTGTATTCGGTTTCAGGAAGATTGATGTGCCGAGGTAGCTCAGTTGGTAGAGCACAGCCCTGAAAAGGCTGGTGTCCGCAGTTCGATTCTGCGCCTCGGCACCATATTCGTCTACTGCAGAGACGCATTTCCCCTTATGCTATAATTTCAACTTGTCTACCGATTGATAGCCTTGGTGAACAACATGCGTAGGCTTATCCCATCTCTTTTCTCTACTCGGCTACTCCTTCCCACGCTCTTCGTAGGTCTGGGCTTTTCAATAACTGGAATGTTTAGTTTTCTTCAGGCTGAAGATGCAGTTCAACTCGTATCCGCACAAAAAACTCGAACCATTGTCGCTGATTTTTTAATGGTGGATGGAGGCCTGTATATCGTTCGTGGAGAGCGAGGGGAAATTCAGATCGAAATCACGCCAGAAACGAAACTTTCTGAAAAGTTCACCTTTGGGGACCGAATCAAAGCCGTCCTCTTACCTAACGATGTGGCTCAGAGCATCACCCGAGCTAACCCCAACGAACCGATTGGCATAGCCATCAACGAGGTGCAAGAAACGGCGGCGCCCCCTCCTTCCGCATCGAAAGACGGTCAAAAGCCTAAAGTGGCACCCCCAACGCTGAAACCCCCAACCGTCCAAGTCCCCAAAGTTCGTCTGATTATTGCTGACCTCCTCATGGTCGATGGAAGTTTTTACATCGTCCGAACTGAATACGGGGAAATACAGATTGAAATCACACCAAACACAGAATTAAGCGAAAACTTTCAATTTGGCGATAAAATAAAGGCTCGCATCACATCGGCAGACAAAGCGCTTTCTGTCGTTCGTGCTGGGAAAGATGAACCGGCTGGAATTCAAGATGAGGACGCCCCTTCAGTTGCTGCCACGCCAGCTCCTCCGGTTCCGTCTGCACCTTCAAGCAATTCCACAATTGTGGCAGAACAAAAATCACCAGCGGTGCCTATAGAAACACCTCCGTCTACTCGTATTATTGTGGCTGACGTGTTAATGGTCGATGGGGATTTTTACATCGTCCGTGGAGACAGAGGAGAAATTCGAATCGAAGTCACACCAAAGACAGCCCTGTCTGAATCCTTTAATTTTGGCGATCGAATCAAAGCCGAAGTACTCCCTAACGACAAAGCTCTCAGCATCGAACGTGCCCATGCCAATGACCCCGTTGGGATAACCACTCCCTAACCCCAATATTCCAGAATCCCTCTAGTGAGACAGGAAGAATGTCTACCGAAGGCGGGGACACGATGTTGAGAGGATGAACGATCCGAATCGACACACGATCCCTAAAAACGGTAGCGAAACATTGAGGCAAAGGGATCGAGTAAGTGCAGAGAAACTTTTAGATTTCAACCTGGCTGGTTTTGGATTCCTGTTCGACAACCTGTTTGAGGATTTTCCGATATTCCCGAATGCGCTTCACGTAATGCACGGGTTCCCATCCTCTCGCGTATCGATGCGGAAGACCTTGGTAATATTTTTTTTTGGCCAGGAGAGGAAGTACCTCTTTCATGTCATCCCATCGGCTTGGATCTTTACCCAAGCGCTGCCCTAGTAATTGCGCATCTCGGACATGCCCAATTCCAACATTGTACGACGCTAGCGCTAACAGCATCCGGTCTGATTGTTGAATGGTATCAGGAAGGCGTTCAAACAAATGAGAAAGGTAACGAGCCCCACCCGCAATGCTCTTCTTCGGGTCCAATCTGTTTTTTATTCCTAAATCGGCTGCAGTCGAACGGGTTAACATCATCAATCCACGTACCCCGGTTGGGCTAACCGCACGCCGATTCCATTTGGATTCTTGATAAGACATCGAAGCCAATAAGACCCAGGGGATTCCAGTTTGTTTTTCAGCTTGCTGAAACTCGTCGCGGTAATGCGGCAATCGTGTGGTGATATGGTTGAGAAAGGTTTGAATTTCATAGGGAGGTAATTGACTGCCTAGCTTCGCCAACCGGTCCTTGTGTGAAAGCACATTGCTTTCATGATGCGGAATCTCTAAAAGCAATAGGACCCCTCCGATCAAAAGAAGCACTACTACGAGCTGTTGAAGCAGATATTTCATGCTATTTAAGGCTTTAATGAATTCTTCAGAAGGAATCATGAACTTGGGTTTCATAAGACCATATGACAGAAAGAGACCGACGGTTTCGGTAAGTCCAATTCATTATGTTGACACATTAAGCCCATTCAAACAACCCTTTTACAGGGCGTGTTGTGAATTAAGCTCAAGCAACTCAGCCATTTTTTGCTGAAAATTCAAGGGGTTCACGCAATTCTTACGAAAAAATAGGGCTGGCTCTAATGTGAAACAATTCATCACAAGGCCTCTTAACCAAGATTATCGGATATTCGGTCATGGATATTAAATGGCCAGTTCCTGATGAGACTTAGGTCCCGCCCTTTTGACTGGAAAAGACCGTGGCGTCACAGGAAAAGTATTTAATCTGCTTGAGGGGAATAATCGTGACTTCCTTAGGTGTGTCAATTTCTAATATCTCCATATCATCACTGATGGTATGTCGCACCGCATCCTTGAATTCAACTTCTTTATTATCTGTAAACACAACTTTCACCCAATATTGCACCGTGAGCTCCTTTCGATAATATGTCGAACAGTGGTAATCGTCGCAATCAGTATAAAGACAAACAACCTATTGCCCAAGTTCACGAGAACGATGCGTGGCCGCCTCAATGGCGTCAATAAGGGTCGCTCGCAATCCGCCTTCTTCCAAACGCTGCAACCCGGCAATGGTGGTTCCACCTGGGGACGTGACCCGATCTTTGAGTATGGCAGGATGCTCACCGGTTTCCTTGACCATTTTTGCTGCACCCAAAACCGTTTGCACAGCTAGTATATGCGCGACGTTTCGAGGGAGCCCTACTCGCACACCGCCATCAATGAGCGCTTCAATCGCCAAATATACATAAGCTGGTCCGCTTCCACTGAGACCGGTGACCGCATCCATTAACGATTCATCGACTACGACAACCTTCCCAACCGCCTCAAAAAGGCTTTGGGCAAGGCTTAGATGTTCGGAGGAGAGCCCACGGCATGCCGCAAGAGCCGTCACGCCCTCTTGAATGACCGCAGGGGTATTGGGCATAGCCCGCACCAGAGGAATCGCTTGCCCAATAATCGCCTGAATGCCTTCGAGCGAAATTCCTGCCGCCACAGAAATGACCAATTGTTTTTCAGAAAGACCTGATTGAATTTCTTGTAAGACCCGATCCATGACCTGAGGCTTCACGCAGAGGATAATGACATCGGCCCACAAGGCGGCATCAAGGTTGTGCGAGCCAACCTGAAGATGGTACCGATTTTTTAAACCCTCTAATCTCGTGGAGGAAATATCCGTGGCCAGGAGGGAGTCCGGTTCAGCAAGTTTGCCTTTGACAAGACCTGCGATCAAGGCTTCCGCCATATTTCCTGCGCCAAGAAAAGCAATATTGGGGCTGGAGTTCATTGCGCGAGTATAGCCGGAGCTCTCTATGGGTTCAACTAAGTTATGAGGAGCACAACAGGAGGGAAGAAGCCATGATGGGCGGGCAAAGATTCAAGCTCAATTGTTGATCACCTCTTACGTGGAGAGGTATATTAAAAAGTCTTATTTCAAGATGCATGTCATGCATTTGGCATTCCCCACATTCTCCCTCTTAAGGAGGTCCTTCCCCATGAAATCTTCTCCTGACCCCCAATCGCTCGCGAATAAAAAAGTGGTAATTCTTGCCCTGGTACTTGTCAATCTTTGTTTTGGCGTTTCTGTAGCTGACGCGAGAAGAACTCACCTGACGCCCGAACAACAATCACAATTAGCTAAAGCCAATTCAGTGCTGGTCAAGGTGTTAGCGTTAACGGAAAAAGGGCCTGCCGATTCCGCCCCGTTCATTGAAACGATTACGACTCGGCTGCAAGAACTCAACTATACGGTGGTCACTGACCCAGCTCAGCCGCATGACATTGAATTTAAAGTGAAATGTGAAGAACGCAAAACCGTAACCGGGACCTCAACCACCGGAGGAGACGTCGACCTCTCCGATGCCCCAGATCGCCTCTGGAAAGGGCCAGCTTGTCTTTTAACGTATTTCCTGGAACAGCGCGATCTGGATTGGAAGAAGGAAGTCCGGACGTCTTTTCAAGATGCCGCGCAAGCCGCGCAAAAAGCCAATGTGGACAATGTTGGTCAATATGCGATGACGCATCTCAATCAACGGCTGGCTGATTACGACTTCCCTCTCCTACTGTCTGCCGAATGGGGGCAAGTTGATCGCCTCCTCCAACTCTTAGAGGATCCCAAAACCAAGAAGCTTCGCAAGGCCAAGATCTTGTCCCTTCTGAGCGAGATTCACGCGGAAGAAGCCTTGCCCAAGTTAACAAAACTCCTGGAGTCGACTGACTTGCAGGCAGAAACGATTAACGCTCTGGCCGGAGCTGGAATCGATTCGATTCCGCTATTGATTGATTTTTTTGAAACCAGCAACCAATCTACCATTCGAGCCGAAGCGGCAAAAGCTTTGGGAAATGTGGCCGCAAAGTCCAGCGACCCCCGTATCATTCCCCCTTTAGTCCGTTATGTTTCGACAATCCTCCCTGGGCTCAAATCATCAGCAGATATTGATTTTCCCCTCTTAACCGAAGTGGTGTGGGCTATCGGAAAATCTCGATGGGAGGGCTCATTTAAACCGATGGGAAAGTTACAGGAAAAAATCTGGTTAATCTTTGATACTTCGAAGGAAATGGCAGACCTTCGCGAGGCAACCAGTTGGACCTACAAACAACTAGACCTAGATGGACATGTCAGTTAACACACGGAAAAAGACACGCTGAGGAGGTCAAGCATGAAGGTTGGTATGGTCAGGGTACTATTAGGCATTCTTTTGGTTGGACTCATGGCCTCTGAAGGGTTGGCCCGCCGCACACATTTCACCCCGGAACAAAAGGACCAACTTCAAGCCATTCACACCGTCTGGGTCAAGGTTTTGGCATTGACGGAAAGAGGCAAAGGTGACGGTCAGGCCATCCAGGAAATTATTCAGGAGCGGCTCACAGCCGTCGGCTATCAAGTGGTCACCAGCCGCGAGGAACCATCCGATGTCATGCTCATGGTGAAATGTGAAGAACAAAAAAAATGGGCCGGCACCACACGCCAAGGGGGTGATGCCGATCATACGGATGCCCCCGCCCGCTTATGGAAAGGGCCAGCCTGTCTCTTTACGTACCTCTTAGGTGGACGCGACCTTGGTTGGCAAAAAGAAGCCCGAACCGATTTTGCTGATGCGGTCAGTGCAGCCAAGGCTGCCAACGCTCCGAAATCGGGACCCTACGCCCTGACTCAACTTGCTCAACGCCTTCAAACGTTTGATTTTCCTGCGATGCTGGCAGCGGAATGGGGACACGACACCCGCCTCTTCACTTTACTCAAGGATCCGAAAACCACCACCGCACGCAAACTGAAAATATTATCTCTACTTCCCGAAATGCAATCGCATGAAACGCTGCCCCAGTTAAAAGAATTCATACAAGATAAAGAATTGGCAAAACCTGCCATCATCGCCTTAGCATCAAGCGGCAGTGAGGCCATTCCCTTATTAACCGAAGTCTTCAAAACCCACCAAGATTCGACAGTTCGAGCGGCGGCGGCAAAAGGCTTAGGAGAAATTGGATCACATACTGGGGACCCCACCATTACCCCACCCATTCTTGATTACCTCGTTCAAAGCTTACAACACATGAAAACATCAGCAGACATCGATTTCCCAGTTCTTTCAGAAGTGGTATGGAGCTTAGGAAAGCTTCGGAACGAAAACTCGATCCCGCCACTCCGGGAATTGGAAAAGAAGGTCTGGCTCATCTACGACACCTCAAAAGAAATGGAAGAACTGCGAGAGGCCACCAATTGGACTATCAAAATGGTAGACATGGACGGACAAATCCAATAACAAACACGCATCGAAAATTCCCTGTACATTCCCAGCTTGGCGTGAAATTCGTTTCCTGTTTTGGGTACGTGGTTATCCTGGGCCTCCTTCTCCCCGGCTTGTCATCAGCCCAAGGTATCGGTGAACAAGCCGAAATGGACCGCCTCGAACAACAGGCAGACAATCTCGCAGCACAAAACGATCCAGAGGGAGCGGCCCTGGCCATTGGGAAAGCCGCCATGATGGCCGATCTGTTAACACGGGACCCTAAAGAACCTCAGGGAAAAGCCATCTACCAAGCCGCAGCGCATCTCTTTCGTGGTCAAGAATTCGGGCTGCGAGCCCTAGCATTATTTGACCGTGCAGGAGGCCAAGTCCCAGCTTCAGCAGGGGTATGCCAGTACCTGGTCCAGGGCCACAAAAAATTACAACAAGCCAAGACATGGTTAGAGGAGAAGTTCTCCAGCCCTATGAAAGACTTACAATTGAGACAGACAACGCTTTTGAAGAAAAATGAAGAATGGGAAAACTTGCTACGGGACTTACACGAAGACTTTGTCTGTGATCCAGCCTTTAAATAAACAAGTGTTTCACTCATAAATTTCATCACCCTCCCCTTCAAACCCAAGTGAACCATGCCAAGATCTTCGATCACTGCCTCTATGCTGTATAACCTCACCAGCTGCGAGCATCGCTTGTACTTAGATACTTTTGGCGATCCCGCCCAACGTGCCGAGCCCAATGCCTTTATTCAACTACTGTGGGAGAAAGGCACGCTCTTTGAAAAGGAAGTCATGGCTACCATCGAAAAACCATTCTTAGATCTCTCCGGCTTTCAAGGAGACGAGAAAGAAGCGCGAACACGAAAAGCCATGGAGCAAGGAGAGCCCCTCATTTATAGCGGGCGGCTTTCGGTCGATGACCTGTTAGGAGAACCCGATCTTTTACGAAAAGAGGAGCACGGCTATGTCGCAGGCGATATCAAGTCTGGATCGGGGGAAGAAGGAGACGACGAGCACGCGAAACTCAAAAAATCCTATGCGGTTCAATTAGGTTTGTATACTGATATTCTGGAACGTCTGAAATCTTCACCAGGTCGTTGGGGTTTCATCTGGGACATTCATGGGAAAGAAGTGCGCTATGACTTCTGGCGACCCCAAAGTTCCCGTACACCGCAAACCTGGTGGGAACTCTATGATGCCTACCGACAACGCGCACAAGAGATTGTACAGCGAGCACACCCCACGCAAGCGGCCTATAGCAGCGGAATCTGCAAACTCTGTCATTGGTATCAACCCTGTCTCTTGGGTCTTCAACGCAGCTATGATCTCACCCTGTTACCCGAATTGGGCCGGGCCAAACGTGATGCCCTCAATGCCCATTTCTCCACCATCCAGGGGTTTGCAGCAGCCGATCTCACCCTGCTTACTCAAGGGAAGAAAAGCACGATACCCGGCATGGGGCTCGGCACCCTTCAGAAACTGCATGCCCGAGCTCAACTCATTGCGGCTGGTGATCAGGCGCGGCCCTATCTTCGAGAAACGGTCGATCTGCCACCCCATGATTCAGAAATCTTCTTTGATATTGAAGTCGATCCGCTCCGCGACCACACCTACCTTCATGGCTTTATTGAACGAGAGCATCAAAGCAACGGATCAGAACAATTCGTGGCGTTCTTTGCGGATCAGCCCACAGCGGAAGCAGAACAAGAAGCCTTTGCACATGCGATGGCCTACCTGCATCAACATCCAGATTCGAAAATTTATTACTATTCCAAATATGAACGGACGATGTACCGAAAACTCCAAGCCAAATATCCCAAGGTGTGCACCGTAGAGGACATTGAAGCCCTCTTCCATCCGGAACGGGCCATTGACCTCTATTTTGATGTCGTCCTCAAAGCCACAGAATGGCCGACCCGCGATTATTCCATCAAATCCTTAGCCAAATACTTAGGCTTCATCTGGCGCGATACGCATCCGTCAGGAGCCGCTTCAATCGAATGGTTTCATCGGTGGGTGGAGAGTGGGGATGTGGAAATCAAGCAGCGGATCTTAGACTACAACGAAGACGACTGTCGGGCGACAAGAGTGTTACTCGATGGGATTCGTCGACTGCCACTTCGAACGTTCAGCACCTAAACAGCATCCACTACGGACACTTTCATTGAGGACAGGCTTTTAACGTCGTTTGATTTATGGCTTCAGCGTTCTTCTCTTCAAAGATTGATTGAGTTAAGGCATGCGCGAGTTCTCGGCTCAAGACATGTTGCATGGCCCCGTTGGCGCGAACCCTGGCTTCTTGTTCCGTGATATGGCCTTCACGACCCGTTTCTGAAATGACGCCAATTAATCGCTGAGAAGGTTGTTCGTAGATATCAATGTCGCCACACCATCGGACGTATGTGAATAAGGGGTCGGGCAGATCGATTGTCCACACATTCAGGTGCCCAACAATCGACACATCGGCCATCTCGGCCATACCATTGACTAAGGTCGAGGACACGCTGCCTACTAGTCCTTCTTGCTTGAGCCCTTCGAGAATGGCCCGCTCCATCTCCTCTCCATATTGTCCTTCCATCGAAACTGAAATAATGACCTCATTGGCGACAAAATGCTGGAACTCTCGTTCAATATCTGAAATCTGATAGGGCGGTGGCTGGGTTTGGCCACTCGGGCGAATGACTCGCAAATCGCCATTCAGCAAGGCTCGTTTGGTTAACTGAGCCATGGCTTGTTTATACCCGTGAATCCGTTGAATTTTCTGGGGATGAGATCTCCCTTGATGCACCAAATTCTCAATGGTGCCGTCCGAAACCTTGAGACGATCCATGATGGTCTGTTCAGCCTGTTGACGGTCCAAGCCTGCGACCGCGAAAAATTGTCTCGTGGAGGGTTGATACCAGACATCTAAGACTTTCACATTTTCAAGAACTTTGGTGGAGGATACGTGAGTCTGGTGATCAAGTTGCAACGTCCGTTGTGTTCGATTTGTCTTGCCGCTTTCTTGGATGGCATAGGATTCTCGATCCATCGATTGGGTTTGGACATGAGCGGAAAATATTCTCGCCACCGCCGCATACGCCCGTTGTTCGGCCTGATCTCGGGTTTTCGCTTCGCCAATTCCCGTGAGGAATTTTTCGGAAGGATAGAGGCGTTCGGGGGAGGGTAGCCATTCAGGCGAGGTTTCCGTGCCAAACCAGGCACAGCCTCCCATCACAAGAAATACCCCAACAATCACCAACCCCTTTCCTGAAAGGAGAATCCCCATCTATGGACCACTTCGCTGGATAAGCAACCGTGTTTCAGCTCCTTCAAGGTGAAGACCGGAAGAGTCAGCCAAATCCTTTGCGTTCCCTTGAATCTGTCCTGAGTTGATGGCCACCGAATAGTCTCCGGGTTCAAGCCATATTCGAGCCATCTGAATTTCTCCTGGAAGCATACGCCAGGATCGAATATCCGCTTCCTCTGTTGCTAATGCAAACACACGGGCAATGCCCCCCACCAATGGGCCCACCCAATCCCGATTATTTTTTCCTGCTGCCGCTCGTGCGCCAAGGGCAATACCTTCGGCAGCGGCCATTTTCATGGCTGTCCGTGCGACCGCGCGTAAGACCAGACTATCGTATTCATCGGCTAACGTTTTTTCAGCGACGGCATTGATATCATACAGGCGTTCGGACTGAGTGGTAAGAGCAGTCGTTTCACCTCTGACTTGAATAGAATCCAGAGCCAACGGTTTCTCATTCAACGTGAATCGCGGTAACGCAATTCGTGCAATTCGCCCATGAATACCGTAGAGCAGCGCCTCCCCTCCCCGCGTCCTTCGAGTACTTCCACGAAAACCAGGTTTGGTTAAGGCTAGCAAGGCGAGAGCATCCAGGCTTACCGGGACATCAATCAACAGATCTTCTTTCTTGGGACCCTTTCCATGATAGCTCACCACCACAATTTGAGCGAGGTTGCCTCGCGGACTTACACTGGTTGGGTTGGCCACTTCTGGAAACTTTTCCTGG
>Ga0224496_10001205_pt1 | contig 16392 bp, 15 predicted proteins | sample SF_Jul11_sed_USG_2_FD_168127 | JGI IMG/M metagenome (GOLD analysis project Ga0224496, IMG submission 168127) | Sediment microbial communities from San Francisco Bay, California, United States - SF_Jul11_sed_USGS_8_1 | ecosystem: Environmental > Aquatic > Marine > Sediment | place: USA...
GCGCAGGTCTTTCATTTTGATTTGTTTCTCCTAGTAAATATTTTTACCGGAATTGAGTAAGATTTTTTCATTAAAATTGGTGCAATGATATGCCGGTAAAAATTTTGCATTGGTTTGATTGGTTTGTTGGCATTTTTCACTGTAACGATTTTACCAAGAAACGAGAGAGTTATATTTTCTTTTATGACAACTATTTAACCATGTTAACTTAGATTCTCTGTTAGACATTGATCAATGACGATAAACTAATAGTGCAAACAATCTCTATCCAAATTATTTGAGAGAAGAAATAACCAATTTAAGCAACGATAACTTCATAAATCTAAATAGTTTCAATAGACTTTCTTAAGGGAATCTGGGTTGAATAAAAAAACAGAGAAAATCGCTAGTTGTGGAGGTTATAGCCTAGTTTCCACGATGGATTGTTTTGGTGTGTGGGTGCAAAATGCTCGGTGATGAGGCGATAATAGTTTTTATCGATGTGTTGTCAGGGATTAGTGATGGAATGGTTAAAAACTAAAATCCTTTTTAGTTAAAAGGAAGCTTGATTACGTGGCGTTTCTACATATAATCAGCATGCGTTCCGATGAGTGGCACGATTTTATAATTTCTAGTGTGCCTCTTATTGTTGAAAATTATTCGCTGGAAACGACTTGATTGCGTCCCAGCTTTTTCGCTTTATATAATCGTGCATCAGCGATAGACATATAGTCATCAATCGTATCCGTTTCGTCAGGCATCATTGTAATAGAGCCGATAGAAACCGTTAAAATTTTAGCGGCATCACTGTATTCGTGTGGAATACCGAGTGCTTCTATGCCTTTTCTTAAAATTTCTGCAAATTCTACGGTACCTTGAGGCTCTAAGTTGGCTGCTAATACGCCAAACTCCTCCCCGCCAAGGCGAAAAGCATAATCGCCTGGACGCTGGCAGAGGTTTATTAGCTTTTGGCCTAGCTGAACTAACACTCGATCGCCTTTACTATGGCCATAATTGTCATTGAGTTTTTTAAAGAAATCGATATCCATTATAATTAGTGAAAGATATGTATTTTCTCGGTTGGCCCTTTTGAGTTCCTGCTTGAATATATTATTAAAATGTCGACGATTAAATAACCCTGTGAGTTGATCTGTTATGGCTAGCTCCTCTAACTTAATATTGACCTCCCGCAGCTGTGTATTGGCCTCATGAAGTTCTTCTTCAATCTTTTTCCGTTCATGCCTTTCACGCATCAGATCCAGTGTTCTTGAAGATAAGCCATCATACATGGTCATAACAGTCTCGATGAGTACTCTAATGGAACCGCTCATTTTTTTGTCGGAAGCGACTTTTGCTTCTTCGAAAGATAGCCCTTTTTCCATATTATGAACGACAAAAGCCAATCGTTTATCACTATCAATAATATGAAATGCTAACCAACGAATGAGGAATTTAACGATGCTTTCAATGATTTCAATGAGGGGCTTGTTTGTATCCTGCTCTTTGAGTTCCACCACTTTGGGTAAGAAAGCGGAGTGAGTTAGCTGGTGAGATGATAGCCAAGAATCATCACCAAAATACTCTACCCAAATGGCCTCTTCAGTTTCAAAATGAAAATTAGCATATTCTGCTAATTCATCAAAAACGCGGTTTATCTCTAATTGGTCATCGCGTGCTAAGGTTCCGGCCAGTTCATTCAGCAGTGAAACGAGCACTTTATGTTGTTCATCAATTGTTGCTATTCCTGTTTCAAAATTTTTGTTCCACGGAAATACTTCAAAATGATCTAGATGGTTATTCATATAATTTTCTGATTGCGTATAACTTAAAGCTAGCTTTGAACCAGGAATAGAAAATACAACTCACATAAGTAACTATTCAGTATAATTAAATTAAATAGTACTTAATGAGTTTTGGGAAGAAATAGCATTGATATACAAGTTTAAGTCTTCGCTTAAACTTGTCTCGATTGTTTGCTTAAGTATATCTGAAGTAACCATATCAGTGTTACTTAAGCGCGAATTAGGCGCCATCTATATCTGCAATTTCTGCTGCTATAGTCATTATATGGCCTCTCGTATTGCTTGAAAAAATTTGTTTGTGGCAAAAAGGATAATGTGTTCATATATCCGACTTTTGATAAAGGTTTAAACCTAAAATTCTCAGTTAAACTTCATCGCTGGCTGAACGCTAACTGTATCAATCCGAATTGAGGACGTAATGGATTTCGGTGCATTTTATGAAGCTTTTTTCCGAAGCGGCTGAACGCAATAAACTGCCGATCCTGGAAATACTGCGAACCGTTTTCGTTGATCGCAGTAGAGTACTGGAAATTGGCAGTGGTACGGGCCAGCACGCGGTCTATTTTGCGCCATTATTGCTTCATCTTAAATGGCAGCCAACAGAATTGCCTAATAACCTTTCTGCCCTGCGAGCCTGTTGCGATGAAAATCCGGTTTCCAACCTTGCAAAGCCGGTAGGGTTGAATGTGGACGATGAGCCCTGGCTGATTCCAGCCATGGATGCCGTATACACTGCTAATACATTGCATATTGTCAGTTGGCAACAAGTTTGTCGCATGTTTACCAAGGTTGGAAACTTATTACCAGCTGGCGGCATATTTTGCAGTTACGGTCCTTTTAACCGGGATGGTTGTTATACGAGTGAAAGCAATGCAAACTTTGATGCTTATCTGCGTGCAAGCGATCCAAAGAGCGGGTTACGTGATATTGGAAAACTGGTACTTCAAGCTAAAGCAAATGGTCTTTTTCTAATAACCGATCATGCTATGCCTGCTAACAATCGTTTGCTTGTTTGGCGCAAGTTGTCGAGACGCTAGTCTTGAGTGCCGAAACCCTGGTTTTTCAATGGCACGCCACGCTCGCTGAGTTCGAACGTGCAGCCTGGCAAAGACTTTCCCGTCCGTACAATTTTCCGTTTCTCGACTGGGATTGGTTAAACTTGCTGGAGACCAGTGGTTGCGTAGGTGGCAAGACAGGCTGGTTACCACTGCATCTGGGTGTATGGCGGAGTGGGCGCTTGATTGCTGCAGCTGCGCTGTATGTTAAATTTCACAGTCGTGGCGAATTTGTGTTTGATCAACAGATTGCAGAAATTTCTGAGCAACTGAATTTACCTTATTATCCCAAGTTACTGGGGATGAGTCCCTTTACTCCTGCACCAGGCTATCGTTTTCTGATTGACCAGAATGAGAACGAATTGGCGCTATGTCGGTTCATGCTGGAAGAGATCAACACAATGTGCCAACAGCAAGGTTTCTCTGGTTGTCACTTCCTGCGGGTAGACCCACATTGGGGCACATACATGTCAGCGCTGGGCTTGTCACGCTGGATGCATCACGCACTGATCTGGGAAAACCAGAACTACCATAATTTCGATGACTACCTAGCTACTTTCAGAAGCAAGCGGCGTAAAAGCATACGTAGGGAAAGGTTAAAGCAAACGCAGCAAGCTGTTCAGTTGATTACGGTTCCCGGGCTTGAAGCACGTGAAGCCTGGTTTGCACGCATGTATGATTTTTACGCTGCTACCTGTCAGAAATTTTTTAACTCAAGCCACTATTTAAATCCCTGTTTTTTTCATGGTTTAGCTGAGAATCTGGCGAGCCGTATCGTATTTGTCGCTGCTTTTGAGAGAAACAATGAGACTAACCCAGTTGCTTTGTCAATGCTAGTACGTGAAGGAAAACACCTTTACGGACGTTATTGGGGCAGTGAGAAGCATTATGAGCACTTACATTTTGAAGCTTGTTACTACCAGCCGATTCAATGGGCTATTGCCAACGATATTCGTTTTTTTGACGCAGGTTCCGGCAATGCCCGGCACAAGCAACAACGCGGCTTCTTAGCGCAACCTACTTTTAGCTTACATCAGTTCTACCAACCAATTATGGATGGGATTTGGCGCGCTAATGTAGACCGTATTAACCAGATGGAGCAGAATCATATTAATGCCATTAACACCTCAGGCCGTTTCTTTTGAGTTGCCACATATATTAATGATTCTTGTCGTTTGATGGTCGAGGGTAGTGATCAGTTTTGCAAAAAATGTGGAGAAAGTGGAAAGCGATATAAGTTATGGTAAGTTGAACAGGTACTACAGCTTCTTTTTGATTAATTTCCAGCAAGGCCGCTATGAATAACAAGCAACTTACGGAACTATTTCCAGAAATTGAGCCTTTTGACAGCGGCTTGTTATCACTGGATGCGCTTCACACCATGTACTGGGAACAGTCGGGCAATCCTAACGGTGTGCCCGTATTATTTCTTCATGGCGGACCCGGTGCTGGTCCAACGCCGGCACACCGCCGATTTTTGATCCCGACCATTATCGAATTGTTATTTTTGATCAACGTGGCTCAGGACGTTCCACGCCTTTAGGTGAAATTAGTGACAATACGACGCCGCACCTTATCAATGACATTGAAACATTACGGCAACATCTCGGGATCAACCAGTGGCTAATCTTTGGTGGGTCATGGGGGAGTACGTTGGCGGCTTACTTATGGTTAACTGGTTTCCCGTCTTGCAACACAGTGAGTTCGTCAAGTAATTGCATGTTCCAAGTCATGATGGTTCGTCTTAGTTTTTGCAGTTGGCTGAGTTGACTGGTATTTCACAAGCGGTTCTTCAGCATACCCCAGGACTTCTAAAAGATCGCCAGTGACACTTTTGAAGTGTTTCATTACATCCTTGTCAAAATATTCTTTCCATTCACCCGAGATACCTCTGCGATAGTGCGAACTAATATCTTCTTCTCCTTGAGATCGACCTTTTGTATGACTCTTAAAAGAGTGTCTGTTATATAAAACATCGAATTTCTCCGCTGAAACTTCGACATCAAGGTAACTGAGTAGTTGCTTAAGAAAAGTGCGATTATTATTTGCAAGATCCTCGTATCTAAATATCTTATGTTGCTCATCATCAACATTTGCCCAGGATCTTTGTGCCTCAAATACACCGATCTCTTCTAAAGCATTAATTGCATATTTCAAGCCGTCTTTCATATTCAGCGCTTCTAATTCTTTTCGCATTTTTGGAATGTATGCTATCAAATCATGCGAGTATTTTGTCGAAAAATAAAAAGAAATGGCTAAATCTCGAGGGTCCCGCGTAACAAAAAAAGCTCTATAACGCTTAGGCTTTGGCATTGCAAGATAATCTGAATAGGCGATATAAAGGGGGGTGGCAACGCTTCTTAAGGGTATTGCCTCGTAAGAATCCTGCCGAAGCCCCACTTTAAAATAAAGCTGCGTAAGGAGCCCGGTATACTGATAAAAAATGTCATCGTTAAAGATATTTAGAAACCACTGACTCGCAGTTTTTTGTACGCAACAATGAAATATGTTTTCATGGGGTGAATGATTTACAATACCGATACCTAAGCGTTTGGGAATATCATTAATTTTTTTAGAATCCCGGATACGTTTTAGCAAGGCAGTGGGAGAATAATTCATTTTATTTATTCCAATTGGGAATTGGGTTAAAGTATTACGTTTAACATTACGATTAAATGCAATAAAAATGCAATAAATTTTATTTGGAGATTCATAATAGCACATCGATATGTATATATATATATTTTTTTGAGAAAAACTGGAGCCCATTAAAATTTTGAGGGCAAATAAAATTGACGAATAGGATAACTTAACTGGGATTTGATTTCGCGCCAAGAAAGATAGAAAATTACTCGCGCATTGAAATGATAACTATTAATTTAGTTAAGCATTAACCAACGTTGAGATTTTGTAACTTAATTCCTGCAAGATAGCCATGAATAACCATCGATATGCGCATTTGTTTCCAGAAATTGAACCATATGACAGTGGTATGCTGTCGCTGGATACGCTTCATACCATGTACTGGGAACAATCTGGTAACCCCAGTGGGGTGCCAATTTTATTTCTGCATGGTGGACCTGGCGCTGGCTCAACACCAGCACACCGACGGTTCTTTGATCCTGCTCATTACCGTATCGTTATTTTCGACCAACGTGGTTCCGGGCGTTCTACGCCTTTAGGGGAAATTCGTGATAATACGACCCCTCATCTTATCCATGACATTGAAACATTACGGCAACACCTCGGCATCGAGAAGTGGCTAATTTTTGGCGGGTCATGGGGTAGTACGTTAGCGATTGCCTACGGCGAAGCGCATTCGAACCGCTGTTTAGGATTTATCTTGCGTGGTATTTTTCTTTGTCGCAAACAGGAAATTGAATGGTTTCTTTACGGAATGCGTAATTTTTTTCCTGAAGCCTGGAATAATTTTGTCTGTCTGTTGTCACCCACAGAGCGTGACAATATTCTTTCCACTTATTATCAGCGCCTGTTAAACCCCGATCCGGCAGTTCATATGCCGGCCGCACGCGCTTGGGGTGCTTATGAAGGGTCTTGCTCGACGCTGCTGCCAAGCCCGGAAACTGTTAATTTCTTTTCGGGTGACGTCGTTGCATTAGGAATGGCGCGTATGGAAGCCCATTACTTCAGTCATGATATATTTTTGCCGGAAAATTCGCTGCTGGATAATGTCAAAAAGCTTCACCATATTCCCGCAACAATCGTACAAGGCCGTTACGATGCGGTCTGTCCGATTATTAGTGCTGATGATCTACATCAATCATGGCCCCAGGCCGAATACATTATTATCGAAGACGCAGGCCATTCTGTTTGGGAGCCGGGGATTCGAGCTACACTCATCAAAACAACTGAAAAATTTAAAGCGATCATTGCGTCCCGATAACCACAGTGCGGATGCTACGATCCGGTCTTGCTGATCAAGCAAGTGTTTTGATGTCTAGCAATTTGGATATGTTCTTTAGATTCATGTCTTCCACGAACGGAATGATGCCGAGCAGCGGACAATCCAGCCGTTGCTTCAACGCTTGGATATTTTCTTTCTGCGCCAACATCTGTGGATCAATGCCGTTCGCTACCCAACCCCCGAGCCGCAAGCCATTAGCCTTTACAGCTTGTGCGGTCAATAGGGCATGATTAAGGCAACCCAGCCGCAATCCAACCACCAATATCACCGGAAGGTTTAGTATTCGCGCCAAATCTGCGCCATCATATTGACTACTAAGTGGTACCAGAAACCCACCGGCGCCCTCTATAATTACCATCTCAGCAGTCTTTTTTAATTCAATAAAGGCTTTTTGGATAACCGAGGGATCAATTTCAATATTTGCCTGTTTTGCTGCGATATGCGGCGCAAGTGGTGGAATCAATGCGTAGGGGTTTACCAACTTGCATGGCGCAGAAACCGTACTTGCAGCCACCAGCAAATCGACATCCATCCAGTGCCCATTCTCGCAACCCGCCGCTACCGGCTTCATGCCGATAACCTTTCTGCCATTTGCCGAAAAAGCATGAAGTAATGCACAGCTAACCAGTGTTTTGCCAACGCCAGTATCAGTTCCAGTAATGAAATAACCATCAGTCATAAAAAGACAGCGATTTTATTCGAGACCAATTTGCCTTCTGGTTTCAGGTGTCAGAACTGTTTTTCGTGATTTTGGTTTCCAGGCATGGCCATAAATCACTTCAAAGGTTGTTGGCAGCTTTCCATCTTGACGTAAGGTTTCATATTGATGAACCGCTTGTCGCCAAGCATTTTTGCCAGTCAAGCCACGTCGCCTGCCTTGGGTAACATTATGTGCGCCAATCATTTTCAAATCACGCATTACCTGTTCGACATCATCATAGGTCAGGGTGATGTATTCCATATCCATCACTGGTGTGGCAAATCCATTATGCACCAACAGGTCACCGATATCGTGCATATCAGTAAATCGGCTGGTGTGTTGATAATCATCGACACTTTGAAAAGCATGGCGCAGTTCTTTCAACGTATCTGGCCCAAAGGTACTAAACATAAGCAATCCCTCGCTGCTCAAAACACGATAGGCTTCAGCAAACGTCGATTTTAAATCATTGCACCATTGCAGCGCCAGATTTGACCAAACCATATCAATACAGGCTTCTTTCAGAGGCAACTGTTCCATATCACTACATACATAATCGCTACGATTTCCTGGAATCGGTAGCCATTTTTTCCACCATGCAACCGATGCACGTGCCTGAAATTGCATGGTCAACGCAATATCCACTGCCAATATTCTGGAAGCTGGGTACCGCATTGCCAATTTGCGGCTGCCATACCCTGTCCCGCTACCTGCATCAAGAATAGCATTCGGGGTAAATTTGATGTAATCAAGGCGTGATAGCATTCGGTCGCATATTTCTCGTTGTAGTACAGCCGCCTGATCATAACTTGCCGCCGCACGTTCAAACGCAATACGTAACTGTCGTTTATCTAGGGTGTGATCATAATTCATACAAGTTCGTTATAAATTGGTCGGGATTCGACAAAAAAGGCGCATGACCACAGCCTGAAAATATTGCCAGCTTTGAATGTTGCAATTGTTGATGCATCCATTTGGCCGCAGAAACTGGGGTAATCACATCATTCTCACCATGCAACAGTAAAACTGATTGCTTAATTCGAGTCATTTTTTCGCGTAAGTCGCTAGTCAGTAAAATTTTCAGGCCCGCTTGTAGCATGTCAATATCCGGCTGACCGTATTGAAAGAAATTTTTACGCAGCCGTGCCAAAACGGATTTGCACTCGTTGTCACCACTGAGTTGTAATGTAAGAAAACGATTGATCGTCGCCGCGTAATTTTGTTCCAGATTTTTCCTGAATAGTTGTAGCGTGGTGGTTTCCATTCCCCATTGCCAGTCCGGGCGTTTTACAAAACAAGGTGTGGTGGCTATCAGTACCAGTTTTTTAATACGTTCTGGATATTGCAAAGCCAGCTCAATGGCTATCTGACCACCCAACGACCAGCCGCAAACTATACAGCTTTCAGGTAAAATTTCCGAAACTTTATCAACCATGCGTTGTAATGTGCCAGGTTTGCAGGGTGGGCTATAGCCGTGTCCCGGCAGATCGATCAGATACAGGCGATAACGCGCCGCCAGTTGATTGCGAACATTGTGCCAGATTTTACTGTGCATTGCCCAACCGTGTAGCAGCACAAGATCTGGGCCTGCCCCCGAATTTTCAATGTGTAAATTGCTATTCACTTTTTCAACTGTACCGCGACAATTCCCATAACGCGGTTGTCAAACGGTCAATATCCTCTTTGCTATGTGAGGCTGACAGGGATATCCTCAGCCGCGCTAAGCCCTGCGGCACCGTTGGCGGGCGAATTGCTGGTACCAATATTCCCTTTTTTCGCAATGCGTCACTTAACCACACGGCAATATCATTTTCTGTGACAATCAGAGGCTGAATTGGTGTCTGAGATGGTAATAGTTGCCAGCGAAGTGATTGAAGCGCTTGTTTAAGTAATGCGATATGTTGCTGCAATTTCTCACGCCGCCAAGTTTCCAGTTCAATTAACATCAGACTTTTCTGCAAAGTATGGGCTAACAAAGCAGGTGTTGCCGTGGTATAGATATAACTTCGTGCATACTGGATTAACGTTTCAATAACATTCGTTTGTGCAGCGACAAATGCGCCAAATACCCCTGCCGACTTGCCGAGCGTTGCCATATATATAATATTTGGCGTGTGTAAATAACCGTGATCCAATGAAAACAGGATGCCTTTTCCCTGTTTGCCCAATACCCCAAAACCATGGGCATCATCAAGCAGCAACATCGCTTGGTATTTCTCACATAGCGCCGTTAACTTGCTTACCGGCGCGATGTCACCATCCATGCTAAATACAGCGTCCGTCACGACCAATTTGCGTCTGGCACGTGACGTAGCCAATCGTTGCTCCAACTGAACCAGATCAAGGTGTCGATAACGAAAAAATTTAGCACCACATAGTAGCGCCGCATCATTGAGTGACGCATGGTTGAGCTTGTCAGCAAAAACCGCATCTTGGCGTCCAAGTAACGCAGTCATGATCCCAATATTGGCCATATATCCGGTTGAAAACAGCAATGCTTTGGGAAAACCAACAAAGCGCGCCAATGCTTGCTCCAGCTCGTGATGCGCAGCCGTGTGACCGTTTATGAGATGCGATGCGCCAGAACCCACGCCATATTGATGCGCACCTTCACAGGCTGAATGAATCAGTTCAGGATGATTGGCTAAGCCAAGGTAATCATTACTGCAAAACGCAAGATATTCATGTCCCGCAATTGAAACATGGGTTTCCTGAGGACTTTCAAGGATTAACCGTTTCCGCTTTAACCCCTTTTCGTTACGGATACGGAGTTGGTCAGATAGTCCCGGGAACATCCCAGTTACCGCGAACGAAGCCCCAATTTCTCAAATAATGCATGATCTTGCTCCGCCTCGGGATTTCCGGTAGTTAACAACTTATCCCCATAAAAAATCGAATTAGCACCTGCTAGAAAACATAACGCCTGGACCGGTTCTGACATTTCCCGCCTGCCGGCGGAAAGCCTTACCATTGCCTTGGGCATAGTAATTCGCGCTGCCGCAATTGTACGCACAAACTCAAGTGGATCAAGTGCTGCTGTTCCGTACAAGGGCGTACCTTCTACTTGTACCAAATGATTAATTGGCACAGATTCTGGATACGGATCAAGATTGGCCAGTTGCGCGATTAGTCCGGCTCGGGCATTGCGGGACTCACCCATGCCAACAATTCCACCGCAACAGACATTGATGCCTGCATTACGAACTTCTTCCAAGGTATTAAGACGATCCTGATAATCCCGGGTTGTAATGATTTCACCATAAATTTCCGGTGCTGTATCAAGATTATGATTGTAATAATCAAGCCCGGCCATGCTCAGTTGTTCGGCCTGTCCCGGTTTTAGCATCCCCAATGTGGCGCAGGTCTCTAGTCCCAACGCTTTAACCGCGCTAATCATCCCGGTCACTTCGTCGATGTCGCGTTGCTTGGGCCCACGCCATGCCGCACCCATGCAAAAACGTGTTGCGCCCTGATCTTTTGCTGCTTTTGCTGCTGTAACTACAGTCTCCAGTGATAGCATTGCCTGATTATCAACGCCGGTGTGGTAGCGTGCTGCTTGCGGACAATAACTGCAGTCTTCAGGGCACCCGCCTGTTTTGACAGAAATCAGCGTGGATAATTGAATTTCATTGGCAACGTGAAATTGACGGTGCGTTGTTTGAGCACGATAAATCAAATCATTAAATGGCAAATCCAAAAGTATCTGAATTTGAGATATAGGCCATCGTAATGAATCTGATCCCTTGTCAGTGATACTATTGGATTGTTTTTCAATAAAATTAGCAGTGGGTTGACTCATACTTGTGTTGGTTCCTGTAATTTATTTATTCGCTATTGGGATATCAAGATGGTTGTAATTTCACATTACATCGGTTAATCAGAGATCTAGTACTTGTTATCATCGGCAATTTATACCTGAATGTTTTCAGTCAGTAAATTAAATATTGTAAAAGCGATTTCCCAGAGAAATTGTTTGTTATGTGGTGTATCCAGTCAGGACGATTTGTGCAATCCCTGTCGGCGTCAACTTCCTGAAATTCCAATCAATCACTGCCCGATATGCTTATTGCCTGTAACAATACCTCATATTTGTGGCGCTTGCCTAACAAATCCGCCTGCTTATACGCGCATTTTAGCCGCATTCCATTATACCTTTCCCGTTGATGTTCTGATTCATTCGCTTAAGTATCAGTCTAACCTTGCCATAGCACCGATTTTGGCAAAACTGCTAATAGAAACAATAAATATTTCAGATCCGCCAGATTTTATTATTCCGATGCCTCTTCACCCCGTAAGATTACGCGAAAGAGGTTTTAATCAAGCAGTGGAAATTGGTCGCTATATCTCTCAGAAACACAAGATTAATATGCTACTTGATTCATGCATACGAGTAAGAAATACACCCCTCCAAACTGGGTTGCCTTGGCAACAACGTAAAAAGAATATCCGTAACGCTTTTTCCTGCAACAGGGATTTGTCAGGCAAACATGTCATCATACTGGATGATGTCATGACGAGTGGCGCAACGATAAATGAGTTGGCGCAAGTGCTTCGTCAACAAGGTGCTGCAACAATCAACGGATGGGTAATCGCAAGAGCACTTCCTGCATTAGATCTGCATTTTTCGTAACTTGGAGGCTGTTCGAGAATAGAGTGATCTACTGCGGAAAAGCTATTTTGGCCAGATTTTCCGATCATTTTCATTAAATAGAGTAACTATTCGCCTCAAATGATCAAAAAATCTGCCTCAAAATCACTTCTCCTCGCTACAACCACTATTCTCGGGCAGTCTCCTAGTGATAAGCCTGTGAAAAAAGTGTCGGCGGTAAAAACAATTTGGAAAGCCAGGATGCGCTATGAATAGAGAAGTGCTAACAAACCACTTGCCAGATTTAGCGGCATTAACTGCACGAATCAAATGATGGCCTAGTTATTTAGTAAGTATCCAAGTGGACTATTAATAATAGAATTTTCAACGATTCCACACTATGCAGTAACAGTTCAGATTGTCCCTATAATTCGTCAGTTCAAGGCGCAAAATGTGAGTTTACGCGTGACAATGATTATTTTGTAGCGCCGAAATGGCGGATTATCGGAGTAAGCTGAATAGCTACTAGATTAGTTAAGCTCAGGGAAAGAAGGTTGCGGCTCAGGTATGGAAAAACCTAATGAACTAACAATATAAGCCGCAATAAAGCTTATATTCAAGGCTAATAGGGTTAAGTTTAGCCTTAATATGAATTATTGTTTCTTGCACGCTGGAGCCGGCTGGCGTATTGCTGAAGACTTGTCGAGCTTATGGATGCCAAAAAAAAGCGCAAAACTATCGCTATTTATTAACGGGTAGTAGTAAGTGTTTTTTTAACTCTGTTACGAAGAGTTTTTTATTTGATGCGCGGCTATTACGGCCGAATACCTCGGTTCAAGTGCCAGACAAATGATCCATAATGTCATCGAATAGACACCAGAAATCTCAACTACAAAACCTTATGTTAATTTAACAAAAATCTAGGTGTTAGTGTATGAAAGTACAGTTGAACATATTAAAGCGTTTAAACGCAACAATTACCAATACGATATTCTGTGTGTATCAATTATTATTGTTGCGCTTATTTGCTAAGCGAAAAATGAAGATTCTGTTTTCCAACAAACAGGACTGGAAGGATTTCATCAAAAAAGGATTTCAATTTACACCGCATCTCGTCACTTTCGGTGAACTTTCTGCTGAAAATTTCAAAGATTATGATCTCGTTATGCCATTAACCATACGTGACTTGAAATATTTAAACGAGACACACAATCCAATCCAGCATAACCCAGTTCCAATTCCAAGCACAAAAACCATATTACTATGTGATGATAAATATCTATTTAATCAATGTCTCATAGATAACGGTTTTGGGGAATTTGTTCCAAAGATGGGGGGTACACAAACCTTCCCATATATCTTGAAAAAGAAAATTGATGAATGGGGAGCAAATACGCACATAATTTCAGATGCACAACAGGAACAAAATGTTACAGAAATCCTGAATGATCCGAAGTATTTTACTCAGGGGCTGCGTATTCCGACGAATTTGAACGCTTATTCCGGTCCAATATGAACACAGATTTTCCCAACGCATCACGAGTTGTATTTTTACTTTATTTGTTCATCTTGAGTCAACAAATCATTTCGTTTTCGCATGGATTCTCCTTTCAGTTGTAGTCGGTGCGCGTTATGCATCAGACGATCTAAAATGGCATCGGCAAGTGTGTTGTCACCGATACCGCTATACCATTGATCTGTAGGTAACTGACTGATGATCATAGTGGCTGTTGCCCCATGGCGGTCATCCATGATTTCCAACAGGTCGTTGCGGTGGGCTGGCTTTAAGGGTTCCAGCCCCCAGTCATCAATGATCAGCATTTGTAACCTGGCCAGCAGTTTCAGTTGCTTGTGATAAGAGCCATCGGCCTTGGCTTGTGTCAGCATCAGCAGTAAGCGCGACAGACGGAAATATCGAACAGTGATTTCGTGCAGACAGGCGTTGTGCCCGATGGCGCAGGCCAGGTAGGTTTTGCCGCTACCACAAGGACCGGTGATCAGCAGGTTTTGCCCCTTTTCGATCCAGTCAGCCTGGGCCAGTCGTGCAATCTGTGACTGGATAATATTGCGCGGATGCTGATAGTCGATATCCTGCACACTTGCTTTGAGTTTAAAGTGAGCCTGTCGAATGAGGCGGTCTTGCTTGCGGTTTGTACGCGTGAGGTTTTCTTCATCGAGCAGCAGTTGCAGGCGTTCGATAAACGGCAGATTGTCATAGGTACCGATTTGTTCAAGCTGGCGTGTCAGGGCATCGGCCATGCCGGAGAGTTTTAACTGGCGCAGTTGTTGTAAAGTCTGTGTATGGGTCATGATGCCGTCCTTAATGAAAGTCCTTGGGACCACGGATATTTTCATGGGCCTGTGGTAATTGAATGTCGATATCCAATTGTTGAGGTAATTGGTCGCGGTTGCTTTGCAGGATGGATTTGATCTGCTTGAGCCGGTAAAGCCGCTGGGTATTGGCGATTTTGCAGGCCTTGTCCAGGCGTTCTGGGGGATATTCCCGGCTGAGACTGAGCAGACCCAGACAGACACGGTAAGCCTGTTCGGGGTGAGCTTTGCTGGTCAGTTGATAATCCACCCAGGCCAGCACTTCGCTACCGATATCTCTGGCCCAGTTTTTTAACCGCCCCGGCGTCCATTGTTGGTGTTTTTGATGTCTGACTGGCATATGTGCCGGTAACGTTGTGGCCCCGGGGCGATGCGCCCGAGGATGTGAAGCTATCGACTGGCCGTTAAAGAACAGGCTGATCAGTGTTTCACTGGCGTGCAGTTGTAGATACTCGCCAACATACTGGTGCGGAACCGAGTATTGGTGTTGCCGATACTGAACGTGGTAATCGATGTTGACCTTGACGGTTTTGATATCGACATAGGTGTAGGGCTTTGCCGGTAATGGCTGCAAGGCTGGCTTGTCGAGTTGTTCAAAGGCCTGTTGACGATTGCCGGATAGTTGCTTGAAAGGCTTTTGGTTTAAGTCATCGAGCAGGCGGGCAATGCAGCGATTGAGTTCTGCCAGACTGAAGAAGGTTTGCCTGCGCAGCCTTGCCAGTATCCAGCGTTCAACGATCTGTACAGCCACTTCCGCCTTAGCCTTGTCTTTGGGTTTGTAAGGTCGTGCCGGGATCACCGCGATCTGGTAATGGGCAGCCCATTGCTGGTAGCTGTGATTTAAATCAGGATCATAGCGGCAGTGCTTGCTGACTCCGGATTTAAGGTTGTCGGGCACGATTATTTCAGGACAGCCGCCAAAGAAGCCCAGCATACGGCTTTGACTGGCCAGCCATTCAGGCAAAGTCTGGCCATACGTGGCTTCAGCGTAGGTATAGTTGGACGCACCCAGTGTGCCGACAAAGATCTGGGCCTGACGGATTTCACCACTGCCAGCATCAATGACCGAGACGGTTTGTCCACAATAATCGACAAAGCATTTTTCACCAGCTTTGTGAGTCTGGCGCATGGAACGCTTTTGCTTTTTCAGCCAGTGACGGTAACGGTCACAATATTGCGAGTAACTGTAACAGCGGTTGGGATAAGCGGCAGTGTATTCTTCCCACAGCAACTGCTTGGTCATGCCTTTGCGTTTGAGCTCCTGATGAACCACTGCCCAGTCAGGTGTGATATACCGTGATGACACCGTGGTGTCAGACGATGGATAAAACAGACGAGCCAGGCCGGAATCGTCCAGGTCATCGGGCAAAGGCCAGGAGAGGCCCAGTTCCTCGGCACGCGACAGCAGCTTCTTGATGCTGCCCATACTCACTTTCGTGCTTTGACTGATCTGCCGGTACTTCAACCTGGCACCCAGTCGCAGGCGTAAAACTTCTCTGATATTGCGCATTGTTATCCTCTTGGCTGCCAACGTCTGTCTCCAAAAAGGTGGACAGCTTAGCAACTTATTTAAAAACAATGCGTTGAAAAAATTCCAACTATGTTGAACAACGATTCCGGTATGTTGAACGCCAATTCCGGAAAATCAGTGAAAATGTTCATCTTCAACCGGAATGGCTGTTCACGTTCGACCAGAATACGTGTTCACATTGAACCAGAATGGCTGTTCAGGTTGTGCCGGAATATGCAGTAGATTTGTTTTAAATCGGCTGTTACGGGTTTGCAGTCTTTCCATGGCACAAATTTCACTGAGTTACGAATCATGTGAACAATACAGAGTTGAATTTGCGTATTCGGAAAGGTTGTGCTGATAGCATCAGGAAAGCCCCTTGATACCATCGACACAAGCAATCAGAATATCTTTTCGCCACGTTTTTGAAGTTCCGTGAGCACATTAAGCCAGAAATTGGCGCCTTCATTTTCAGTATTGGATGATGATTTTGGGGTAAATA
>Ga0224496_10001206_pt1 | contig 16387 bp, 13 predicted proteins | sample SF_Jul11_sed_USG_2_FD_168127 | JGI IMG/M metagenome (GOLD analysis project Ga0224496, IMG submission 168127) | Sediment microbial communities from San Francisco Bay, California, United States - SF_Jul11_sed_USGS_8_1 | ecosystem: Environmental > Aquatic > Marine > Sediment | place: USA...
GACCACGCCAATCAAACCGACCTCCCTGCGCATGCCCGACGCCTTCCGGGGCCGGCGCCTCTACACGACCGTGTTCACAAAGGATGGCAAGCGTTGGAACAGGCTGCGGCTGGGCTTTTATCCGACCTTGCAGGATGCCCGTAACGCGCTTCCGGCGATAAAAGTTTCGTATCCCGGTGCCTGGGTGGCCAAAACCTCGGCGGCGGAAAGGCAGGCATCCGCATCCACTGCGGTCCGGATATCCCTGGCGACCGCGCCGGCGCCGGCACCCGCGCCTACGCCACAGGCGCCGGCAATGCAAGCGGCCGCATCGGTCGCCCCGACCGGTGCAATTCCGGCAGGCGGGCCCACCGCACTCATGGATCAGGCAGCCATCGCGGTTACCGCCGGGGATTACCAGCGGGCCGTCCTGCTCTACTCGAAAGTTCTGCAATTACCGGACAAGGCCGCCCGGCAACAAGCACAGGAGTTGCTTGGCCTCGCGCGCGAGCGAAACGGTCAACTGGCCCATGCCAAAGCCGAATATGAAACATATTTGCAGCTTTACCCGGAGGGTGAAGGCGCGGACCGCGTGCGCCAGAGGCTTGCGGGACTGCTTACCGCCAGATCCAAACCCCAGGAAAAACTGCGCGGCGCGACCAAGGAACCAGACAAGTGGCAGTCGCAGATATTTGGTGGTTTCTCGCAATCCTATTCCCATGATGCGAGTTCCATAGACGGCATGGAAGAAACCGTGAACCGGTCGGACCTGAATTCCGATCTCGATCTGAATTTCCGCCTGCGAAATGCGGATTATGAGCTTGGCGCCCGATTCAACGGTGGATATGTATCCGAATTCCGGAAACAGGGGGAGGACGTATCGCGCATCAACACCCTGTACCTTGAGGCTATCGACCGAAATCATGGGCTGTCGAGCCGAATCGGCCGCCAGTCGCGCAGCACCGGCGGTGTATTCGGCCGGTTCGATGGAGCCGTCATCGACTATCAATTTCTGCCGCGGGCGCGCCTTAGCCTCGTCGGGGGTTTTCCCGTCGATAGTTCGAAAGAACTGGAGGTAGACCCCGACAGGCGTTTCTATGGCGCCGGCCTGGATTTTGGCACCTTCGCCGATAAATGGGATTTCAATCTCTACGGCATCAACCAGGAAGTCGACGGCATCATCGACCGGCAAGCCGTCGGCGGCGAGGTCAGATACTTCAATGAAGGCCGCTCGGTTTTCTCGCTCGTTGACTACGATGTATCGTACAAACAACTCAACATAGCCCTGCTCAGCGCGAACTGGGTGTTCAAGAACCAGGCAACAGCGGGTCTGACGCTCAATTACCGAAACTCTCCAAGCCTTGCGACCACGAACGCAATTCAGGGCCAGGGCGTTGAGGAAGTCTCCGATCTACTCGTGACGCTGACCGAAGAAGAGGTGCGCGCCCTGGCGGAGGACCGAACCGCGAGAAGCCAATCGGCAACGATCAACGCTTCCCACCCACTCGGCAAATCATTCCAGGTGAGCGGCGATATAACCATTTCGAATCTGTTGGGGACGGAAGCCTCGGGCGGAGTCCCGGCGACACCGGGAACCGGGAACGAATTCTTCTATTCCACGCAACTGATCGGCAGCAGTCTTCTGATGGAGAACGACGTCCATATTTTCGGGTTGCGATATTCTGACACGGAAAACTCCAACACTTCGACATTCTCATTCGACGCACGCTATCCCCTCACCAAGGACTGGCGCTTGAATCCCCGGCTTCGCGCCGATTTCAAACAGAATAACAACGACCAGGGCGAACAGGTCAGGGTACGGCCGTCATTGCGAACGGATTATCGGCCGCGGAACTGGTTCCGCATGGACTTCGAAGCGGGCATGGAATGGACCGAAGACCATTTCCTGGACGAAACGACCACGACCATCGGCTACAACGTCATGCTGGGCTACCGGGTGAGTTTCTAAGTTTTAAGCTTCAGCCCGCCCGGAACACAAAAAAAGCCCCGCGCCAGTCTCCTGGCGCGGGGCTTTCAATTGGTAGCGGAGGAGGGACTTGAACCCCCGACACGCGGATTATGATTCCGCTGCTCTAACCAGCTGAGCTACTCCGCCGCAAGCGCGGTGAACGCTATAAGGCGTGAGACGCGGCCCTGTCAAGCCGGTGATGCCTTATCGACATATATATTGATACCGGCGCCGGAAATCCAGACCTTCACGCCGCCGCGCTGGCCGCCTGGCGCAGGATCCAGCCGCCGCCGAGCACGCGCTCTCCGTCATAAAAAACACAGGCCTGACCGGGGGAAACGCCATGCACCGGGTCGTCCAGAATCACTTCGGCCCCTTCGCCCGCCCGATAAAGGGTCGCCGGAACGGCCGCCATGGTGGAGCGCAGCTTGACCTGTATGGCAATCCCTTCCGCGGTAATCGAATCGCCACCCAGCCAATTGACCTCGCCCAGCCGCACCGTGCCGCAGGCCAGCGCGGCGCGCGGGCCGATGACAACCCGCCGGTTTTCGGGCTCCAGCCGGACCACATAGAGCGGATCGGTGGAATCCTTGCGCCCGCCGATGCCCAGCCCCTTCCGCTGACCGATGGTGTAGCCAATAATGCCCTCGTGGCGGCCCATCACGCGGCCATCCAGATCGACGATGTCGCCGGGTTCGGCGGCCTCGGGGCGCAGTTTCTCGACAATCCGGGCATAGCCACCCTCGGGCACGAAGCAAATATCCTGACTATCCGGCTTGTCGGCCACCGCCAGCCCGAATCGCTCGGCCAGCGCGCGGGTTTCGGCCTTATCCAGCCCGCCCAGCGGAAAGCGCAGGAAATCGAGCTGTTCCGCGGTAGTGGCAAACAGGAAATAGCTCTGGTCCTTGGCCGGGTCGATGGCACAATGCATCTCGGCCCCGCCCTGCCCCGTGACCCGGCGCACATAATGGCCGGTTGCCATGGCGACCGCGCCCAGCTCGCGCGCGGTGGCCAGCAAATCCCGGAACTTGACGGTCTGATTACAGCGCACACATGGAATCGGCGTCTCGCCGCGCGCATAGGCGTCGGCGAAATCCTCGATCACCGAATCGCGGAACCGATTTTCGTAATCCAGCACGTAATGGGGAATGCCCAGCCGGTCGGCGACCATGCGCGCATCGTAAATATCCTGACCGGCGCAACAGGCGCCCTTCTTGCCCACCGTCATGCCGTGATCGTAAAGCTGCAGCGTCACGCCCACCACATCGTATCCCGCCTCGGCCAGCAGGGCGGCGGTGACGGATGAATCGACTCCGCCCGACATCGCGACGACGATGCGGGATCCGGCGGGCAGGTCTGGCAGTTCGATGGTCATGTCCATGCTCATGGGCGCGAATATAGGGCATGCGCCGGCCGGTGCAACGTTTCGGCGAATTTTCCCGGTTCAGTCAGCCTTGCCAACGGCGTCGGCGCCAATCAGGTCGCGGAAATGTTCGAAGGACCCCATCCAGAACCAGACGATCCTCTCATCGTCGGCGCGCACCCCGACCGCGCGATGCCGCATGCCTACCCGGAACGAAAAAATCGGCAGGTCGGGATGAATCCGTTTGAATCGCAGGCTCGGATGGTTGGGATTCTTCTTCCAAAGTTCGTAATTGCTGGTAGCCAGCTTGCGAACGGCCGCCGGAAGATCGTCGAAATGCCGCCAGTAGGCATCCTCGCGCAACATCGCGTCCCGGTCTACCGACACAAAAGAAACGTCCAACGGGCGCGTCATCTTCTTGTACTTCTTCAAAGCGCTCGCCGCTTCCTTTTCCAGCCAGCGCAAGGCCCCGGACGACACAATCAGCCTGTCCCACTCGGATTTGTCCTCGACCCGCTCGATAATCTCCCAGGCGATACGGTCACGATCTTCCTTGGGCAGCGCCTTCAATGCCTCGAAGGCCTTGTTCATTATGTCGGTCAACGGAATGACTCCCATATCGTGATTTTCGGGGAAGCAGCCATGCCCCCATTAATAGGGGTTGGGGACCGATATGGAAAGCGTCGCCACCGCCAGCCCCCGAATAGAATCAGATCCGTCCTTTCCGCAAGGACCTGTCAGTGTCATAAGCTTATTCGAATGTTAACCCCGATCAATTATCGGTTGAGGTAAGTGTATCTTTAGGATCGCATTGCCCGATTTGCTTAGTGGGAAACGAGAGATATCCGAATGAACGCAGACTGGCCGTCGACGGTACAAATGAGAAATCCTGCTGAAAACCAAGCCTTCAAAATCGACGGGCGGCTGACGGTTCTCATTTACGTCCTTCTGACGATCTCGGCACTAATTCCCCTGGGATTCACGGATGTCCCGTTTCTTGTGGATTTTCCGAACCATCTGGCGCGAATTCATATCATAGCCAATCTCGACCAGGATGCGGCGCTGGCCTCGAACTACCAGGTTGCCTGGGGCGTTCTGCCAAACCTGGCTTTTGAAATCGTATCAACGCCATTCGCTGGAACCATTCCGATCGAAATCCTGGGCAGGATGTTCATCGCGCTGATCTTTATTCTACTGATCGCAGGGACGCTGGCCTTGCGACGGGTGGTCCACGGCCATGTGGACATGTGGGCCGCCGGAACGTTCCTGTTCCTGTATAATCACTTGCTGATTATGGGTTTCGTCAACTACCTGTTCAGCCTGGGGATTGCGTTGCTTTTGTTCGCGGGCTGGATCGCCAGCCGATCCCTGCAGCCCACTATCCGTATCCTGCTGTTTTCCGCCGCCGCGGCCGCTCTTTTCTTTTGTCATCTATTCGCCTTGGCGGTTTATGCAATCTGCGTGGGAGGCCATGAAATCGGCTTGCGCTACCGCGAGTTACGCGGCGACTGGTTCGGCGTTGCAAAACAGTGGCTGTTCGGTGCCATGCAATTCGTACCGGTTGCGATAATCATACTTGCAACCATGCCCGACATTCAGGGACGAGAGATGATCTACGGCACCTTCGTGCAGAAACTGCGCGCCGCCTGGTCGCCCACCCTGACCTACCAGACGCCACTTGATCTCGTATTGTTGTTGTTCGTGACCGGGGTTCTGACGGTCGGGCTGGCCCGCAGGAAATTCGTCATCGCCCCCCAATTGCGCGGCCCACTTCTGGTGATGATCCCCCTTGCCATTGCTATGCCATTCTGGATTCGCGGGGCTTGGGGAAGCGTCGCCTATTCCGATCTCCGGTTGCCGCTGGCCGTGGCGCTACTGTTAATGGCCGGCCTGAAAATCCGCGACGTGAAACGCGAAACGCTGTTCGCCTTGGCCTGTGCGGCGGCGGTAATGTTTGGCGCGCGCATTGTCGACATGGCAACACAGTGGCGTCAAGCGGATCACGAGTTCGCGGAATTTCGGGCGGCCACCGCTGTCATACCAAAGGGCGCCGCAGTACTGCCTGTGCAGATTCTCAACGCTCATTTCACGACCGGCATTCCCAGGTTTGAATATGCCTACTGGCATCTCGCCGCGCTGACGGTAATCGACCGGTCTACCTTCATGCCCTTCCTGTTCACCGATCCGGCAAAACAGCCAGTGCGCGCGGCGCCCACCCGACTGGCCATCGACGCCCCCTTCGGCGCACCGATCGATTACCAGCAAATGTATGAAGGGATGGCGGATATGCTGGCAAAAACAGACAACAGAAGCGGTGCCCAACCCTACTGGGAAAACTGGCCGGCCCACTATGACTATCTTTTACTGACCCATTTCGGTGTGAAGGAAACCCCCGTTCCCTCCGTGTTAACGCCGGTGCATGAAGGTTCGTTCTTCACGATATTCAAGATCGCGGCGCCGCCCGGGAAGTAGCCGGCGCCCCTACCCCGCTTTCATCATCATATCATGCAGTTGCCGCAGCGGCGCGTCATCGTGAATAACCCCGACGGCGGCCGAGAAATGGCCCTGGTCGCGGATGTAAAGGTTGTCCGCGGGAACCTTCCAGCGTTCCGCGAGACTGCGGCCTTCATCAAAGGCGGTAACGCTGTCCTCGCGGCCCAATACCATGACTATACGTTCGGGCGGCATAACGGGACGATCGTCGGGGTCGGTCAGCGGGCTCATCGCCTGCAGCAATTCATCGGTCCAGCCAGCCTTGCGTAGCGCCTCGTCCAACCCGAACGCCTCGCCCAGCTCGCCGTCAACCGCGACCTGGCGCAGGCTGCCGCTGGTGGTGACGAGCAACAGGAAGTCCGGCTGCAATGCCGATGGCCAGTCCCGGGCCTTGGTAGCGGCAAGCTGTGTCGTCAGCGCCCCAAGGCTGGTCCCGCCAATAGCCACCGAATGGCTTCCCTGACCTCGTGCCCACCCGGTCAGCGTGGCGATTTCCGACAGAGCGGCGCGGAACAGGTCCGGGGCGCCGCGCGGCGCGGTGGCGATCAAGGGTTCGCCGCCATAGAAGCCCGCCCGCATGCGCCTTCCGTGCCAGGGAGCCTCGGGCGAAATCACCCTCACCCCCTGGCGGATCAGCGCATGGGGGATTCCGGCCGTGGTTCCCCACAATTCCTGTTCGACGCAAAGCCCGTGGCAAAGAATCGCGGTCGGCAACCGATCGGCGGGCTCTTCGGGCTCATAGACCTTGGCCCAGGCGGTTTCGCCGTCCTTGGACGGAAATCTTAGCCAATATTCAAGCCCTTCGGGACCCAACACCTTGTGCGAGCATTCGATAGCCGGCAGCGGGTCGGGCGGCGCATAGAAAGCAGCTGGGTCGGTCAGCATGGGCGCCAGTTCCGCCAGCAATGCGTCCGGGACCGGTGTTTGCCAACGCACTGGCGGTATACCGTCATTCGATAGAATCGGCGCCATCAGTCCCCTGGTCGCCATCCAGATACGCCCGGCGGTTCGACGTTCCAACTCGGCCTCAACCAGGCGTCCAGCCGCGCGGGCCGAACCGCCGAAATACACCCTCTCCCATTCATCCTGGATGCGGGTATAGCGGCGCTGCGCGCTGCGCACACCGTGCAACGCTTGATCCAGCAGCCAGCCTTCCGGGCCGTCATCGCCCGCAAACGGGACCGCCGCCGCAAAGCGATCCGGGTCGCCCCCGGCCATATTGGCCGCCGCCCATAACCGGCTGAGCGGGAAAAACCAGGTAAGGCTGCCAAAAGCCGCGCGGTCCAGCCAGGGGCGCGACACCCAATCGCCGAAGCGATGTTTGAGAACGCTTTCCGGCGCGAGACCGCGCGGCAGGCGATCCATGTTCTTTCCATCGAAAAAGGCCATCTGCAATCCCTTTGTCCTTCAGGCTTTCCCACGAAGGATTTCAATCTAACGCAAAAAGCGCATTAAATGACGTGAATTTTACCGGAACTTAACCGCCACGGGGCTAGCTAACAGACTAAGCATCCGCGCCCCAACTTTTGAGAAAACAATTGACGTCAGAGACTTATATCGCAGACCACACCATGTCCCTGACTTTGCCACGCAATTATCTGTTGGCAATATATCTACTGCTGGGAGTAGCAGCGCTGCTGCCGCTGACCATGGTGGACATCCCGGCGCTCGTCGATTACCCGAACCATCTGGCGCGAATGCATGTCATCGCGCAAAACGGCACAAACCAGTTACTGGCATCGAATTATCAGGTGGCATGGAGCGCCACGCCCAACCTCGCGATGGACCTGATCCTGCCACCGCTTACACAGATATTTTCGGTCACGACCCTGGGCAGGTTATTCATTGCCCTTACCATGATCTCGCTGGTCACCGGAACACTGGTCCTGCATCGCACGCTGCACGGCTCGATCGGGCTCTGGCCCATGGCGACATATCTGTTTTTATACAATCACCTGCTGATCATGGGTTTCCTGAACTACCTGTTTTCGATAGGGGTCGCCCTGATGTTGTTTGCGGCCTGGATCGCCAGTGACCGCTGGGCAGCGTGGATACGCTGGACATTGTTCCCGCTGGCACTTGCTGCCCTGTTTTTCTCCCATATATTCGCGCTGGGAATTTACGGGGTCTGCGTAAGCACCTACGAAATCGCCCGGGCATGGCCGTCATTACGTACCGAATGGCGATCGCTACCGCGACGCTGGGCCGTCGTTGCCTGGCAATTCCTGCCGGCGGCGGGCCTCGTGCTGGCCACCATGCCCGACAGCGGGTCGGGGGGATTCATATACGGGCCATTGATGTCGAAAGTACGTGCGATATGGTCGCCGACGCTGACTTACATCACGCCGACCGATGCGGGCATATTCCTGTTCGTCGTTGCAATTTTAGTCGGTGGATTGGCAACGCGCCGGCTGGTGCTATGTCACGCCGTACGATTTCCGCTTGTCGTGCTGACCGTGCTGGCCGCAGCCATGCCATTCTGGACCGAAGGCGCCTGGGGCATCACCGCCTTCATGGACCTGCGTTTGCCGCTTTTCATCGCCCTCCTTCTGATGGCGGGCCTGCGACCACATAACATCAGCGCGCGGGTCGCCATTTCCGTGATTTGCGCGGCCGCTGTTCTGATGAGCGCCAGGCTTATCGATACATCGCTGGAATGGCGGAAAATTGACGGTCAATATGCCGAGTTTCGTGACGCCTTGCAGTTTATCGAACCCGGCGCTTCCATTTTGCCCGCGCAGACACAGGACTCTCCCCGGCGTGAAGGGGAAACCCGTTTCGATTATCTTTACTGGCATCTCCCCGTACTGGCGGTACTCGATCGCTCGGCATTCGTGCCCACCATGTTTACCGATCCGGCGAAACAGCCGGTACGGGCCGCACCAGCCCGCGTGGCAATGGACACCGACTTCGGCGCTCCGATCAAGATCGACCTCCTGGTGGATTCCGCGCGGGGAGGAAATATGGTGGCCGGCGGACTCGGGATGAAACCATTCTGGCGCGACTGGCCGCGGCGGTATGATTATGTCGTGATCACGCATTTCGGGACGCCGGAAAATCCGTTGCCCGACCTGCTGACCCTGGAGCATGAGGGATCTTATTTCAGTATTTACCGCGTCTTGAACAAGGACGGTTCCTGAACAGCGCTGCGGGTAATGATTTGGAAATACAAAAATGCCGGACCACACGGCAAAAGGGCGTTGCCGCCAGGCCGTATAAATCCCGGCGGACGACCTTTGTGACGAGTAACCGAGCATCTGCTACCGATAACGATTATCGAATAATTAAGAAAAATCGCCTAGTAAACTTGTAATACTCGGCGCCTGCTGTCTCGGTACGAACCAAGCGATCCTTGCGCCCACAGGAATTACCCGAAGGTCGGAGCCCACCCGTTGACCATCACTACCCCAGGAAAACTCATCGCGCCCATTAGCGAGCGTCAACTGGCTTTATTGCTTTACACAATACTGTCCGCCGCGGTTCTTTATCCACTTTTCATCGTTGAAATTCCGCCTCTTGTAGACTATCCGTCCCATATCGCACGAATTCACATCCTTTCGTCGATTGCGAGCGACACAGCGTTACAGGCCAATTACGCCGTAACCTGGCGGGCGCTGCCAAATCTGGCGATGGATATCATCTTACCGCCGCTTACCGCATTGATGTCGGTCTATACCGCGGGCAAGATATTTGTCGGCCTGGCTATCCTGATACCGGTGGCCGGCGTCGCGGCGTTGCGCAAGGTTCTCCATGGCCAGGTTGGCATTGCGCCGGCCCTCGCCTTCCTGCCGGCTTACAATCTTTGTCTTACGTGGGGATTCCTCAATTTCCTGTTCGCAACCGGACTATGCATCCTGGCCTTCGCCGGTTGGGTCGCATCGCGGCATTGGCGACCCGTTCCACGAGCGGCGTCATTTGCACTGATTGCGCTGGGACTCTATTTCTCGCATATCTTCGCTTTCGGAGCCTATGCCCTGTCGGTCGGTGGCTACACCCTCCATCAACTAATCAACCAACGCAGCGATTTTCCGAAGGCATGGGCTTCAACGCTTTCCGTCGCTGGCACGCAGTTTCTGCTGCCTGCGGCATTCATACTCCTCACGCTGCTTTCCGGGTCTGGCGGTTATACATTTTACGGAGACACGCACGCGAAAGTCCTGGCGCTAGTAACTCCCTTTTATTCAGTTGGCTCCAAGGCCGATTTTCTTTTCGCCTTCTTTGTCGCGGGTTTCCTGATCTGGATGGCGATAAGACGCCGCATATCAGTGATCCCGGCCATGCGGATGCCATTGATATTTCTTCTTCTGGCAGCCATCGCAACGCCGGAATGGCTGATGCGGACATGGGCCGTCGATATCCGTTTGCCTGTTGTCATTACACTGGTCGCCATCGCTTCAATGAATATCAAAATAGAATCGAGGTCCGCAGCAATCGCCCTATCCGCAATCGTTTTTGCATTATTTGTGGCTCGCGTGGCGGCCACCGCCGAATTCTGGTCACGGGCGGATGCCAATCTCTCGGAATTCCGGGCCGCAACTGCAATGATCCCCGAGGGCGCGCGTATCATGACAGTCCAGCCGCCGACCAGTGAAACACCCGAAGGGGCCGATCAATTACGGCAGATATATTGGGGATTACCCGCCATCGCCGTGATTGAAAGATCCGCCTTCACACCGACACTCTTCACCGATTTCGAGAAACAGCTTCTTCAACCGGCCGAACGAAACAGGGCAATCGACACCCCGTTCGGTCGTCCTCCGTCGCTTAACGACCTGGAGTCGGGCGCGGCCCTTAACCTTCGAGGCACAAAGGCCCGCCTGCACTGGACGGGAAGATCCATTTTCTGGACCGATTGGCCGCACCGTCTTGATTATGTTGTTTCGGTGTTCGATGCTGCTCCGCCCGATGGCGTCGGCATTTTGCTGAACCCGATCCATACCGGCTCGTTCTTTGTGATATACGAGACCATCAAAGGCTCCTGCGAACTTCCCGATCCAATGGATGACGAAAGCCTCAGGGCTACTTGTTTCCGGGATGACGACGCCGAGCGCCAGGGCGGCGCCGCGAGCTAATTGGCTTCGACAGTGCGAAGGCCATGGAAATCCGCGCCCGACCGGAACAGTTCGGTTATTCCCGTCCTAACGCATGATCGCGCTTGCCCACCCTCGCCAGTTTACCCGGCCATGTATCTGACAATCCGCTTTAACGATCGACGCAAAGGTTCAGTTGATCGCGCCAGTCCGGTATCGCAATACCAAAAGCATCGTTCAGTTTCGAGCAATCCAACAATGAATTCGCCGGACGTTTTGCCGGTGTCGGATAATCCGATGTGGGAATCGGCGAGACCTGCTTGCACAGAACCGGTTGGCCCGAGGTGCGCATCCAGTCGACGACCGCCCCGGCGAAACCGTGCCATGTGGTCTCGCCCGCCGCCGTCATGTGGTAGAGCCCGCCATTCTCCGCAAGCCCCCCGGGATCACGCGGCGCGCCACATCGCGCCAGAACCAGTGCCGTCGCCTCGGCAATGCCGCGCGCCCAGGTAGGCGCGCCAGTCTGGTCGGCGACAATGCGCAACTCTTCCAGCTGGCCGGCAAGACGCTGCACCGTCAGCAGGAAATTGGCGCCCCGCATTGAATAGACCCAACTTGTGCGCAGAATCAGATGGGCGCAGCCGGTATCGCGGATAGCCGCCTCGCCCGCCAGCTTGGTGCGGCCATAGGCGTTCAGCGGTGCCGCAGGATCGCTTTCAATGGCCGGGCGAGAACCGGTGCCGTCGAATACATAGTCGGTGGAATAATGCACCAAAGCGATGCCCAGCTGCTTTGCCTCCTCGGCCAGAACACCCGGCGCTTCGGCGTTGATCGCCCGGGCCGATGCCTCGTCCTCTTCGGCGCGATCAACCGCGGTATAGGCCGCCGCATTGACGATCAGCGACGGCGCCGTTTCACGCACGATACGGCTAAGCGCATCAGGGTCGGCGAGGTCCGCATCTGCCCGCTCCAGCGCCCGAACAGGTTCCAGGGGCGCCAGGGTCCGTCGTAGTTCCCAACCAACCTGACCGTTCGCGCCCAACAACAGGATGGTCATCAACCACCTCCATGGACCGGCAGGCGGGCCGGATCGATATCGGCCAGCAGTGGCGCCTCGCCGTCCTTGGGCGACACCAGCGGGTCCGACAGCGGCCAGTCGATGCCGATGGCCGGATCGTCCCAGCGGATCGAGCCCTCGGCTTGCGGATTATAAAAATCAGTGCATTTATATGAAAACAAGGCGCTCTCGCCGGTCACGCAGAACCCATGGGCAAAGCCCGGCGGGATGTATAGCTGGCGCCCATTGTCGCCCGACAATGTAGCCCCGGTCCATTTGCCGAAAGTCGGCGAACCGGCGCGAACATCCACCGCAACGTCGAAAACCTCGCCCTGCAACACATAAACCAGTTTGCCCTGCCCGTTGGGATTCTGAAAATGCAGGCCACGCAGCACGCCATGGGCGGAAAGCGATAGATTGTCCTGCACGAAGGAGCCCGGAATGCCCGCCTCTTCATAGCGGCCCTGATGCCATATTTCCTGGAAATACCCACGCGTATCGCCAAACCGCTTGGGCTCGACGATCAGGACACCGGGCAGTTCCGTCTTGATGGTTTTCATTTGCCCTCGCGCTTCAGCAAATCAAACAGATATTGCCCATAGCCGTTCTTGGCCAGCGGTTCGGCCAGGACCCGCAATTGTGCATCACCGATGAAACCCATGCGCCAGGCAATTTCCTCGATGCAGGAGATTTTCAGCCCCTGGCGGGCCTCCACCACCTCGACGAACTGGCTGGCCTGCAACAGCGATTCATGGGTGCCGGTATCCAGCCAGGCAGCGCCGCGGCCCAGCATTTCCACCTGCAGGTCGCCGCGTTCCAGATAGGCGCGGTTGACGTCCGTGATTTCCAGTTCCCCGCGCGGCGAGGGTTTCATGTTCCTGGCGATCTCAACGACATCATTGTCGTAGAAATACAGACCGGTCACCGCATAGTTGGATTTAGGATTGGCCGGTTTTTCCTCGATTCCGGTAGCGACGCCCTCGGCGTCGAAGCTGACCACGCCATAACGTTCGGGATCACGCACCCAATAGGCGAAGACAGTGGCGCCGGCGCCGCGTTCGGCCGTTGCCTGCAACCGTTTCGCCAGCCCCTGGCCATAGAAGATATTGTCACCCAGAACCAGGCATACGGCATCGTCGCCGATGAATTCCTCGCCGATGATAAAGGCCTGCGCCAGCCCCTCGGGTTTCGGCTGAACGGCATAGGATATCTCCATGCCCCATTGCCGTCCGTCGCTCAACAGGCGCTCGAAAGCGATCCTGTCCTCGGGCGTGGTGATGACCAGGACCTCGCGGATTCCCGCCAGCATCAGCACCGACAGCGGGTAGTAGATCATCGGCTTGTCGTAGATCGGCAACAGCTGCTTGCTGACCGCCATGGTGATGGGATAGAGCCGGGTGCCCGACCCGCCGGCCAGGATGATACCCTTGCGCACCGCCTGTCCGTTCATGATGAAACCTCCTTGCCCAGTCCAAGCCGCCCAACCTTGTAATCGCCCGAAAGAATACGCTGCCACCAGTCGCGGTTTTCCAGATACCAGGCGACGGTCCGTTTGAGGCCGGTTTCGAAGCTTTCCTTCTGGGACCAGCCAAGCTCGCGCTCGATCTTGCTGCTGTCGATGGCGTAACGCAGATCATGACCGGGACGGTCGGCGACGAAGGTGATAAGGTTTTCGTGCGGGCGATGGGGCGAGTCCGGCAGCAACTCGTCGAGTATCGCGCAAACTGCCCGCGCGACGTCGATGTTCGTGCGCTCCGCGCGCCCGCCGATATTATAGGTTTCGCCCACCCTGCCCTTTTCCAGCACCAGCCGCAGGGCGGCCGCGTGATCCTCGACATAGAGCCAGTCGCGAATATTCTCGCCCTTGCCATAGATCGGCAGTTTCTCGCCGGCCAGCGCCTTGAGAATCAGCACCGGGATCAGCTTTTCCGGGAACTGGCAGGGTCCGTAATTGTTCGAGCAATTGGTCACGACCACCGGCAGGCCATAGGTCTCGTGCCAGGCGCGCACCAGATGGTCCGACGACGCCTTGCTGGCCGAATAGGGCGAATTCGGGCTGTAGGGCGTTTCCTCGGTGAACAGCCCTTCCGTGCCCAACGTACCGTAAACCTCGTCGGTGGAAACATGATGGAAGCGGAACGCCGCCCGCGCATCGCCCGCCAGCCCGTCCCAATAGTGACGCGCGGCCTCCAGCAGCGTGCTGGTGCCGACGATATTGGTCTCGATGAATTCGGCGGGGCCATCGATGGAACGGTCGACATGGGATTCCGCCGCCAGATGCATCACCGCGCGCGGCTTGTGGTCGGTGAATATTCGCGTTAGCGCCGCGGCATCACAAATATCGGCCTGTTCGAAAACATGCCGCGGATCGTCACGCGCCGTGCCCAGCGATTCCAGATTGCCGGCATAGGTGAGCTTGTCGAGATTGACGACGGTCTCGCCAGTCTCGGCCATATATTGGCGAACCACGGCGGACCCGATAAAACCGGCGCCGCCGGTGATGAGAATTGTCACGTTATACTTTCCACTATTTCGCTAACGAATTAAATCGATACAACGTTAGGAATGAACGTAAAGCAAGTCTATGGCCTATAAAAACGCAAATTTGGGGGAATGTACAACCCTTGCCGACAAATTCAGGTCGGCGCCCCAAACGCATAAAAGGAAAATCTTCTTTAAGGGCAAGGGGCGATTCGCGCTATCCAGCGAAGAGTCTTACGATTGCCAGCCCGAGGACATTCATCTGTTCTTTGTTGAAATCCGCCAGAACATCAACGGTTTACGCATGGCATCCGCGAAACCGGAAGCTCCCGATCAATCCATCAGGAAGTTATGGGTCTCTTCGGGCAGGGTTACGATAAGGCCGTCCAGTTCCTGGGTTATGATGATCTGGCAGCAGAGGCGCGAAGTCCGGGTCAGGCCAAAGGCGAGATCCAGCATGTCTTCCTCTTCCTCGGTGGGTTCCGGCAATTTCCCGGCCCAGGCCGGGTCGACGATGACATGACAGGTGGAACAGGCAAGCGAGCCACCGCAGGCGCCCTCTACCTCAAGATCGTTGCGCTGGGCGATCTCCATGACCGACAATCCCAACGGCGCATCCACCTCGACGCGATTGCCATCCGCTTCAATGAAAGTCATCTTCGGCATATTGCTCGTTCCGTTTTCCAAGGCCACTCATACCACGGCACGCAAATGCGCCGCGGACGTTCATATCCGCGGCGTCGCACAAAAACAACCACGCAAATCACACGTGGAAGGATTCTCCGCAGCCACAGGTCCCCTTGGCGTTCGGATTGTTGAACACGAAGCGGGATTCCAGCTTATCTTCCAGCCAATCCATCTCCGAGCCAATGAGAAACATTGTCGCGGTGGGTTCCACGTAGATCTTGACGCCCTTGTCCTCGATCACTTCCTCGCCCGGGCGCTCGTCCTCGGCATATTCCATCTTGTAGCTCATGCCCGAACAGCCCTGCTGGGTCACGCCCACCCGCACGCCCAGCACCGGCTTGTCGCTCATCGCCATCAGCTTTTTCACGCGCTCGACCGCGGCGTCGGTCAGGGTCATCAATTTGGGTCGTTCCATCGATTTTCTCTCCAATTATTCCAGGCCGCGTTCAACCCATATCCAGAAGCATCTTGGCGTCGTCCGACATGCGGGCCGGCGACCAGGGCGGGTCCCAGACCATCGTGACCTCGACCTCGCCCACGCCTTCGACGGCGGCCACGGCATCGGCCGCCCATTTCGGCATTTCGCCGGCCACCGGACAGGCCGGCGCGGTCAGGGTCATATCGATCGCGACATTGCCCTTCCCGTCGATTTCCATGCCATAGATAAGGCCCAGCTCGTAAATATTCACCGGTATTTCCGGATCATGAACCGTGCGTAGCGCCTCGATCACCGCTTCCCGACCCGCCACCGCGGCGCCCTCGCCCAGCGGCGAACCGGCGCGCGCGACACCTTCGCTATGCGGCGAAACCGGCATGAAATCCCTGAAGCTATGGCTGTGTTCCGTCATTTCCTTCAACCCCGCTCGTCCTCGGTGGATGCTTCCGCCTCGCCCTTCGTGGCCGCATTCATGGTGTGCCAGGCCAAGGTCGCGCATTTGACCCGCATCGGAAACTCGCTGACACCGGACAGCACCTGCAGCCGGTCAGCATCCTCTTCGGGCACGTCCACCAGCGCATCTTCGGCGCCAGTGGTGCACATTTCGTGAAAGCCCTCGAACATTTTGCGTGCCTGTTCGATAGTCTTGCCGCGCAGAATCTCGGTCATCAGCGAAGCCGACGCCACGGAAATCGCGCATCCCTTGCCGACGAAACTGGCATCGGTAATGGTGCCGGCCTCATCGGTATCGACGAAGATTTCCAGCTGGTCGCCGCAAGTCGTGTTATGGCCGAGCGCACGAAACTTAACCGGATCGATCTCGCGGAAATTCCGCGGGCTCTTGCCATGATCCAGGATCACTTCCTGATAAAGTTCTCTCAAATCATCGAAC
>Ga0224496_10001207_pt1 | contig 16386 bp, 18 predicted proteins | sample SF_Jul11_sed_USG_2_FD_168127 | JGI IMG/M metagenome (GOLD analysis project Ga0224496, IMG submission 168127) | Sediment microbial communities from San Francisco Bay, California, United States - SF_Jul11_sed_USGS_8_1 | ecosystem: Environmental > Aquatic > Marine > Sediment | place: USA...
CGTACCGAGATTCATTAATTGAAGAGTTGGAAGGAGCAATCAAGGTGCACCTGGAGCTTCCCGTTCAGCAAGGAGGCATGATTACCCTTTCATGGGAACCAGTGGATACTGCAACCGGCTACATGGTTCTGGAGGATAATCGCTCGAGTATGGTGACGCCAAAGCTCAAATACATGGGCAATGAGACAAGCATTTCTTTTGAAAAGGACTTTGAGGAGAAAAGGTACTATGCTGTCATGGCTGTATCAGACGAAACATCCGAACCATTCTTAATTGGTATTACTGCAACAGAAAAAGACGAAGATCCATTTCAAGAACTATTGAAGAATCCTGCCTATGCAGGCTTTACTGGCGGAAGAAACATCAGCATGCTTGAAGTCAAGGGATTCGTGGCTCTAGAATATTACGGATGGTCATGGATACTTACGGGGTTGTTTATTGCTTATTTGTCTGTATCTCTTATTGCAAGTGATTTCGAGAACAAACGTATGGATGTGATGTTCTCGGCACCGATATCCCGTAGACGTTATCTCTTGGAGAAATTCACTGCCATGAGTTTCATCGCCCTGTTCATAGTTTTAATACAAATCGCAGGGCTCATTTCAGGATTAGCAAGCATCAATGCGCTCAATGAATTTTCTGCCAATGCTGTGTTGCTCTCACTGATAGGCTCCCTGCCCTTCCTCATGGTCATAGCGGCCGTTGGGATAGCTACTGCCGTTCTATTCCAGAAAGTAAGGACAGGCATGGGCATAACGTTTGCTTTTGTCTTCGCGGAGTTTTTCTTGTACACCTTTGGCGGCTTCTCTAAGAGTCTTGAATGGATGAAAACGATTAGCATCTTCAAGTACTGGGACTACTTTTCTGTAATCATTGACGACTTGTTCAAAGGAGGAGACTTCCTTATCTTGATTGTACTGGCGATTGCTCTAGTCATCACCGCCATACGAGTCTTTCAAAAGAAGGACATACCGACGTAACCGAGCTCCGAAAATGCTAAGACAAAAAATGCATGCGCACAATTCATTGTGTGGCCGTCACTCTTTTCTTTTTTTAACTTTGCTTACCCACATGGTTTCCTATTCATATGCTTGACGAAGGCTTTTAGAACTATAGATAGGCGGTTCTCTCTGTCTTTCTAACATCCTTCTCTTTATACGTGAAATCTTCTTTTTCCCCATACTCAAATCACTAATATGCTTTGAATTGTCTATTGTGTTCGCTAGACTTAAATAGTCTAAGGTGAAGAATCAAGCCTCCTTTCACCACGTGATAATAGGGGAGTGATTCTTGGCAGAGGAAATCAAAGTTACTATTCTAAAGAATTGGGGGCGACCAAGGAAAACAAAGACTCTGCCTGCATTTCTCCTGCCAAAAGAAGAAAGAGAAAAACTACTTTATTACAAGAAGCATGTTAGGGGACGCCCAAAGTGATAATTGATAAAGCAGTTTGACAGTTTTCATTTGGGAGTTAATGAGGAAACAAAAACTTTTTAGCAGATCGGAATGCAAAGGGTGTATGTTTAAAGGTAGCAGATACTGTTGGAACCAATGCCCCTATAACATATGGCGAAGAGAATAATATGGGTCATGGAAAAGTGCATGCGCACACATTGGCATTGCAGTTGTGCGCGGATTCATTTTTTGTTATTCCAAGAACATCGAACGCGCCAAAGAGCACTCTAATCATTCAAGGCTTTCTCAATCGCTAAAAGCCTCTCCAAATCCTTCTCCAAAAAGTCTGTCCCCTTTTATGACACCTAGAGTCATGAGAAGTGTTTTACTTGAGTTCAAAGGAGCTTTATCTCTAAAACTCTCAGCGTAGCCCCTGAGTTTCTTAAGGTCTATTCAAACCCACTTCTTGATCCTTTGGTCAATGAAATGCTTCTGCATCTCAGTCGGTGAAGTCAGTCGTTAATTTTGGGGGGATTAAGCTTTAAGAGAAGCCGTTACCACATTCTTTTTGAGGGCTGGTGAGCTGGCGGATGGCTCCGAGCTTGGTAAGAAAGCTTGAGGAAACTCCGTCCACCGTGCAGACTTGCAACATCTGTAAAAGGTGTAGGGCGAGAGCCTTGGCAACAGAACAGAAACGAAACGTCCATCCATGCGCGTGACGATGATGCATGCTAAGTTGCTGAAGGATGCTAGGGTGTGAGGCGGTGAAACGGCTGTCCTGCAAGGTGTAAGGGCAAATAGGCGCTTGTGAAGAGCTGCATGAGGCGCGGGTAGCCCGATTAGCTGAATGCCATCTTTGAACAAAAGGCGGGTTACGACCAGCACACTAGCCCCAGAGCCGTGCAACCCGACCCCAAAAAACGGAATACCCCGTAACCCAACCACAAACAACAAAGTCTTTCAAGTCTTATGGGAAATGAAAAAAAGAGGCAACAGCCCACACACCATAAAAAACGTATCAAAAATACTTACAATACTAGACAAACACACAGACTTAGACAAACCTGAAACAGTAAGAGGATACCTTGCACAACTAGACAGACGAAACGGATACAAAAGAAACATAGCCTTCGCCTATAATACATACTGCAAACACCACAAGCTAACATGGAACAAACCAAAATACTACCAGAACGCCAAACTACCAAAGATACCAACGGAAAACCAGATAGACATGCTAAAAGCCAACGCATCAGAAAAACTAGCACTAGCAATTAGCATAAGCAAAGAAACAGGCTTACGCCCAGTCGAAACAATGAGACTCAAACTAAGAGACATAGACACAGCCAACAGAACAATATATCCACAAACAGCCAAACACGGAAGCGCACGAATCCTAAAAATAACAAGCAAAACACAAGAACTACTAAATATCTACCTAACACACCGCAACATAGCATTAAACGACAACATATTCGAAGCATGGACAAGCGAAACATACGGAAAATACTTCCGAAAATACAGAAACAAACTAGCGAAGAAATTAGGTGACCCCACGCTAAGAGCAATCAGACTCTATGACTTAAGGCATTACTTCGCAACAAAACTCTACCACCAAACGAAAGACATACTATACGTCAAACAACAAATGGGGCACAGACGACTAGAAACGACACTAATCTACACACAACTACTTAATCTCAACGACGATGAATGGACATGCAAAACAGCAACCAACGCTGAGGAAGCCAGCCAACTAATCGAAGCAGGATTTCAATACATAACAGAAAAAGACGGAACAATGCTATTCAGAAAACGCAAATAACCCTCTTTTTTCTCCTTTTTTGCAGTCAAAATTAATAAGAAGTTCAGCGTGGTCTGTTAATAGGGGGATAAAGTCAGATTGAGCGAAAAAGTTTTGTGCGTGCTCCAAGTAGCCAAACCAGCTTGGAGCAGAATAATTCATGAGAAATTAATTATCACGCCAAATAGAACATTTGTAGTAAGGGGATGGGAGGAACACAAACATGCTGGTACTTATGCTGGCTCCACTGACATTGTCTCATTGATATTCGGATTAGCCGAGGGTGTAAGTGACGCTCACAAGACTGCTAAGAGTAAAAAGAAAATGCGGGAAAGAGAAAGATATGTTAATACTCCTGAGAAACTTCTAAAGGCTGATAAGAGTAATTTCGCCATATCCAACTCTGATATCAATGAAGTTAGGCTAAAGAAGAATGTTTTCAGAACTATATCCATTAATTTTTTTACAAAGGATAAGAAAAAGTTTGGCTGGTATCTAAAAGGATTGAACGATAAGACGAAGGATGTAAAGTTAGAGGAATGCGAGAATATTTTACGCCTAATCTTCGGAGATAAGTTGTCTGTTAAGAAGTAGAGACTTTGTTCTTTTCGTGTGCATTGCGCACGCATACGACCATCTTAACTCGTGAGCCCTTCGGCTCACTCGCGCGTTCCAGACGATACGCCAAAAAGCCGACACCACCAACGATGATAACAACACCCACAATGCCTAAGCATATGATAGCCCCTTATCAATGGCGCACGCTTAAATATGAGATATATTCGACTTAAGATGCTACAGAATACTATAGAACACCATATTTAGTAAAGTTTATAAGCAAATCAATTATGTATATTACTAAGTAGCGAAATGAAGGTCGAATATGAGTGTCAGAAGCCAAAAACGTTGAAGGAAAACCTGAGAGTGGGAAGACTCGCATGAAAATCGCGCGTCCTCTCCAGAATTTAGATGCAGTAAATAAAGTTGTCAGAGTTATGTATGGATACAAGACAGCTGTTATGTATAAAGACATTGCATCAGCGTGCGGCATGCACCCGGTAAATGTTAGTCAAGCACTTAGCGCCGCACATGATATAGGATTAACTGAGTCAGCAGGGCGAAAAGGTCTCTATAATCTAACAAGCGAAGGTAAAGACTACGCGAGACTCTTGACAGCAGGCAAAGAAAATGAAGCGAAGAATCTTCTTAAACATATAATAAGGCAAAATCCCTTGTGGGTTGAGATTATACGATTTCTGGATGCAACGCGTGGGCAGCCTAGAGACCCGTTAGATTTAGTTCTGGAAATCGAACGAAAGGTTGGCAAACAATGGAGTACATCAACGCGAGGTGCTATCCGTGAAAGTCTCGTATCAATACTTGAATACGCCCAGATGATTGTGAAAGAAGGTCCTCAAATAATCTCAGTAGGCGAAGAGCAAATCGAGACAGAAAGCGAAGCAGAACAACGAACTGAACCTTTGACACCACAAGTTGATACTTACCTAGACAGTGATTTCGAGTTTCTGAAGAGTAGTGATTTCACATTTGAAGTGCGTAAAGATGCAAAAGCAGTGGAGTTTGCACAGACCCAATTTGCTGCATGGATTACATACTTAAAGAAAAAACTTGCAGAGGAAAAGCAAGACGCTCGACAAAGTGGTGGAGTTCCCAACCAGATAACGCAATAACAGACCAATGTCGTGTGGTATCCAGCCTGTTACTGCGCGATTCTGTGCTCCACCACGCCGACAAGCCTTTACGTTAATAATAGTTATCATCCGATTTAAGGCTAACGCGACCTAGCGCGCTAACTATCCATAGCTTCCGCTAGACCCTTCACACCAATTTAGCGCACCATCACCGTCAACCAAGTCATCAAAAAAAGAACCAACAAATTCAGGTGAGCTCCTGTCCTTGACAATATGCCTAACACCCAGATAATGCAACTTCACCAATTCCTCCCCACAAATAGGACACACAGACTTCCTCTTCTCAACCTTAACCTTCAGCTTCCGATAGCTACAGACACCAAACCAAGTAAACGCGTGAGGACGCTTAACATTAGTCCGAATAGTCGAATGGTTCAATTGATACCAAGCAGTTCCAAAAATCGTCTTCCGCTTCCCCAACACCTTCACAATATACCCATCCTTCTCAAATCCCCTCACTTCCCTACCATTGAAACCACTACAACCACGGCAATCCCCCCGCTCGTGATCACAATTCCGACATCCATATCCACCCCTGATAACGCCCACGACGTGAAAATGGGGACTCCAATACCAGAGACGCACATTGTTATAGCGGAAACCGTGAAAAATCAAACATCCACCAATCACACCACGACTTTTTAAGATCTTGACAACCTTTTTCCGCAGGTCTTCATAACGCAAACCGTAATCATCGATGGGAAGAGAAACTACAATATGCTCAGCTAAGCCGAAACGCTTCTTCGCTTCAGCCAAACGACCCTCAATCTTGTGAGCCGCACGACTCGCCCAACTCAAATAACACACAGGGCAAGACGGTTTATGACAACTGTGGCTACGAATTTCCACATGTGCTTTCCCCGTATAATTCGTGCCATCGAGCAGAGTGACGCCCCGATGCAATTCAGCCCGTATACACCCCCTATAACTCGAAAACTTGCCGCACCACCGATTCGTTTGCACGCCGTTGCCAACGAGTTGGAAGATTCCAAAAGTAGCGTATTTGCTTACGGTAAACTCTTCTAGAGAATCCGAATCCTCGGGAAAATCAACATTCGATAAAGAAAAAGAATTAACCATCTAAGAAGCCCCACGCTTTTGATTCTCAAGCTTCTTGAAACAATGACTAAATGGACAACGATAAACACCAATCTTCACAGTTAAATGGGCGTGAGCACAGTAAGCACCATCAAAGCAACTCTGCCGACCATGTTTTCGCGTTCGCCTCATTTTTAACCACAAAGGATATGTAGCTACAACCAGCATTTTGAAGTAGTGTAGCTACTATGTCGAGCCGAAAAACCCATGAATCTATGGAGAAGTTGGACAGATGCTACAAGATAGTGCTACAAAATAGTGCGAAAGGCATTAGCGCGGTTGAAGTTGCACGAAAACTTGCCGTTCATAGAACTACGGCTTACGGCTACCTCAATTCTCTTGAGCTCATGGGAAAAGTGGAAAATGAACATGGGGCATGGCGCGCAAAAACTGGAGAGCAGACGATAAAGCCTCTAGAAAAGGAAGTCGTGATAGAGCTTCCGATGCCCGAAAAACAATGGCAGCGAATGGCAATGCTGGAAGCGCTCGCTAGGGACTGGGAAGCAGCAGACATGCCAGAATCTGCAAACGTATACAGAATCTCCCTTGAGAAACTCAAGGAAACAAGAACTATCAAAATCAAGAGTAAAAATGTTGACGACCTCAATCTAGAGAAACTAGGAATCTTGATTCAACAAGCTCATGAAAAAAGTTCAAAATTCAACTGGAAAGGTCTGTTTAAGAGCCTAGGAAAATAATGCGCGCGCGCCATCGTAAACAGCAGAGCATCAACGAGATGTGGAACTTCCACTGTCAAAACTGACGCCATCAAAGGTAGACCGCAAATGCGGTGCAGAGACCTTGAGACGCCCATGCAGTTCATCATAAATTCTCTGACGTACAAATGCTGGGACAAGACGCCAACGCACCATTAGCACGATGCCTGCAATAAGAGCAAGCAGAAATTGTAATGCACTTATCATTCAAAATTCCCTCGATCACATGAATTATTCTCTTTCGGACTATTTAAACGCTCGTCGCACCCGCTTCTAGGTCTACTGCGCCCGCTCAAAGCTCCTCGGCTTAACCTTTTCGGGAACGTGCCCTCCCTTGCGAAGGTTACCCTTAAGAATCTGGAAAGGTCAAGGGCACGTGCTGTCCGCAAGCTGTTTTTCTCTCACGAAGCAGCCAGTTCTGCTACGTAAAGAGATCTATCCAGCAATGTTGGAGAACCGTTGAACCGATAGAACTGAACGTCAACCGTGTGGGTTCCAGCAGGTAACGTGTCAGTCAGGATTCTCACTTGAATTGGTAGATGCAACGTGGGAGAACTTGGTACTTCGAAGCACCCTATGTAGCAGACGGTGCTGTTGTACTGATTATCCACGACGATTCTCAACCAAACCTCCGAGTTGGTGAAAGTGGCTGTGCTTAAGAATTCAGCGCAGATTCTGGATTCGCTTTGAATATCGACCTTTAGCGTCATTGAACTGTCGAAGACCGACATGTTGTACCATTGAGTCAGGCTGTAGGTTCCCAGACTCGCGGGAGTCACGTTTTGGCTTTGGATGGCCTGTATAATACTGTTTGTTCCATTCAAACCAGGTTCACCTTGAATGCCCTGTTCACCCCGATCACCCTGAATGCCCTGCAGACCCTGATCACCCTTATCACCCTTATCACCCTGAGGACCGATCACACCTTGAATGCCCTGTTCACCTTCGAGACCCTGAGGACCAGGTTTGGCAAACAGGTACGCGCCTACAAGTCCGCTGACTAAAGCGAAGACCAGTGCGACAACGACTGCAAGTAGCATGATTCTCTTGGTATTTGGTGTCGAATTTGAAGAGCTCAACATTTTTATCATCGACTAGCTTGTGTCACAATACAGATATGATTTATGAACCTACAATCAATATGGCCAATTCACCTGACGGAACACACTTTCTTGAGCAGCGTGTTGTAGAGAGAGTGTTTGGGTTTGGGACAAGACTTCACCCCAGCCAACGCGAGCTTGCATGGTATGCATACGAAGAAATACGCCGAAAGCTCCTCGGCTTAAACATTTTTCGAAGCGCGCACGCATCACTAGGGGGTTTTAGCTTTTCTTCCATTTGTCTCGATTACCCAAGCCAATTGAAAGATATATTATTCCTAGTGAAAGGAGTGGTAATCCAGTAGGAAATAGTGCAGCATTTATTGTAAAGGCTATGGTCATCCAGATAAACCCTACTGGAATGAAGGCAATTCCCATTATGAAAAAGGCTCGGTAGTTTGGTTCTTGTACCATTCCTGCCTTCCTTTTTCTCCATACTACCAGCGCTACAAGTAAACCTAGGGCTACCAATATGCCCATAACTGAGACCAGTAACCATACTGTCATTTTTATTCAACCGTGGTTCCAAAAGAATTGAGGCTATAAAAGGTTTCTCTTTCTTACGTTGAGCCATGCTATGCACACTTAGTTAGCAGGATTTAGCCAGAAGCACACGCACATATTCCGTGCAAACGTACAAAGCTCCTCGGCTTAAACGTTTTCGGGAGCGTACCCTCCCTATTTCTGCGGAAACAGGTTACCCTCCCAAAAAGTTTAATGCCTCGTCGCCGACGACCAACTGCGAAGGGCTGTCCCCTATGACAAGCGAAGGACAGCCTCACCTCAAAAGCAAGAAAACGACGCAATTTAAACAGACTCAGCAAAAGGCAACCTACTGCTAAATCAAAGACGCAGTACTCAAGAAGGAACAGCCTACCTAAATGCAAGAGTGATGAAAGGAATGAACACCACAACAGAAAACCCTTATAGAAACAGACATCAAATCGTCAATGTGCCAAAAGATGGTGAAATAATGACACCAACAGAAGAAATTACTAAGACCTATGACGGGTTACGACCAGCACACCAGCCCAAAAACCCAGTAACCCATCCCATCTTATCATCAACGTCCTCATACAACTGAAGAACAATGGCAAGAGCGAAAGCACCATAAGCAACGTGAGCAAATGGTTAAAGCTCCTAAGTCAGCACGTAGACCTAGACAAACCCGAAAGATACGCCGTATTCTGGAATTTCGTGGGAAACCCGCTTTACAGAATGCTTGAAAAGGGCATAGCGGAAGATTGCCGTAGTGAGAAATACCGAAAGAGGCTTTTTGAGAAAATCGACGCTTTAATAAATGAACTCAGACCCGACAAAGAGCTTCTCAGGAAAGGAAAGAAAGAAGAAAGAAGCAGGGCACGGAATAAGAGGTCGCGACCTGATGACTCTCAAGGACGATGAAACTAGCGCGCTCATATTACACGTTGGACGAGGAGGTGAGAGTGAAATTGAAAGAATATGCTTGCATACAAGTTGATCACCACAAAGAAGTGCCTAAGGCAATTGCTGATATGCAGAACTTGGGTTGGCGTCTTCATACCTATCAAGCTACTGGGTGGGGTACAGATGTCAAGCACTACTTACTATTTGAAAAGGGTGACTAACCTCCTCTAGCGCGCGCTATCAACTACAAAGAATGCTCAAGTTTTCTGCGTTAGCTTAGACTCAAAGAGCCTTATCTGTGCGCGCACGCATCTAAGGTTACCAGGTGACTTCGATGAAGATTAGCATCAATATTCAACCTCAATTGGGATATACCTACAATGACATTGTGACATTAGCAAAAGCTGCAGAGGACTCAGGATTCTACTGCTTTACAGTCTCAGACCATTTCTTTGGACCCGTAGAGGGTCATGAGATGCAATCACATGATGCGTGGACAACACTTGCATTATTAGTCCCTCAGACACAGCGTATTCGATTGGGCACACTAGTCACGTCACAATCCTACAGAAATCCAGCTCTTCTTGCGAAAATCGTAGCAAGTCTAGACAATGCATCTAATGGACGAATAGATCTGGGAATAGGAGCAGGTTGGAAAGATAGCGAGTATAAAGCGTATGGTTATCCTTTTCCATCAGCAAAAGAAAGGGTGACCCAACTAATGGAAGCAATTCAAATCATCAACCTACTTTGGACAGAAGAGAGACCTAGTTTCGATGGGGACTTCTACAAGATCAAAGAAACTATGTTTCTACCAAAACCTGTTCAAAAACCGCGTGTGCCGATTTGGGTCGGTTCTATGAAACTCAAAGCGCCAATGATGGAGGAGACTGTCGCTAGATATGCAGATGGAATGGATTATGGTGCAGAAACAACGATCAAAGGCTTCTTAGAGAAGAAAGAGCGAGTCAAGAGAATGTGTGAGAAGGTGGGGCGGGATTTCGAGGAGCTCAGGTGGTCGGTTTCAAAGACAGCGGGAGTAATTGGTGAAGACACTGATGATGTTGAAGAGAGATTGAAGGAAATCACTGAACAAGAGTGGATCTGGATTGCGCGCGCTCCAGAGTCTGTGAAGCAGAAATATTTGGAGACTTTGAGCTCTAAGGAGATTGGTGGAACACTGCCTGTTGTCATCGAGAAGCTTTCAGAATTCAAGGATCATGCAGATATAATGAATATCTGTCTTCCATATTTCGGAAACCTTCGTAAGAATGGATTGGATACCATTCAGATTCTCAAAGAACGAATCCTTGGGGCACTATGAAGACCGCGCATGTGACTTTCAGGACAAAAGCATGTGCGCGCAATTGAGTATGCAACAATACACCGAAAGCTCCTCGGCTTAAACTTTTCGGGAACCTGCCCTCCCTTGCAAAGGTTACCCTCCCAAAAATACATGCATGCCGATAAGATACACGCGCATAATTTAGTATCCATATACCCAAGAGCATTTCTTGTTGAGGTATTCAAGGTAAGGTTTAGAGTTCATTTGTTCGCCAGTGATTTTCTTGATGAGAGCTGGGGGATCATAAAGGTCGCCTTGTTGGTGTACATTTTCTGCAAGCCATTTCTTCACGTTTTGGAAGTTACCTCTGGAGATTTGTTCCTTCCAGTCGGAAACTGACTTTTGCATAGTATTCAGCAACTGACCGCTAAGGATGTTGCCTAATGCATAGGTGGGGAAGTATCCAAAATCGCCTCCAGCCCAATGAACGTCCTGCATGACTCCTTCAGAGTCATTCTCGATGTCTAAACCTAGATAGTCCTTGTACTTCTGGTTCCAGATTTCTGGGAGATCCTTAACCATGATTCTGTTGGGAACTAGGTCTTGTTCAATCTCGAAACGTATGATTATGTGTAGACAGTAAGTCACTTCGTCTGCTTCAACTCGAATCTTTGAAGGTCTGACATGGTTGATGGCTCGGACAAAGTCATCCAAGCTTAAGTCGGAAAAAGCATTTCCTATAAGCTCATTCAGTTTGGGATAGAAATATGCCCAGAATTCACGCGATCTACCGATTATGTTCTCCACGAAACGAGATTGTGATTCATGGAACCCTAGAGACGCAGAACTGCCTACGGGTTGAAACATCCACTCTTGCTTGAGATTTTGTTCATAGATCGCGTGACCACCTTCGTGCAGCACAGAAAACAGTGAAGAAGCCATATTGGTCTCATAATAATGTGTTGTTATGCGTACATCGTCGTAGTAACCAGTAGAAAAGGGGTGCTCCACCTCGTCGATTCTGCCGCCTGCTTCTTTGGACGTGATGTCGTATCCGATGAATGCGGCGAGTTCTTTGGAAATCTTTCGTTGATCTGTAATGGAGACTTTTCTTTTGAGAACTTCTGGGTTGGGTTGGTTAGGTGCGTTCTGGCATTTCTGTAGTATTTCCACTAACCCATCTCTCAACCCCGAGAAGATTGTTGATATGGAATCAGCTGCCATCTTTGGCTCATAGATGTCAATTAAGGCGTCATAGGGGGTTTTTGTGCCTTTGACTTCCATGAGGATTTCTGCTGCCTGCCTTTTCAGTTCAAGGGTCTTTTCAAGTTCAGGCTTGAAGAGAGAGAAGTCTTTAGCAGCTTTCGCTTTCTTCCACACATCTACTCCTATGGCTTCCTGTTTTGCTATATCAGCAACAAGCTTCTCAGGGAGCTTCGTTTGTTCATCGTAATGTTTTCTGATAAGATACATATTCCTCTTCTGCAACTCATCCATACTTTCAAAGTCAGGATGGTTCTCAATGTTTGAAAGTAGGGTTCCTATCTCAGGTTTCGTGCTCAACCGATGCATCATCTGCCTGAGAACACCTAGCTGTTGACTGCGAAGATTCACTCCTTTCGGAGGCATCATAGTCTCCATGTCCCAATAGATGATGCTTGCAGCTGAACCAAGGGTGATAATCTCTTTAGTAAGACCCATCAGCTTTCCATAATCAGATTCAAGAGCCTCTATGGTTTTTGACATGTTAATCAATTCGATAGCTTCCTTCATGAATAAATAGCTTACGTCCAATGCGGGCGCGCGCGCTCCTCGGCTTAAACTTTTCGGAGCCGTTCCCACTTTCTCTTGAAAGGAATCCCCCCGAAAACTTTAATGCCTCGTCGCCGACGACCACCAACCGCTGGCTGTCCTCTGACCAGCGAAGGACAGCCTCACCTCAAATGCAAGCGAACGACACAACTCCACAGGGCTCTGAGCCAAAGGCAACCACCTGCGAAGGCGAAGACGCAGCACCTCTAGAAGGAACAGCCTACCTAAATGCAAGAGTGGTCAAAAGAATGAACCCAACTATAGGAAACCCTCAGAGCGACAGACACCAAATCGTCAGTGTGTCAAAAGATGGTGAAACAATGACAAAGGTAGAAGGAATTACTAAGGCTAGAAGTCGGGTTACGACCAGCACACCAGCCCTTCTGAACTGCATACTACCTCTAACAATAAAGTTTTCAATGTTCTTAGGAAATGCAAAAACTATTTTTTCCCTTTGTTATGTCTTCTAGGAAGCCCAATATTCTTTTTTTGTTTCCTTTTCATCTTCTTAACCCTTTGCAATTGTCTATGTTGCTCCCTACCTGCAGCTTTCTCTTTCTTACTTCTCTTAGCCATATTTTGACCTCCACTTTTGCAGCATACCTTTGAATTCTCATTAAAAAACATTACTAAAAAATCCCAACATACGTCTTATGCTTCAGTTTTTATGACTTATCGAAGAAACTTCAATCTTAACAAGTGAAGATCGCTTAAACTGGTGATTCTTTTATCTACGCAGTTTTGCTCCACACCAATGGCATTCTTCATAATCAGATATTGGGTTTCCACACTTCTGGCATACCCATTTCTTCTCCTCTTCTTCGAGCCATTCCTTAACTTCACCTACCTTAATTCTCTTTAAATTTTCGATCAGGTTCTCACCATGTCTCAGTTCTGAGTCATAGATTTCTCTGAATTTATCACAGTCTGTAAAGGTTCCACATTCATAACAGAATTTCAATCCCTTCGCTTCAAGGCATCTGACTATCTTGCAGTTTTTGCCCCACTGTTGACCTTCAACATCCCACCCTTCAGTTAAGACTGTTTGACAACCTTCACATCTAATATCTTCCGGTCTACAATTTGCTCTTTCAGCAATGAGTTTCCTTAACTTCCCAGACTCTTTGTATGCTCTATAAATCATGCAAGAGCCACAATAGAGCCCACATCTCCCAACCAAAGCATAACTTACCATTCAAGAATCCTCATACTAGCCTAAAATATTCGATTTGGTGTTTTATGACTTGCGGAAGGAACTATAAATCACGGAAACATTGTCTAAACATGCAATTCTATTAGTGGGCAGTAGAAGACACATTCTCCCATGCTTTTCACATAGTCTTCTTTGTATCCTCTCTTTCTGCATATGGCTACGGCAGCAGGATGATCTGCATAATACACAACTAAGTCATAGCCTCTGTCCTTAACATATTGTTCAAAGAAATCGAAAAATCTCTTACCATAGCCTTTTCCTCTGTATTCTTTCATAAGCCAGATTTCGTGAAGCTCAACAAAATCCTTCTTACCACCAAGAAGCTTTTCTAACACTTCTCTATCTTCTTTATTCCTAGGATCCCCTTCTCTATGTTCCTCAGTATTAGTCTCATGCCAGACTCCATGACCTACAATTTTTCCATTCTCTCTCCAAACAATAAGCTGAGATGGATCCCTAATGACTGTATTCAGCAAGTGCTTAAGGTCTCCATCATACCCATTTCTTCTCCAATACCCCTTGAACTCCTCCAAATCACAACCCACTACAAATCTCATGGTTTATCTCACTATCACTGTAATTTCGGTAATATCTTAGGTTCCTTCCATTCCTCCCTGAGAATGCTGTAGAGGTACTGGTCTATGTACTCTCCTTTAGCGTATCCTGATTTCCTCATTAATCCTTCCCTTGAAAAGCCAGCTTTCTCTAATGCCTTTTGAGAAGCTATGTTTTCAGTTGCTGCTGGTGCTTGAATTCTAACAGAATCCTTCTTGAGGAATAGATAATCCACTATCATCTGGATAGCTTCTGTTCCATAGCTTTTTCCTCTTTCACTTGGAACTAAGGCATAACCTATTTCCAAACTTGTTCTACCACCCATGAAGCAACCAATGTGTCCAATCTTTGTCCCATCCTTCTTCTCAATGATGAAGAAGATTGTGTCTTCAAGCATGACTTTTTCCATTTTTGCTTTGGAAATCGTCATTATATCTTGGAAATTACCCATGTATTGTGGATTACACCACCATTCCACAACTAAGGAAACATCATCTTTCCCAGCCTTTCTCAGATTCACATTATTGCCTTCAAGCAAATATCAACACCATCAAGTAGGTCTTATCTTTGAGTTTTATGACTTGTGGAAGAAACTCTTAAGAAACTTAGCAAGTCTTTATGTCAGAGTAGTAGCAATGGGAATTGTTTGAAAGTAAGAGTTAGGAGTTGTTCAAATGAAAGTGTTGGTTGCTTATTATAGTGAAACTGGCAATACTGAGAAGGTTGCTAGAGCTATTTCTGAAGAGGCTTCAAAAGATCATGAAGCCTATCTGGAAAAGATTGAGGATGTCACAGCTGATGCTTTAAACAATTATGATCTAGTTTTTTTGGGTTCTGCTTGTCATTCTACGGACTTGGCTGCTCCGGTAAAAAGAATCTTGAATGCTATTCCACATTCACCTAAGTTTAAGCTTGCAGGATTCTTTACTCATGCAACCTCCTCAGGAGGTTTCAATAGATGGGCATCTAAGTGCATATTATCTTTTCAAGAAACAAGCAAAGAAAAGAGAATTGACTTCAAGGGTTATTACAATTGCCAAGGTGCACCCTCTCCTCCAATACAAGAATTCATAAAGAGAGAGATAATCACATCTGCTGCTGAGTGGGAAGGATATTTTGAGGAAGTGATGAACCATCCAACAACTGAAGACTTGCATAAAGCAAGAGAATTTGCCAGAGATATATTATCACAGCTTGATTAGATCTTCAGCTTCATGATTTGTGGAAGCCTATGGGGCTAGAGAAGTTTAATATATTCTTCTTTAATTCTTCTTTTCTATTATGAGATTGCCTATTCAAGTTCAAGGGATCTTGTTTAGAAAGATTAACGAGGAAATACAGTATCTGCTTTTTAAGAGAATTCCAGATGTAGGAGGATTCTGGCAACCTGTGACTGGAGGGTTGGAGGAAGGGGAAACCAGAGTGGAAGCTTTAGAAAGAGAAGTGAGAGAAGAAACTGGGATTAAGAACATTGTAAGAATTATGAAAGATATTCACTATCACGAGTTTTGGGATTTCTTCAAACGAGAAGGTTGCCAACATCTGTTTAAAGAATATGTATTCGGTGTAGAGGTTTCTTCAAACGAGAAGATTGTAATCAGTAGAGAACATTCTGAATATAGATGGTGTGGTTTCAAGGAAGCTCTCAAGTTGTTGAAATGGAAGGGAAACAAAGAAGCATTAAAAAAACTAGATGAAATTCTTAATGAACAGAACTGAGCAGATCTCATTCTTCTAATCTTATGACCTCTGAAATAGGCATTGACCTAAGTCCAAATATCCAAGGTAAATTGTAATCAACTTTTTGCACATCTAGCCTAGCCTTTCCTGTTGAGAAAAGCTGTCTGAGCAAACGACAATAAGAATCTGATCTTTCAAGAAACTGGTTTAGGTTTGAATCTTGCTTTTTCACTGAAGAAGTCAATTATTCTACATCTGGTTAGGAACTTTGCAGAATGTTTTGCTTGAGATGGAATGAAGTATTCATCACCCTTTCCATAGACCTTGGTTTTACCCTCGATGGTTAGTTCCATCTCTCCCTCCACAACAATCCCCCACTGAGCATTATGGCTGTGCTCTGAAACTTCTGCTGATGACTTAATTTCTAGGAATACTATTTGGTGATTATCACCTTGAGCTATCCACCCTTTGACACCATCAAATTTTATGTCAGCCTCTGGCATGCTAGTTATGATATTAGGAAAATCATGTCTCAATATATCAACTCCATGTTCAAACTCTACTCAGCTAAAGAAAGCAAACTGAGTTTTATGACTTGTGGAAAAACTGCAGAGTTTAACATGTAATTTA
>Ga0224496_10001208_pt1 | contig 16380 bp, 17 predicted proteins | sample SF_Jul11_sed_USG_2_FD_168127 | JGI IMG/M metagenome (GOLD analysis project Ga0224496, IMG submission 168127) | Sediment microbial communities from San Francisco Bay, California, United States - SF_Jul11_sed_USGS_8_1 | ecosystem: Environmental > Aquatic > Marine > Sediment | place: USA...
CACATGGAAATAATCTTTCAGCAGAACAAATTCTTAACGCTGCTGATTCTGTCATGTACAAAGCAAAACGTGAAGGTAAAAATCAAGTCCATTTCAAAGCGCTATAACACTTTGAAAATTAAGTTATCACCAGCACAGCCGATGGCAACTTAACTTAAACTCAGATTTTCCTTTAGAATTTTTCAAGGGAAGAAAACAGGCTTGGATTTAACGGGAAGAGTAAATGTTTTAGACTTATCCCATAATCCATCAAGCCATTCTCGTTGTTACATTACAACGGCCGCTTGGCACAGAGCTTGTAGCGGAGTATTTTAAGCCGTATGCTGGACGTCAGGTTTGCCTGAAGCCGCGTCGCTTCTCAATACATCCTGGCGGCACAGACTCATCAAATTATAAGCCAACATATTAGAAGCGTACAAAACAACAAATTCGAAACGAGGAACTGTACTGGTATTAGACAATCTGCTTTTTGATACGGGTGGCGCAACATTGCATAAAGGTTCACAAAGAAATCTCGATCCGCTGGTGCGTTATATGAAAGATCATCTTGAACGCAAAATTTCGATCGAAGGTCATACCGATAATGCAGGAGGAGAAAGTTTGAATGCCGACTTGTCTGTCATTTCGGCGCGCTGAATCGGTTAAAAATTATTTAGTTACATCCGGTATTAGTGGAAGCCGTATCATCACTCAAGGGTTTGGGGAAACAATGCCAGTTGCTAATAATACAGCGCATGGAAGGCAGCTGAATCGAAGAGTAGAAGTCGTCATTCTCGACTTAAACTGGTGATTATTCCTGCGGGAATAATCAGGAAAGTTCAGATAGTGTAGAAGATAGGCCACTGCCTGTCTTCCCTTATCATAGGGAACATTAGAGCGATTGAATTAGTAGTTTACTTTACCGCTGGAAAAATAACTGAAATTAACAATCCTCCTTGAGGATGATTGCTTATATTCATCATGCCTAGATGGTGACTGATTATTCGTTGTGAAATACTAAGACCGAGACCATAACCTACTGCTTGTTTTGCCCCACCAGCACGAAAAAAAGGCGTTGTCAATCCAGCCAAATTTTTCTCATCGACACCTGGACCATGATCACGAATTTGAATTTCAATATGTCTGTTGACTTGCTGTGCACTAATATCTATCGATGTTTTTTCGGGCGTATGTTTGCATGCATTACGTAAAATATTTTCAAAGGCTCTATTTAGCCTGTTTGCATGGCCTGTTATATTTAACAGCTCATCATGATAATTTAATTTAATTGGATGTAATGGATATTCTTGTTGAACATCCTCAACCAATTTTCTTAATAATACAGATAGATTGATTGACGATGGTGTCCGCCTACCCTCTAGATCGTAGTGCATACGCGAATATTCAAGAATTTCCTGAATCAATTCATTCATACGGATACATTCTCGCTCGACACGCTTAACCATTTTTTGATTTGAATTATCCGGTTGCTGCTGCATAATCGCGGCAATCGCTTGCAAACGACCTAAGGGCGCGCGCAATTCATGTGAAACATCATGTAGTAATTGTTGTTTTGAATTAATCAGGTTATTCAATGTATTCGCCATTTCATCAAGTTCCCGAGATAGATCACCTATTTCATCATTGCGTTTTAGCAAGTTTTTTTCTACACGAGATTGCATATTTCCTTCAGATAAACTTTGCGCATGTTTGCTCAATTTTTTGAGTGGGTGAATAATTAGCAAGCTTAAAATAAAACTCGCGACAATCGTGGTTAAAAATAAAATTACAAAACGCGCGGTTTGACGAGGACCAAATAAGTAATTGAATATACTATACTTCTCTATAGTCTCTATGCCTATCTGGTAGTGACGACCAGAATTACTCTGGTAATCGGTAAAAAAATTCTGGTGGTTTTTCTGAAGATTATGTTCCCCAAAAATGATATTATTTTGGTCGTCTTTAATCAGTAATTTCTTGGCAAAAAAACTCCGGCCTCGCATTGGACCACTTAGTCCTCGTTGGTCAGATTGAAATAGACGCACTGATTCACCAGATTCAATACGCTCAACAATCGTTTTAGCCATATTTACAGTAAACTCTTTACGTATTTCGTTGAATTCCCAGTCAGCTCTTGGCATCAAATAGTAAATAGCTAAAATCATAGCCAATGCATTAGCACTCAAGAATGCAGCAAATATTTTCCAAAACAAACTACCCATCATTGATGTTCTTCTCTTCAGCATCCATCTGATAACCTAACCCACGGATGGCCCTAACCAGATTCTTACCTTGACCCGCTTTAGCCAGTTTCTGGCGCAATCGACTGACGTGCACATCAATACTGCGATCATAGGCGACCAGTTTGCGTTGTAAAACTTTTTCGGTGAGCTCTTTTTTACTAAGAATACGCCCTGCGGATTGCATCAACAATGCCAGCACGTTAAACTCGGCACCTGTTAATTCTATCAACTGGTCATGAACTTTAACCTGACGCTGGGCTCTATTAAGTTCAATTCCATGTATTTTAAGGAATATTGAATTAGCGTCCGAGTTGACATAAAGCTGGCCACGACGTAGCACCGCACGTACTCGAGCGGCTAATTCTCGCGGATTACATGGCTTGCCAAGATAATCATCCGCGCCCATCTCCAAGCCGACAATACGATCAATATCACCACCACGCCCAGTCAGCATAATAACCGGGACATTGTGCTGCGCCCGTATCGCTTGCAATGCTTCTAGGCCATTGATCCGCGGCATCATGATATCCAACACCACGATACTGAATTGATGATCTTTCTGCAACGCTTCCAATGCCGAAAAACCATCGTGACAACTACTCACTTGAAAACTATCATTTTCCAGAAATTCTGTGAGTAACTCACACAACTCTGTATCGTCATCTACCAATAAAATATGGAGTCGCGTATTTTCCAAATTGACACCTTACTAATAACCGCATGTTCATTGAAAACAGCTTTACCTAACTTTACATTTTCTTAACCCAACTAATTAATTACTTTAAGCATACTAACACTGTACCAATGCCTTTAAAGTTAACGGCAGATATAGTTTAACTATTTACTTACATGCTCAATCAACCAATTGGCTAAAGCGTATAAATTGAATTAAATATAAATTAACACCCAGTGTGACATTCATCCTGCTTGCATATAGCGGAGCGGCGTTTGACGTTACACGAGAAAAAAAGAATCAAGCTGCTTACTTCTTGCGAAGGCAAAATCATGGCAAATTTACTATCAATCAATAATTATTATTACCGGCGTGGCGGGGCTGAGGTTGTTTTTCTGGAGCATAATGGAATATTTGAGAAGCTCGGATGGACGGTCATACCTTTCAGCATGAAACATGCAAAAAACGAGTCGACAGAATGGGAAAATCATTTTGTCAATGAAATTGAGTATGGCGCCGACTATGGATGGCATAATAAATTCATCAACGCCTTCAAGATCATTTATTCTTGGGAAGCGAAAAATAAACTTGAATCGTTAATTGACACCATCAAGCCAGACGTCGCACATCTCCACAATATCTACCATCATTTATCTCCTTCTATATTGCCGGTATTAAAAAAGAATGGCGTGCCGACGGTGATGACATTGCATGATCTCAAACTATTATGTCCATCCTATTTAATGCTCAATGCAAGCGGTGTGTGCGAAAAATGCAAGGGCGGAAAAATATACAATGTGGTGAGTAATAAATGCATGAAACAATCACTCCCTTTAAGCTCACTTATTTTTTCAGAAACACTCGTTCACAGGGCGTCTAATATTTATAAAAAAAATATCGCTATGTTTATTTTACCAAGTAAATTTTATCTCAATAAATTTATCGAATGGGGTTGGGAGGCGGATCGTTTAATCCATATACCAAATTTCGTTGATGTGGATATACTAAAACCAAATTATCAACCTGGCCAATACTTTGTATTTTTCGGCAGACTCTCGAAAGAGAAAGGCGTAAAAACGTTGATACATGCAGCACATGAAGCAAATGTAGAATTAAAGATTATTGGCAGTGGGCCACTGGAAGACGAATTAAAGAGCTTGGTCTCAGGCCTTGGCGCGAACGTCACTTTTCTGGGTTTTCAAACAGGAGAAGCACTTCATCAAGCAATAGGGAATGCAAAAGCGGTAGTACTGCCATCTGAGTGGTATGAAAATGCGCCTATGAGTATCATGGAGTCCTATGCACTGGGAAAACCGGTTATTGGCGCGAATATTGGTGGAATACCAGAACTCATTAAAGAAAATGAAACAGGCGTCACGTTTGAATCAGCCAATATTGAAAACTTAACTCATTCACTATTACAGCTCAAGAATATGACAGATGACGCCGTGATTGAAATGGGAAAAACAGCAAGACAATGGGTTGAAAATGAATACACCGTTGAAAAGTACTCGGAACGACTACATAATCTTTATTCAAGATTAGGGGTAAGCTTACAAGGAACGAAAGAGAACCGAATCCCTAACCGAGGAAGATCATTCTTGCCAAGCACTTAAGCTCAGCGCTGGCGATTACATCTGGCATGGACGATAATCGGCGTAGCGGTCCGGCAAGAAGCTGGCGGGACGGTGTGTCTCCAATGCACAGTGCACGACCATATCGCGCCCAGCTCCGAAAGGCACGGCAACATGTTCAACGACAAAATTGGAGCTGACAATCTTGTTCACAATTCCTTCCGCTGGCAACTACTTTATCACCATCTTTTGTAAGCGTGATGATTGCCCTTTGCCATCCTGAATAAGAATCACGGCATTCACGGGCATTAAAACCATGCGGCACAATGATTGACCAACCTAAAATCCTCAGTTGAGTAGTGCTTAGCGTGCGCTGTTGTTATTTTGCAAGTCGCAAAATGTGAGTATACACGCGTAAATGATCATTTTGTAACGCCAGAATGGCGGATCTTAAGGATAAACTGAATAATTACCAATCAATAATCATCGCAAATATGGCGTTTCTTCATCTCCTCGACCGTCGGCATCCCGATCTTCGGCATCATGCCTCTCATCATTTCACCGCACTGGCGCATCTTTTCCATCTCATCGTTGACGGCAATTTCACGGCCAAATTCCATAGCGCGTTTTTGCGCTTCGTCCCGCTTGTTTGACTGGCATAAGCTTTTCACCTCCTGCTCCATCGCTTTGGCCTTCTCTGACATTGACATCAGCGCGTCCTGATCAATATCTGCCATACACGCTTCCATCTCCTTCGCCTGTTGCATCATCTGTTGCATCTCCGCTTCACTCATTCCTTGCTGAGCGAAAACACTCATCGATACCATGATTAAGAACAGTTGAATGATTTTTTTCATATCTTTATCTTCCCTTTTTTCACTGTTAAATTCAAACAATCTTTAATTATCAGCTAAAAACTGTTTTTTGTCCTTATAGAACCGGGGCAAAGTAAGGCCTGATGTTTTACTGGGCGCTAATAATTTTATGAATGTCAACCATAACGTTTGACCCCGTGGTTTCCTATAAAAAAGGCACCCTTTATCCCTTGTTGACCGCCCTGCAAAGCGACACAATAACGTTCCACTACTATATTCAGACAACATGGAGATCATCATCCTGGAACTGTTCGAAAACTACAAAGACACCCTGCCCAAGCCCCTATAAAGAATCCGTAACGGTTTATCGGTTCGCGTGTTCACCGAGAAAAATTTGATTTGAATGGTTTAATTATTGTCATTCGCCGCTATAGCAACTCTTAAAATGGACGAAAAAAAGGCCAAACCGCGTTAACAGTTTGACCCTAGTTGGTTCAGCAGTTAGCTGTTATTTATCGCTTTGCGTCCAGGGAAGTTCAAAATCAACAACCTCCCGCAGGTTAAACGGAAGTTTCTTCTCATTTGCTGGTATTTTATTCAACCGGATCGTTTCCGGGCGGGCATTATCGATACCGGTGAGCGCAGGCCCACGTGTGGCATCCGGACGGTTGGGATACTTCTGCATCCATAATTGATGGCGTTGGCGTTGACGGTTAAACATGCTCTTGACATGAAACTGCTCGATCATTTCTCCGTGTTGTTCACGCGGATCGGTATACAAATCATAGAACTCGGCACCGGAGAGTCCTTTTATTGCATTCGCCCAATCACGTTTGAAACGCCCTTTAACCGCAGCAGCCAGGTCTGGCCCTTGGTAAATCATGACGTAATCACGTCGGCTATAAGAATCGCCGCTCATTAAAACAGCAGTCTGATTGTAAAAAAGTAATACAAACATGATTCACTGCGCGAATTTGTCGCTTCACAGATCAGCGCCCGGATGATGGGAAAAAGAATATGCAGAGGGAGGAGAGCAAACATCTTTTCCTACTCAATTTGAGAATATTGAAAAACGGATTAGTTGTCAAACGTATTCACAAGCGACCAGAAAGTCACTTAATTTCGGCTCAATCAATACGAATTCTGAGCACAACCGATTATTCAAGGTTCAATCAAAGCAGACAAGCCTGCAGAAAATCTGGACACAATAATTCCAAGTCTATAACGATACTGAGTTTACAGACGAATCGTACGGTATAAGCCTGGTACCTAATAGGCACGTTAGCTTCCGACACTTCGCGTTATAATCAGCCTTTTAAAAAATAATTAAATATCGCATCCATGCAAGAAAAATACCATCCCCAGGAAATCGAAAAAAAAGCCCAGCAGTACTGGGAAGAAACCACCGCATTCAAAGCAGTTGAGATTCCTGGCAAACCAAAATATTACTGCCTGTCGATGTTTCCCTACCCATCAGGAAAGCTACATATGGGGCATGTACGTAATTACACCATCGGTGACGTACTGTCACGATATCACCGCATGTTAGGTCACAACGTTTTGCAACCAATGGGCTGGGATGCCTTTGGTCTGCCGGCCGAAAATGCAGCCATGCAAAATAACGTTCCGCCAGCACAGTGGACTTACGACAATATTGCTTATATGCGCAAGCAGTTAAAAAGCCTGGGGTTAAGTATCGATTGGGATCGTGAGCTGGCCACCTGCGATCCGAATTATTACCACTGGAACCAGTGGCTATTTCTTCGCATGCTAGAAAAAGGATTGGCTTATCAAACAACCGGAAAAGTTAATTGGGATCCGGTTGATCAAACCGTGCTCGCTAACGAACAAGTGATTGATGGCTGTGGCTGGCGCACGGGCGCACCCGTAGAAAAACGTGAAATCCCGATGTACTACATGAAAATCACCGCCTATGCCGATGAACTGCTAGAAACCTTGAGCGCCCTACCCGGCTGGCCGGAGCGTGTAAAGACGATGCAAGCTAACTGGATTGGTAAAAGTTATGGCGTCGATATTATCTTTCCTATTGATAAAGCGTCCGGAACGCCGCAAGCACTGAAAGTTTTTACCACGCGTGCAGACACCCTGTTAGGGGCAACCTATGTCGCCGTCGCTGCAGAACACCCGGTTGCACTTCATGCCGCAAAAAATAATTCAGCGCTTGATGCCTTCATTGAGGAATGCAAGGTCGGCGCGACCAAAGAAGCTGATCTGGCCACACAAGAAAAGAAAGGGATGGATACCGGTTTATTTGTTATCCACCCACTGACTGGGAAGAAATTGCCGGTATGGGTCGCCAACTATGTGCTCATGGGCTATGGTGAGGGTGCTGTCATGGCGGTTCCTGCACATGATGAACGTGATTTTGAATTTGCCACACAATACTCACTGCCAATTAAAGCGGTTATTAAGCCCAAGGAATATGACTTGGAAACACCGCTTAAAGAAGCATTTGTCGAACATGGCATTACCTTTGCCTCAGGAGAATTTTCTGGCCTCGAATTTCAGACGGCAGTCGATACCATCGCAACAGCACTCAAAGAAAAAGAACTGGGTGAAAAACGGGTGCAGTACCGCTTGCGTGACTGGGGCATTTCACGTCAACGTTACTGGGGCTGCCCGATTCCACTCATCCATTGCGAAACCTGCGGCGCCGTGCCGGTTCCAGATGATCAGCTCCCAGTAACGCTGCCCGAAGATCTGGTTCCCGATGGCGCTGGCAACCCGCTGGCTAAAACACCTGCTTTTTATGAATGCACGTGCCCTCAATGCGGCAAAGCCGCACGACGGGAAACAGACACCATGGATACGTTTGTAGATTCTTCTTGGTACTATGCCCGTTACGCCTGCGCTGATCAGTGTCATTCCATGACGGACGAACGAGTGAATTATTGGTTGCCCGTCGACCAATATATCGGCGGTATCGAACATGCCATTTTACATCTACTTTATTCGCGTTTCTGGAGCAAGGTGATGCGCGATCTTGGACTGGTTGCATTTGATGAACCATTTACCAATTTGCTGACCCAAGGGATGGTATTAAACGAGATTTTTTTCCGCAAATCAAGCAATGGGCGGATTACTTATTACAATCCTGCGGAAGTCGATATTCAATTTGATGATCAGGGTAAGCGTTACGATACTGTACTGCATACTGATAACCAACCGGTAGAATCTGGTGGTATTGGCACCATGTCAAAGTCAAAAAACAATGGCGTTGACCCGCAACAACTCGTGGAACAATACGGCGCTGATACCGCCCGCTTGTTTATGATGTTTGCCAGCCCGCCCACGCAAACGCTAGAGTGGGCGGACACCGGCGTTGACGGTGCTTTTCGTTTCCTGAAACGACTATGGAAGCAAGTATATACCCACGTTCAGCAAGGCGTGATTTCAGTAGATCCGGCGCATCATCAAACGCTTTCAACTAAACTGAAGCCGATACGCTTCCAATTACATCAAACAATCGTCAAAGTTAGCGATGATCTGGACCGACGCCACACTTTTAATACGGCAATTGCCGCGGTGATGGAATTAATGAATAGTCTCGCAAAAATACACGGAAATGACCCAACCAGCCGTAATTTGATGCAGGAGGCACTGGAAAATGTCGTGTTACTGCTTTCGCCGATTGTTCCCCATATATGCCACACGCTGTGGCAGGAGTTAAAACCTGGAACCGAACTATTCGAACAACCATGGCCACAAGCTGACAATTCAGCACTGGTTCAAGACGAGATCACGCTGATTGTACAAGTCAACGGCAAGCTACGCGGTCAAATACTGGTCGCAAAAGATGCTGAACGTGAAGCAATTGAACATATTGCACTGGAGAATGAACAGGTGATAAAACATATTGACGACCGGGCAATCAAAAAAGTTATTGTAGTACCGGGCAAACTGGTGAATATCGTTGTATAGTTATCATGCTAAATAGCAAAAGATCGATGATTCTAAAATGGGTGTTATGAAACTCACTATAAATAATATCTTTATTGTAATAATGCTGCTTTCACTGACTGCCTGCGGCTTTAAACTGCGCGGTCTCATTTCCAGCCTGCCGTTTGAAACAATCTATATTGTCGCGCCCTTGGGTAATCCAATTGGACCGGATCTTGAGCGTGCTATCAATAGCAGCACAACCACTCGCATTGTCCGTAAAAAGGAAGATGCAGAAGCCATATTGCATATCATTAGCGCAACAAATGATAAGCGAATAATGTCGCTTTCAGGAGGTGGTGACGTACGCGAATTTGAACTGATTTACCGGTTGAATTCGCGTCTCGTCGATACCAAAGGCAAGGAAATTATCCCGTCCAATGAAATTGTCCTAACACGCATTTTACCTTTCCTAAATACGCAAGTACTCGCAAAACTAGCGGAAGAAAAATTGCTCTATGAGAATATGCAACAAGATGCAGTTCAACAACTCATTTGGCGCTTGGCAGCACTAAAAACGGAATCATGACGAAAAATCGTTGGGATAAAAGAATCTCGTTGAATTTTTTAACCTTAGCATGCAACAGATTCATTTATTGACATGCATATTAAATCAGATCAGCTTTCCCAACAGCTAAAAAAAAATATTGCCCCGCTCTATACTTTATTTGGTGACGAGCCGCTTATACTCAGCGAAGCAACTAGCTTAATTCGATCCACAGCTCGCCAGCAAGGCTATATCGACCGCGAAATTTTCTCCGTTGACCACCGCTTCAACTGGTCGGATCTGCAATTTGCCAGTAACAGCCAGTCGCTATTTAGCAATCGCCGGATAATGGACATACGCATTCCTTCTGGAAAGCCTGGAAGAGAGGGCAGCAAAGCGATTGAAGCCTATTGTCAATCATTGCCGCCAGATACAATCACCCTGATTACGCTACCCAAGATTGACAAACAAAGTCAATCAACGAAATGGTTCGAGACACTTGAAAATACAGGTATTGTTGTAGCAATAACTCCTATTGAGCGTGATCAATTACCAAAATGGATCGAACAACGTCTAGCCATGCAACATCAAACAACGGATACCAGCACCCTACAATTTCTTGCTGGCAGCGTTGAAGGCAATCTTCTCGCTGCACATCAGGAAATACAAAAACTTGCATTGCTCTACCCGAACGGGGTATTGTCATTCGACCAGGTGAAAAATGCAGTACTTGATGTCGCGCGCTACGATGTCTATCAATTATCAGAGGCCATGGTCGCCGCGGATACCACCCGTTATTCACGCATCCTGGAAGAATTGAAGGGAGAAGGAGCCGCGCCGCCACTAATACTTGCTATCCTGGCGGAACAAATTCGTTCATTGATTCGCATTCATAATGGGCTGAATGCAGGTAAACCCATCGGTCAATTAATGAAGGAAGCCAGAATATGGGGAAACCGGCAACATATTATGATGAAGGCTGCCAAACGTACTCACCTAAAATCACTGAAACTTGCCATATTGCATGCGGCTAAAATCGACAGAATCAGTAAAGGTGTTGCCAAAGGAGATATCTGGGATGAAATGTTGCAATTGGGATTACGCTTCACAAAAAATAATTGATACGAAGACATTTTTAGATACCTCATTTTTCTTCTGAGTAACGCATCTTTAACTCTAAACTCAGTCCAGTTTTGATTTTCAGACCCACAATGGGAATGTATGATGACAAATGAAACTCACATACTGAATAATCATCAAGGTAAAGTCATTGCGGTGCGTGGCAATATCGTCGACGTGCATTTTTCGCCACCACTACCCGGACGTAATCACCAGTTACGTACCGGAACCAATAAAAATATAATTCTTGAGGTACAAACCTTTATTGATGCTCATACAGTACGTTGTATTGCACTGAACGCCACCCGTCGCCTAGGTCGCGGCATGGTGGCCGAAGATACCGGGAACATGCTGAAAATGCCCGTCGGCGAACATCTACTGGGACGCATGCTCAATGTATTTGGTGAGGCGATTGACGGCAAGAATGCGATTGATGCGCACGAATATTGGCCCATCCATCGCCCCCCTTTGCCGCTGGCAGACCGGGTTACCAGTACCGAAATATTTGAAACGGGCATCAAAGCCATTGATCTGCTTGCGCCAATTGAAAAAGGAGGCAAAGCGGGCATGTTCGGCGGCGCCGGGGTAGGCAAGACCGTACTGATCAATGAAATGATCAATAACATGGCAAAACAATACAAAGGCGTCAGTCTATTTTGCGGCATTGGGGAACGTTTGCGCGAAGCGGAAGAGATGTATCAAGCCATGAAGGAATCCGGGGTTCTAGAAAAAGCAATACTCATCTATGGTCAAATGAATGAACCGCCGGGGGCACGTTTTCGCGTTGGACATGCGGCATTAACCGTTGCCGAATATTTCCGTGATGTGATCAAGCACGATGTCTTGCTGCTTATAGATAACGTTTTCCGCTTCGTGCAATCTGGCACGGAAGTTTCTGGCCTTATGGGGAATATCCCTTCCCGGGTTGGCTATCAGCCCACGCTGGCCACCGAACTTGCTGCATTGGAAGAACGTATTTGCAGTTCGCGTAATGGCAATATCACGTCAATTCAAGCGGTTTATGTTCCCGCCGACGATTTAACAGATCCCGCAGCAACCCATATTTTTGCGCATTTATCAGCGTCAATCGTACTCTCGCGTAAACGGGCCAGTCTGGGCCTCTACCCGGCGATTGATCCACTTCAAACCGATTCAAAGATGCTAAACCCGGGTATCGTAGGGAAACGGCACTACCAAGTTGCCCAAGCGGTGCGCAGCACACTCGCGGAATATGAAGATCTCAAGGACATTATTTCCATGCTCGGTATTGAAGAACTTTCTCACCAAGATCGCGCCACAGTCAGCAAGGCGCGCCGGCTGGAGCGATTCTTAACCCAACCATTTTTTGTTTCTCAACAGTTCACTGGGCAAAGCGGCAAATTTGTGCCATTGACGCTGACAATAGAAGGCTGCGAGCGTATTCTAGCGGATGAATTTGCAGGCGTCAGCGAAAAAACACTTTATATGATTGGCGCATTGGATGAAATTAGCATTGAGAAATCTGCAGATGAATGAAAGTAAACAAAACAGCATGAACTTGCAGGTATTGTTGCCAACTGAAGTATTGGTGAACGAAACCGCAATCAAAGTCATCGCAGAAGCAGATAATGGTTCATTTTGTTTACTGCCAAGACACATTGATTTTGTAGCTGCATTAGTGCCGAGTATATTATATTTCTATGACGAAGCAGATCATGAAAACCTTGCAGCGATAGATACCGGTATTCTGGTGAAATGCGATCAGGATGTATTTGTATCCACCCTGAATGGCGTGCGCGGTACTGATCTAGCTAGCCTTCAGGCTTTGATAAATGATCGCTTTCTAACATTGCAGGAACATGACCGCAAGGTGCGTGCCGCACTGGCACGCCTGGAAGCGGGTGCGCTACGTGGATTCACTGAAATACGGGAAAAATCCCATGGTTAAAAAACAGAAAGATCGCAAAGATATCGATTCGAGAGAGATGTTTGATAAACAGGTCAGCCGCCGGGCTATACGAAAACTCAGTGCCAGGAAAGAAAAAAATCACTCCACCTGGTTTGGTCTAGGCATGTTTGGATTGGTGGGTTGGTCCGTAGCTGCACCCACGCTCATCGGTATCGCCCTCGGTCACTGGCTTGACCAGAATTGGCCTGGGCAGGCTTCCTGGACGCTCAACTGCCTAATTATCGGTGTTGTACTCGGTTGTCTTAACGCTTGGTATTGGGTAAAACAGGAAAGCAGACGTAATTGAGCTAGAATCATCTAATACAAAGCATAAATGCAATGAATAACATTCTACTACTCATCGTCTCATTTGCGGCAGGCATACTACTTGGTCTAGCATTTTTCTGGGGCTTATGGGCAACCGTCAAACAGCTCGATCAGAAACGTCACCCTGTCTTGACGATACTTGGCAGTTTATTACTTCGGTTCGGGCTGGTACTCTTTGGATTCTATTTACTCGCGCAATATGGTGGCTGGCAACAGGTGCTTAGTGCGGCAATCGGCTTCACCCTAATTCGCGTATTAATTGTTTATCGTTTGCGACCTGCCACGCCGGCAACCGAGAAAAACAAAAAGGAACCCATCGCATGACCATCAGCCCCGACAACATTATTTTTTGGCAATGGGACAGTCTTCACCTCAATGGAACTATTGTGTTTACCTGGTTGGTTATGGGGTTGCTGACATTTATCGCTTGGCTGGTCACGCGCCGCCTGTCAACGGGTGTCGCTATTTCACGCTGGCAACATCTATTAGAAGTTTTAATCATCGGCATCCGCGACCAGATCAAAGAAATCAGCCACCAGGAACCCGGAAAATATCTGCCTTTCGTCGGCACCTTATTTTTGTTCATCGCGACGGCCAATCTGCTCGGTGTCGTGCCGGGTTATATCTCTCCGACCGCATCATTATCCACCACTACGGCATTGGCTATTTGTGTCTTTATAGCGGTGCCACTTTATGGCATTACCTCCGAAGGGGTACTGGCTTACTTAAAACATTACATTAAGCCAACCGTGTTCATGCTGCCTTTTAATGTCATCGGTGAGATTTCACGCACCATTGCACTGGCGGTGCGCTTGTACGGCAATATTATGAGCGGCACGGTCATTGTGGCCATCTTGTTAAGCCTGACACCTTATTTCTTCCCAGTGATTATGCAGTTGCTCGGCTTGCTTACCGGCATGATCCAAGCCTATATCTTCGCTGTCCTTGCCATGGTATACATTGCATCAGCCACCTCGGTACAAATGAGCAAGAAAAAATCGAAAAATGACAATATTCCTGATATTCGGATAAATAAATAACCCTAATAACCAACGTTGGATGGCAGGTAATAATTGAGCATGCACCAAAATTATGGTGCTGCATGCGATTTATAGCAGTCAACTACGGATTTTAGGGGTGTGCAAAAAAGCATGAAACGAAAAGCGCAATTAATTCCACTTTCGCAAGAACACCATCAGTCGCTTGCACTGGCAAAAAAATGTATTGATATCAGCCGGTCTAATGATATGACGCTTATTTCAGATCAATGCAAACTGATCGTGAAAAAGTTTGATGAAATCTGGGAGAACCATTTTTCGATAGAAGAACAAACCCTATTCATCCTGGCATCTTCATATAGCGATCAAATGCGATGTCTATGTGATGATTTAGTATCGCAACATCAACTGCTAAGAGAAATGAAGCAACAAATGCAGCAAGGTGATTACAGTAACTTGGAAAAATTTGGCATGATTCTAAAAACACATACTCGAACAGAAGAAAGAGAATTATTTCCGCAAGTTGAACAGTTATTTAACCAGGATGATTTGAATGAAGTGTTTCGTTCGTCGAGAGAGAAAAGAGTCAAGAAGTATGGCTGAAATGATCCCTAACCAGCTTCCGGGCCGTGCTTCCCGAGGAGAGGAAAGACTATTCGAAGTGGGCCTGATAACCATTGAAGTTTGAATCGTTGCTCGCCGAAATTCGAAACTGCACGATTTGTGCATCATCGCTATCGGATGGCGTTCGCCCTGTTCTACAAGTCCATCCACAAGCCCGGGTGTTGGTTGCTGGACAGGCGCCGGGTAGAATCGTTCATAACTCAGGGATACCATTTGATGATGCCAGCGGGGAACGATTGCGCGATTGGATGGGAATAACACGTGAAGCGTTTTATGACCCTAAAAAAGTTGCGATTCTGCCAATGAGTTTCTGCTTTCCGGGCTCAGGAAAGTCCGGTGATCTCGCGCCACGTAAAGAGTGTGCTTCTGCTTGGCGTTCCGAAATTTTAAAGTATCTAAGTCAACTGGAGATTACTTTAGTCATTGGGCGTTATGCACAAATGTATCATATGGACTCAGGCGCATCCTCCGTGACAGATGTTGTGAAAAATTGGAGAAGGGACTGGCCGAAGATGGTTCCGCTTCCCCACCCCAGCCCGAGGAATAATAGGTGGCTTCGCCGAAATCCTTGGTTTGAAGATGAATTAATTCCAAGACTCCGTGTTAAAATATCGACAGTGTTGTCATGATACGGTCTAACCAGCCGTTGCTGACAAACTGCCCCTACGCTCCTGTTGCTGAACGGAAAACCCGTTAGGCGACATGCCAATTCAACGCACACCGGACATCGGCTAGACGGCATAAATGAAGCATCGATTTTAATACATCGAGCGCGGTGCCAACTCCGTAGATTAACTTAGAGACAAATTACATGTTGCAACTATTGCTAGGTCTTGCGCTGTTCTTCGGCATGCATTCTATGTCCATCATAGCGCTGCATTTACGTGACACGCTTGCGGAAAAAAGTGAAATTGCATGGAAAATTTTTTATAGCATTGTCTCGCTTATTGGTCTCATTTTGATGTCAAAAGGCTATGCGGAACTAAGGCTGACACCAACGATTCTCTATGTGGCGCCCGTCTGGCTATCCTATATTGCATCGGTTCTTTTACTACCTACTTTTGTCTTGTTTCTTGCGCCCTACTTTCCGGGGCAAATCAGCAGCGCCATCAAACACCCGCAACTAGTTGCCGTAAAGCTTTGGGCCGCGTCACACTTGATGGTAAATGGCACTTTAGCAGATATGCTGCTATTTGGATCTTTCCTGCTATGGGCCGCAGCAGATCGAATTTCAATGAAGCACCGAACGATTCGCGCAGTACCGGCCATTCCGGAATCAAAAGCGAACGATTTAATCGCCGTTGTGCTTGGTCTGATTGTTTATGCTGCAACTATCTTATGGCTCCATGAAATGCTTCTCGGCGTAAGACCGTTCGCCTAACCATTTTGACAATCGAGGCTAGGATTATTACCACCTAATGGGCACACTAATGGTACGAAGTCACACAACAATTGTGTATTGGTGTCATTTTGGGACTCAAATCACGACACAATCGTACAGTCGGCATTCGACACAAAGCGGTCGGTGAGATAGTGAAAAAATCATTTTTAACAGAGATAACGATCATCTGACTTATCTTATAAGCTTGCAAGTAAACGACAAGTAAAACTAAAAACCGATTCCGTTTGTAAGTTAGTATTCGCACAGCACAAC